>ENA-OQVM01002702-OQVM01002702.1-marine-metagenome-genome-assembly--contig:-NODE-2702-length-20236-cov-7.062702_pt1 | contig 20236 bp, 25 predicted proteins | sample MGYA00237776_ERZ505498 | MGnify/ENA primary metagenome ERZ505498 (study PRJEB26159, sample SAMN06265151) | marine metagenome | isolation source: Helgoland LTER site | place: Germany:Helgoland, sampling... | reverse complement strand
AAATATTTGTATTTCTCCAATTGGTTGCATGGTGATTTGCGGCAATATGATATCTCTGATCCGTCAAACCCCAAACTGACGGGACAGGTGTGGATCGGCGGTCTGCTTGGCAAGGCGCCCGAGGTGAACGGACGCTCTGTGGATGGTGCCCCGCAAATGATCCAACTGTCCCTTGACGGGAAACGCTTGTTTGTCACCACGTCGCTGTTTTCGACTTGGGATAATCAGTTCTATCCAAGCATGAAAGACAAGGGCGGCATAATGTTGATCGTCGATTGCGATGTGGAAAATGGTGGTATGACCATTCGGGAAGATTTCCATATTGATTTTGGCAATGAGCCGCATGGTCCGGCGCGGGCGCATGAAACAAGATATCCTGGTGGCGATTGTTCGTCAGATATCTGGGTCTAGGAAAAGCGGGAGCCTATTGCTGTAATAGGCTCCTTTTTTTGGGGCTATGTCAAAACCGAAACTCAGGCATAAAGTCACGTTCCGCAATCGTCAGGGTATAACGCTGGAGGTGGGCGAAGACGAGCCGATCCTCGATGTTTTTGAACAGGCGGGATATGTTTTGCCCGTCGCCTGCAGGTACGGGGGCTGTATAACCTGTGCCGCGAAAATGATTTCGGGACGGGTGCGGCAACCAAAAGGGACGGCGGTGAACAAACGCCAAACTCAAGACGGATATGTGTTGTTATGCGTGGCGCGACCAACAGAAGATTGCGTCTTTGATGTTGGGGTTGAAAGCCATGAAACGCTTTATCAAAACCCGTTTTCCAGTTCAACTGCGGCCATTTTACTGGAAAAGGCAAAAGCCAAGGCAGGGACGCCATGACAACTGCTTTGCCGATTGCAAGAGTGATCGCCTCCTTCGTCTCAGGTGCCAACTTGATCCTACTGTGTTTGATGGCAGTCGGGTGGAGCTATAGTGTATTACAACTGCTGGCGCTCGATGCCGCTGAAAGTCTTGTACAGGCCGGGCCGGGCATGCAAATTTTTGCGGCTTTTTAATGTTATCTTTTGCAGGATCCCTTTTGGTTTGAAACCTCTGACCGTTTCTGCGCCACAACCGATATAACTTGGGGTATCTTGGATTTTATAAAATCGTCTGCGATGTGGGCGGCGATGGTTTTGGCGATGATGCTACCGACCTTATTTCCATTGGTCAAAGAACTCTGGGCACGCAATCAGAATACAGCGCCGTTTATATTGGCTATCTTGCGGTTTGGTTGATGTTCTGTGTGGTGGGAGTTGGGGTGCAATGGGCGCTGTGATTGCTCGAGGTTTTAAACGGTCATATGGTGATTACAGATCCGCTGATTTCGGCGGTTGTTTTGTGCCTTGCTGGCGCATATCAATTCTCTGGATATAAGTTGAACGGCTTGACATAGCGCAACAAAATACAAGGTGGCGCCAGTGAAAAACCCTGCTGCCAAAACATGCAACGCGGCTCTGGCACAATATACGGATTTGCGAGTCTTAGATGTTGCTGACCTTTGATGCTGAGTGTGCTTGCCTTTGGTTTGATGAACATTTTAGCAATGGGGGTGCTCACCGTCATAAGGTTTATGGAAACCACCTCATTTCCACGGATAAAATTGGCAAAAATCTGGGGCGGCGTCGCCTTTGCGTTGAGCGCATTATTTTACGTCCAAAGCGTCTAAACCTGAAATGAACGATTCGACCGGTAGCTGTTTAATCTTGCCACTATCCCGGTACTATCAATAGCAGTTGCCTGCGAAAATTTGCCTAATTTTAGTGGAAATTTGGCTGCTACCAGTAAACTTGGTTTTGCGAGATAACCGGAATGCGGCTGGGCAATTACCTAGTAATGGCACACAAACAGTGTGGGAAGTACTCAGGCAATTTAAATGCCATGTAGGGTCAACAGCGCATGCTTGGAATAAAAAAGGGCGGCACTTTTAGGTCAAAAGCGCCGCCGATATATTGAATCAATCTGGGAGGAAAGATATTCAACGATGCAGAGTTTGGGAGGAGTTTAAACTCTACCGCCTCGTTAAAGCACATCTTGCTGCGATGCAGAAGTGTTGAATTTGCAAGACGGCTATGCGGTAAATACATGGCCGTATAGAAAATGAGCAAATTTGATACTTATGTATAAAATTTAGCATTTTTATAAACGAATTCCCATCTCGTCATCACACATCCATGCAATTGCTGCATTGCGGCAATGCAGAGTTGTGTGACGTAATTCCCAACTAACCTTGCTATTTATGAACCAACTCAAAAGGAGAGTAAAAATGCTTAAAAAGTTTTATAGAGCTATGGTTATCGCACGGGCCGGGTCAGCAGCAGCACACGTGGCCTTGAACATGACCGATAAGCAACTGGCAGACGCCGGGATTGACCGCAGAACCTTCCCACTCGAAGCGATGACGCGTATAGAAGCAGAGTTCGCGAAAAAAGATGCTCAAAAAGCGACCGCACAATCTGCAAAGACTGTTGGCTTGGATATTCAAGCTGCTTAGGTTTTCACAACATCAAACGTGACATCGCCAACTCATTGGCGATGTTTGGTTGTGCTTACTGTGCATGGTTAAGGCATGGAGTTGCGCGTAAGCTGTAGTCCCAAGTGTGAGTGCACTTATTAAAAGAGTTAACGAATATTGACGTATGATTTAGGCGTATGCTCGGTTTCGTAAATGATCCTGAGCTCGTCCACGACACGGTGTTTGGTGTGTTGAGCCATCTGTAAGCGGGTTTGTCAGCGCTGGGCGAGCCACTATAGAAATAATTGTGGGCGATCACCGATTCTATCATGTCTATTCAGTTTGGGACATGTCGAATAAACTGACGACGAGTTTCCCGTTTTTGTAAATTTTCGAGCTTATTAAGTACCCAGTTCTATCAAATTTCTCATGTAACCCGTGCCGTTTACCGTCTTTCCACGCTTTGCGGGATAGAATTTCGTTTCCTTTGAAATACCATTCGTGGAGTCCGTGCTTTTTCCCGTATCTATAGGGTCTCTTTCTCCATATCTGACCATTTTCGTGAAACCATAGTTCCAATCCGTGTCTTTCCCCATCTTGGTAACGGCTCTTTCGCATCAAAAGCCCACTTTCGAAATACTTCAAACTCTCGCCGGTGAATGGCGTATTGGAATAGGGTTTGAAGTATGTGCCGTACCTCTCAATCAGATTGTCAGACAGAACTGTTTCAATCAAATTTCCCCGTAACACTGGTCTGAGAGAAGTTTCCAATCCACCGCTTGTACCCTCGGTGGATATCAAACAGAGCAAGCAGGTAATTTTGATAAATACTTTAGGTGTCATAAGTCCACTCATTGGTCACGAACATCTGATAGTTTACACAAAAAATATTATAGGAAAAGTCGGGTAGGCCATTCAATACACCTTGCTACAGCCACCCGGTGTCAGAGAGCTCTGTACCTATAGACCAATGACCGAGGATTCGTTAACTTTTATCGTAGGCCACCAAATGGGGCGTTCATTCGATCAAAAAAATGAAGACAAACCTGTCTGTCGATCGGGACATTAAAGGCACCAATACAAAATGAGCGGACAGGGCACGACAAAGACTTGCTGCGCTCTGGCAAGAAATCGGACTTGCGTCGGGGTGGAGGTTATCATGACACCGCGCAGGCACTGCGTGGCCAATGATGTGGTGGGAATTCCCGGCAGGGCAACCCTTTTGAGCACCAATGCACTGCAAATTCAGGACGGCGGCGAAAGCTCGGTCAGAACAGTGCTCGTGAAACCCTTTCGTATGGCGCCATGGCGGTTTCAAATACTGAATTCGCAATCTTGCCTTAGGCACGGGCTATGTGAGCGAGGCTGGACGTTTTGGCTGGTCTTTTGGGTTCTGGGCCCAAGTCCCTGAAAGCGTTGGGCAGACTAAAGGTGTTGCTCAGGCTCTACGGTGGCGGCGGGTTCAAAGGCAAACTGGTTTACGCCGAACGGCCCCAACAACGAGGAGGCCTGCAAGCCCAATCACCCGGTGGTAAACGTGTCTTGGAATGACGCCCGATCTTATGCAAAATAGGCTGGTGGGCGGCTCCCGACCGAGGCCGAATGGGAACACGCCGCGTTGGCGGGTCAGGGGGATGTTCGCTTTCCATGGGGCGCAGCAGAGCCGAATGACGCAGGTATAACACACTTGCAATATCTGGCAGGGCTGGTTTCCCGTGGTGAACACTTGTGTTGATGGCTTGATGACAACGGCCCCTGTTCTTTATTTCGAACCAATCCCTTGGGGCCTTTACGATCTCGTAGGTCATGTCTGGGAATGGCCAACTGGCCCGTACAGGACCCGCTCGTTGAAGATGTCGGTCAAGAGGCTTCTTTCCAAGATGCGGGGCTACAAGATATCTAAGGGTGGATCGTTTCTGTGGTCCTGCAATTATTGTTTTGACTACCGGATTGCGGCTTGGTCAGGGATATCGCCAGACAGCTCAAAAACCCACCAAGGGTTTCGGGTCGTCCGATCAACCTAAAGCGCAAAAAGGTCTGGGGCTGACCCTGCGCCGTGTGGCGCTGCGGTGGTAGTTTATTTGACAATGGGAGGCAGGCTCAGCGCATTTCTGCATAGAGCGTTTGGTATTGATTAAGCGCATTGGGATGCGTCTCAATCCCGAGTCCAACGCTGTTGTTGCAGGTCCATTTTCCCTCCGAAACGGGTTCTGTGCCAGCAAAAAAAGGGATCTTAGCGGGTTGTCGTTGACATCAATTTCTAACAGGCCGTCTCCGCCTACTGCTGCCAGCAGCTCTGCCGATGCGGCCAGCCCGATGCCAGCACCAAGAAAGTGCGGGAAATAACGGCGCCCCGCGCCTAGTGCAGTTTTTGCCACGCCAAGGCATCCCGTAATTCCACCCCATTTGGTCACGTCTGGCTGAATAACGGACAAGTGCCCCAAGTTGATAGCATCGTCAAATTCCGCATTGCCGCTCAAGTTTTCTCCACCTGCCAAGGGGATTGGGCAGCTTTGCGCCAGCGACTGCCACTGCGTCGTTTGCGCGAATACGGGCAGGGGTTCTTCCAGCCATTGCAGGGGCACACCTGTAATGCCGGTGACAAATCTTTGCGCCTGATCCACAGACCAAGCCTGATTTGCGTCACAGGCGATCGCCTCGGATGCAGACAATCCGTTCTGTATAGCGCAGACTGCTGAGATGTCGGCGGCCATGTCAAAGCCAACCTTCAGTTTGAAGGTCTGATGCTCTTCTGTCCGGGCGCGCGGCAAAACTTCTGCGGCTTCTGCGACTTGAATGCCGCTGGCATAAGCAGTCACCTGATTTGTGGTGGTGGCGTTGATAAAGCGCCGCAAGGGCAGTCCTGAACGGCGCGCCGCCATGTCCCATAGTGCGGTCCAATCCGGCGATAACTTGGTTGAACGGCCCGATTTCTCCACATTGTGTCGCGCGGATTTGTGTCTGCTGTTCAAGCCGGTGAAAGAAATCTTCGGGGCGTTGAGCGCGTGTGCCAACAAGTAAAGGTGCAATATCCATTTTTAGTAGCCGCACACGATGTTCAGCTCCAGCAGCCGGCCAGTTTGCCCAGATTTCGCCCCAGCCAAAAGCGCCGTCGTGATCCTCAATCCGCACCAGCACTGCGGGACGGTCGCACATAATCCCAAAACGAGGTGGCGACGGGTTTTGGGGTGGGGCAGCGGAACGACCACGCCTGAATGCGGGCGACGCCAATCATGCCAGAAGGTCCATGTCAAGACGCACGAAGTCACTTCGATAAGTCACATCTGCAAGGTAGAGCACAGTGCCATTACCATCACAGATGACGCGGCGTACCTCGACCACCGGATCACCGACGGTGAGGCTCAACAAGCCCGCTGCTTCGTAGCTACATTTGTCAATAGTGAAAGTTTGACGGGCACGTGCGACCTCGATATCCGGGGAATCGTACAGAATCGGCAGGGCGACCTCAGTTCTGAGACGCGCCTCATGTTGGTCGAAAACGACCCTGTCGAAATAGATCGAAATCACGCAATAGGTCTGGCCATCTCGAGAGTGGGTGCGCCGCAAAAGATGATAGCCGTTTTGCGACAGGTGCCCGATCAACGGTTTGCCCGGAATTTCAGCATCACGATCTTCCAGAAGGTCGAGTTCGGGCTTGTCACCACGGTACATATCCACCAGCGTGGCGAGCCGCGTTCCCAGGTAAAGTCGGTCCCTGGGTTGTGGCGGTGCCAAAGCCATCGTGCCGCGTCCACGACGGGATTCGAGCAATCCCTCGGCCTCAAGTATTTTAACGGCTTGCCGCACGGTGATCTTTGCAACCGCATATTTCAACGCAAGGTCTGAGATTGTTGGCAAAAGTTCACCCGGTTTCCAGATGCCGCGGCTGAGGCTCTGCCGTAAAATCTCGGTGATTTGCAGATAGAGAGGGGATCGGCTTTGTCTGAGCGTATCTGTCATCAAAGTGAGGTGTCCATTGGTAGCGGTATTACGATGTTACATGACAATCTTGATAAGTTCTATATATAGGTTTTTTGTTGCAATGCCAGTGCTTACAGATTAATTGCAAGAATATAATTCTCATGGGGATAGGCATTTGACGGGTTATGATTACATCATCGTCGGGTCTGGTACGGCTGGATCAACGCTTGCGGCGCGGCTGTCGGAAGATCTTTCTGCGCGTATTCTTGTTCTTGAAGGCGGTGGGCCCGACCGTGGTTTTTGGCTGAAGCTGCCGGTTGGGTATTATAAGTCAATTTACAATGCCCGCGTGTCGCACCTTTATCGTGGCGCGCCCGACCCAGGGATCGCGGGTCGACAGATGGATTGTCCGCGGGGGCGGGTTGTTGGTGGTTCAAGTTCAATCAATGGTCTGATATATATTCGTGGACAGCCCAATGATTTCAATGATTGGGCTTCTCTTGGCGCAGATGGCTGGTCGTATCGGGATGTATTGCCGCATTTCCGCGCGGTCGAGACCTATGCCGGTGACCCGTCACAGTTCCGGGGCGCGCATGGCCCGCTACAGATTTCTGATCTTCGCAATGACAACCCGGCTTGCAACGACTGGCTACGAGCAGCACAGGCTTATGGTCTGCCGCAAAATGACGATTTCAACGGCGAAAGTTCTTATGGTGTTGGCGGCTATCAACTGACCCTGCGCGGTCGGTGGCGTGACAGCGCCGCGACAGCTTTCTTACACCCTGCATTGCAGCGCCCGAACCTGACGCTGCAAATCAATGCGCAGGTGACCGAAATCACTTTTCAAGGTCAGCGCGCCAGTGGTGTGCGCTACATCCAGAACGGTGCGTTATGTGAGGCGGCGGCTTCAACTGAAGTTATTCTGTGCGGCGGGTCGGTGCAGTCTCCGCAGCTTTTGCAATTGTCCGGAATTGGCCCGGCGGATCTGTTAGGTGCAAACGGCATCCGGGTGCGACACGATGCGCCAGAAGTTGGTGAAAACCTGCAAGACCATCTGCAGATGCGCACCATTGTAGAACTAGCGGATCGTGGCGATTCCCTGAATGACCATATTCGCAACCCGATCAGTCTGGCGAAAATGGGATTGGAATGGCTGCTTGGGTCCCGTGGTCCAATGACGGTGGGTGCGGGGCAAGTTGGTGGGGCTGCGTGCACAAAGCATGCGGAGAACGGCCGCCCCGATCTGCAGCTCTTTGTGATGCCGCTGTCGGTGGAAAAACCCGGCAAGCCGTTGCATCGCTTCTCAGGGTTCACGACCTCCTTTTGGCAGTGCCACCCTGAGAGCCGTGGCTCGGTTCGGATCGCAAGTGACGATCCGTTGGCGGACCCCTATATCACCACTAACTATTTGGCTGCAGAAAAGGATCAGAAAGTGATCGTTGAAGGCATCCGGCTTGTTCGAGAACTTTATAACCGGCCCGAATTCCGGCAACGATGGCGCCGTGAGATTGTGCCCGGCGCGGAGTATCAGACAGACGCAGAAGTGCTGCAAGCTGTGCGTCAAATGGCGGGCACGGTCTATCATCTCGTTGGGACCTGCCGGATGGGACGGGATGACCGTTCTGTGGTTGATCCTGACTTGCGCGTGAACGGGGTCGATGGGCTGCGTGTTGTCGATGCGTCGGTCATGCCGCGGATCACATCCGCAAATACCAACGCGCCTACCTATATGATCGCCGATAAGGCTGCTGCGATAATTCGTGCCGCGGCCTCTGGCGCAAGAGGTATTATCTAATAAATGTAAGATAGAAAGAAACCTGAACCCATACCAATTGAAATTTGCAACCCCGCTGCTTCCGATCAGATCGTCGCCGCGTATGTTGAAACACCGGATAACGCCTTGGATGAGGTGGTGGCGCGCACGCACGCAGCGCAGATTGAATGGGCGGTGCTGCCCTAGCCTGAACGTGGCGTCATGGTCGCTAATTTTGTGAATGCGGTAGAAGCAAGGGCTGAAGAAATTGCCAGGTCTATCAGCACAGAAATGGGCAAGCTGCTGGCTGAGGCCGGTGGTGAGGCAATGAAAGCTGTGGTTGAGGCTCGCGCCGCGGTTGCACGGGCCAATGCGCCCATCGGAGAGGTTTTTGGCTCGCAGATTGCCGGGACTGTCAGCTATTCAACCCGGCGTCCAAGCGGCGTGATCCTTGGGATAACCCATGGAATTTCCCATCCAGCACGCCAATGCGCAAGGCGATACCTGCGCTGGTCTATGGCAATGCAATTATCCTTAAGCCTGCGTGTTTGACCCCGGGGGCTGTGGTGTTGATGGTTGAGGTTGCAGCCGATACACAGCCTGAAAACATGGTGCAGGCAGTGATTGGAAGGGGCGCGCTGGGGCAGGCTCTTGCCGAGCATAGCGGCGTCGATGCTGTCGGTTTTACGGGATCAGTTGCGGTTGGCAAGCGCGTGGCCATCGCGGCGGCTGGGCATCTGGTCGAAGTATCGTTGGAACTTGGTGCAAAGAACCCTGCAGTTCTTAACGATGCCAGCGATCTTGACCGAGCACTGGATCAGATTTTACTGGCAACTTTTGCCGCGTGTGGCCAGCGCTGCACTGCTGTCAGCCAGGTGATTGTTCACCGAGACCTTGAAGAGGCTGCCTTGTCAGGGCTTGCCGCCCGTGCCGCAGCAATGGAGCCCACGGATGGTATGATCGAGGGGGCAAAAATCGGACCGCTGGCAAGTGCGTAACAGTTCGAGGATGTGGCGGGGTTCGTGACCCGCGCCGTGTCGGGTGGTGGCGTAGTCGCAGCGGGTGGTCACCGACTTGAATTGCCCGGGGGGGATATTTCTATGCGCCGATGATCCTAAACAGCGTGACGCGCGACAGGGAAATTGCGCGCCAAGAGGTGTTCGGCCCGGTGCTGTCGTTCATTGTTTATGATATTTTTGATGAGGCACTGAGTATCGCTAACGATACTGCTTTTGGGCTGTCATCTTGCCTGTATTCTTAACGCACCGATCTTGTTGAGCGTTTTGTTGCAGAAAGCCACAGTGGCATGCTGCGCGTCAATGCAGGTAGTTTTCTGGAAAATCATCTGCCGTTTGTCGGAATTAAGGACCGCTCCATATGCGTGGTGTATCAAACGGGCCTTCGACAATGCAATTTTACGCAACCGAACATGCCGTTTACCGTCGAGCGATGGTCTGACACCTAGTAACTGGGGCGCTTTAAATGATTGATAAACCAAATGTTTCAATTATTCAGGTCGGTCAACTGGCCCTGCAGGCGTTGCCATTTCACGGCAACCCAGTTTGCAAAATGCCGAATGATAACGCCCAGACAATAATGGGGCAGATGTTGCGTATTGTGACGGTGGCATGCCTCCAGCCTCTCTAAACCAACCACTGCCGACAGGCGCAGTCGCGCCAGCCTGAACCGCAGCCTCTTCGCTGAAGAGCCCTTTAGCCTAATAAGTTTTACATATTTTAGTATGTATCGCGGTGTTTGCTGGGAGTGTTGATCCAAGTGACCTGGGTGTCGAATCTAATGACTTTGCATATTAGATATCATGCTTTATGCTCATAATGAGGGCTAGCCACTTCGAAACTTATGAGTGAAAGACGTACAATTGTCTTTAAATTTACCCAAATCTTTCCCCATATGGATCTGATTAACAGCGATTTTCCGTTGGAAGAGGCTCCCGGTAAACCACGCAAGCTTGGATTGCCCCGGCGCAAGCCTGACCAAATCGTAAATGTAAGTCCAAACGCCATAAAAGAATGGGAGCAGCATGGAGGGGCGACACCGGCTAATCCGATCGCAGAACGTTGCCATGGCTGGGTTAACCAGGGCTATCAACTCAAGGAGTGGCCCACCGGGAAACAAAGCGAAGAGGATGAGGGCAGTGGCTAATAAGACGACGAAGCACGAGACTACGCCAACGCAGCCCGCAAGATTGTCAACCTACGAGAAGAAGACACTAGCGGAAGTGGACTGGGACCTCTTAGCGGAGATGGACGCGGTGGACGAGGGCCAGCCGGTCCCAATGCGGGACAATCCTTCGACCAAGAACCCAGCGCAGGGCGCCTCACCAGGCCCTCACCGTCAACTGGACGACGGGGTGATACAGGAAATCTTCAGACGCCAAGCAGAGGCCAAGGCCAAGGGGGCCTCTCACAGCAAGGCCTCGGAGTTCCAGATACCGATGGGCAGTCCCAATACCCTGTTCAAAAAGCAGACCTAGCCGGCTTAGGCATTTAGCGGAAAAGGCCGGAGTTTATGGCAAGCAAGGTTGACCAGCTGATGAGGAACTATGACAAGATCAAGCAGTTCCCGATGGACGGCCCGTTGATGCCCTTGACGGAGGAACAAGCTGCCTCGACGCAGGACAATCTTTCGACTAAGAGGCCCCTGTCGGACGCAGTGTCCTCAGTGAGTCCCCAGCAGGTTCCATTGGAAGAGGGGGAGGCAGTGGAGGATCGTATCTGGGAGGCCCGACGCCGCTTGAAGGTACGCCGAATGTGCAAGGCATCCGTGGCCCGATCTGCAAAAGTACAGGGTAGCACCAAGAAATAGGGTGAAACTTACGTCAAGCCTGAGGGCAAACGCTTTAGGCATTTCATGAGGCTTCCGAATGGCGACTTACAACCGATACATTATATCGACTGTCTGATCTAGGTATAATGGGCGGTCTAAAATCCGTATAAGTCATTGATTTATAAGGATTTAATTTTTTTGGAGCGGGTAGCGGGAATCGAACCCGCACCTTAAGCTTGGAAGGCTCTTATGATACCATTTCACCATACCCGCCGCTCTGTAGTTCCGACAATTTCTCCAAGATATAATAAGCGAAACAAACTTTACCGTTCATTGCCGCAAGCCAAATCCTAGCCACTTTCGGAGCCGTGGTATAAACATGCTTCATACGGGTTTGCAAGCTGGATTTAAGTGATTTTTTATTCCAAGAAAATAAATCTCTCGTAGGCCTAGCCCTGTCATAGACGATGAATTTCAGTCTGCATAACACTGTTTCGAGAAAGATTTAAAATCTTGAAAGCAACCTTTAGCCCCCTGACCGCGAGCCCAAAATTGCTTTGGACACACGGGAAAATCAGGCGGTGGCTGCCGCATTTTTTGTTTAATACATATCATCTGACGGACACTGCCTTCGTTTGTTTTTTCGTGCCACCGTGGGCTTTTTTGACGCAAATTTACAGATTTAGAGTTGGTGGCATCATTTTTGCTTTATGACCTGTGACACAATGTTTTTGCATGAAGTGTCGTAAAATTGACTGCAGCAGGAGCTGAAGATGGCCTATTTGGAAGCCGAAAATACGGAGCCTAACCGTCATGATCCGGGAAAGTACTTTTGGCATCGCATACTGTGGAAAATCAACAAAGTCTTGTCTGGGCCCCCCGTGCCGATTGCAAAGCACACACCCTGTCACTGTGGGCGTTTCTTTTGCGGAGAAAGGGATCATTAGCATTTCCCTCTTACTGCTACTTTAAAACTTAAATAGCCCGGAACACTAGGTTCAGGCAGAGGGCTTGTTGCACGACACGAGCAACACAGTCTCAACCTAATTTGCCGATGACATCACACATGGTATGATTACTTTAGTTGGGGTCGACCTAGCGTTGGTCGCCTGACCATTCAACGGGGCTCTCAGTCACTTATGTACCACAAAGAATACTGCATGTCCTTTGAGGGCTACCTTTGAACACTTTCCAAAGTCCCGCAGACTATGCTGGTCAGGAGATAGCAGAAAAAAGCAGGTCAAATCTGTACCTGATCTGCGCTGTGTATATATTTACAGTCGCAATAGGGACACTCGATCCAGTTCTGCGGATGGGGAATTTGCAGCCAGATCCGCGGATGGCCTAACGCTCCGTCGCCGCCATCGCAAGCAAAACGCAATTTGTCCACTTGTTTTGTTTCGGGTTCTTGTATCGTCATGGACGCATGCTCCTGTTAGGTGGACCTCTTGGACATAACTATGCGCACTCGCACGCCATGGGGCAAGTCTCGTGCTGAATTACTGTTGGGACACCATTCGGCCCATATGGCGACCGCCCATAATATGGACATGCAGATGTGGTACATCTTGCACGCCATCCGTCCCGGCGTTGGAGATCGCGCGAAATCCGTTGCCAGCCTCTCCGGGTTGGACGTCCGTCACGCGACAGACCTCACCAATGGCGCGGGTAAAATCAAGGATTTCTGCGTCTGAAGCTGCTTGCGCAAAGTGGTCATACGTTACGTATGGGCCTTTTGGGATTACCAAGACATGTACTGGGGCTTGCGGATTAATGTCGTGAAACGCCAAGCTGTGGGTGGTTTCCAAAACTGTGTTATTGGGGATTTCGCCACGGAGGATTTTGGCAAAAATATTGTGGCTGTCATAGGTGTAAGGCATCGGAATCCTCGTTAGAAAATAGATCTTTGGCCAGCTCCTCGAGACGCAGGGTTTGTGGGGGCAAAGCGAGAAACTGATCCAGCGTGGCCACAGTATCGTTGATGTGCGCCTGTTCAGCAATGCGATAGTGATTGTCAAAACCGGCCTGCACAAGCTGCGTTCGCTCCAACAGAATCTTATCTCGTAAATTGGGTAGTAGCCTGCGTATTGCTCCCTGAGAGCTGTGCGCGGTGATCAAGCCCAAAGACATCGCATGCTCTGTGAGATATCTATCATTGAGTGCACAGTCGATTTGTAACAGCCGCGTAGAGCGGCTTTCGGCACAAAAGTCTTTGATGAAATCAATATCCTCTGGATCTATGCAGATCATCAGCCGGGTGCATTGATTGCTGTCGAATACCAGCCTCAGCAAGGCTTTTCGATGTCTATTACGTTTGCTTAAGCTGGCTTGTATGCCGCCCAAATCTGGCAGGGGCACAGTTTGGTCATTAAACAGATAGGCAAGTGCATTGATGTCTGTCAGCTCATTGACCCGAGAGACCAAGCGCTGTGCCACCTGCCATCTTTGACAGATCACAACCAGCAATTTGCGGTTTTGTCCGATTGTGCTTTGTTGCTCCCAGAACCGTTTGCTGTGCCGCTGACCAAGGCGCCCTTGAAGGGTGGTGAAATTATATAAATGCAGCCCCTCATCTGAAACTGGAAAATCGCGGTGAGGGCTAAGATATAATGCGGTCAGCCGAGATTTAAGGCCGGTTGCGTCGGGGCTGATTTTGCGCGCGAACAAATACTCCTGATCGCGCAACAGATCATAGTGGTCATTATAAAAACTCACTGGCAGGCCATAGACTGAAAAGATGAAAAATGTCACGCTGCGGGTATCAATCTGGACTGCTGGGACGAGGTGGCGCACGAGCGTTTGGAAAAATGTCTCATCAGGGATCCAGGTGGTTTTGAAAAACCATTTCAGATCCCAGCGCCGACGTATAAAGGCGAGGACTTTTTCAATTGTGCCGCGCCGCAGACACCACCATTGGCTGCCAACTTGCATGTCGAGATCTTTGGGAATGGCCCGTGACAAGCCAAGCCGCTTTTGCAGCGCCAGAGATGTATCAAACATCTTCGTTTGCTTGCGTTGATTAAAAAAATGGCGGTAGATCAGCCGGTCCTCGCGCTGCCCTTGCTTAATCCATTTGCTGGTGAAATAGTCGAAGCTTTCGATGTAATCCACATTCCGGCGGGCGAGAAAATCATGGGCGTAAGCGGCAGATTTAATCGGCATGCAACTGCCAGAAATCAAATAAAAATGGGTGGCATCCGGAAAGGCCGTCATACTATGCTTCCGAGGTGTTCGCTTAACTTCTATTTCTCCATATATTAAAGCGATATATAAAATGTCTTGTTCCGAGGGCTTTCATTAAATTCCACTATGTTCTTCGGTCTTGTGTGGGGACAATTGTGGGGACTTATTTACGGAGTGTTATGTCTATGAGTTTAAACGCGAAGATTGTGGAACGCGCTGCGCTGGGAAAATTAGAGCTTGGTACCTACTCTGATGGGCTCGGTACCGGGTTAATACTTAGGGTGAAGAAACGCGGTCGGAAGAATTACGCTTTCTGGAGCCAACGCGTGATGATTAACGGGAAGCGTAAAGATTTAGGCTTGGGCTCTCCTCCTATTATTTCCCTCGCGATGGCGAGACAAAAAGCAATTGAAAATAAACGACTGATTACTGCCGGTATTGACCCGCTCGCCTCTAAGAAAGCAGCCCGTAATTCCATTACATTCAAAGAAGCAGTCGAGAAATACTACGAGATTAAACAAAAAGAATTAAGAAACGCAAAGTCAGCCATGAATTGGATTAATTCCTTCCATACTCACGTTCTTCCAAATTTTGGAGAGATTAACGTCGAAGATATTACCCACCGCGATATTTTACGAATTCTGGAACCTATCTGGGAAACCAAGAATGCCTCTGCAACCAAACTCCGCCAGCGGATGGAGGCCGTCCTTTCCTGGGCTACCGTCTCCGGCTTTCGCGAGGGCGATAACCCGGCGCGTTGGAAAGGTAATCTCGCGGAGCTGCTGCCCAAGCCAAGCAAGGTTGCGAAGAAAGAGAAACAACCAGCATTGCAACAATACGATGTTGCCCGTTGGTGGGCTGACCTCGCCAAGCGTGAGGGAATAGGCATAAAGGCCCTGCAGTTGATGATGCTTACGGGTGCACGAACCAGTGAAGTTTTGGAGATGACATGGCAGGAATTAACCTTACCTACCGGCGACAAAACTGACTTAACCGACAATACCCCCCCATTCACTCAAAACACCCCCCCGCTCTATGCGGATACTGCACATTCACGCCCATGCATCTGGATAATCCCAGCGGCAAGGATGGGTAAGACTGGCAAAGAGCATCGGATACCCCTCACCTCGGAAATGCGTGATCTGTTACTGAGCCTCCCACGGGGTGAGCCCCACGACTTGGTGTTTCCAGCGCCAAAGGGTGGGAAACTCTCCATAAACACCCTCAGGGCAACCATGATACGGATGCACGAGGCCAACCTTGCGCGCGGAGGACATGGTTATATCGACCCCAACATACGCAACCGCAAAGCTGTCCCACACGGTCTGCGTTCAACATTTCGCGATTGGGCGCTTGAGCTTGGCTACGACCGCGAAATGGCGGAAATGCAATTATCTCATTCAATTGGTTCTGAGGTAGAGCGCTCGTACAGGCGGTCCGACAATGTCGAGAGGCGGCGCGCAATGATGGAGGCGTGGGGCCGTTTTCTACGCGGTGAAAAAACAGACACAGTTGTACATATTGGAGGTCGTAGATGAGTGAGAGTGAACACGTTAAGGGGTTGTTATATGTTGATCCTTCAAAGTTGGATACGATGCCTGCAGATAACACCGCATCTGCCTTCGAGCATGACCCAGAAAGGCCTCATTGTAAGCTTAAGCAGTCTACAAGATGTTATCTATCAGAAAAATAAAAAAGTTAAATTAAAGTACTGTCGCAGATTAATGCAATTTGCCATCAGCCAGTTACAGATCGTTTTATTAAGAAATGGTTGTAATTAGAAGGATGCCAAAAATGGCTGATATCCCCGCTGAGGTTTCTGAGCAGAAACTCCCACAAACACCAATCACCGCATTTGTCGTAACAGATGAAGTCTGGAGACGCCCCAAGGTGGAAAGCGTCACAGGTCTGGCCTGTTCCACAATTTACCTGCAGATGAAAAACGGTACATTCCCCAAGCCAATAAAGATTGGCGAGAGAGCCGTTGGCTGGCGAATGTCCGAGATTAATGCATGGCTTGAGCAACGCATCGCTGAGCGGGAGGACGTGTAATGATGTTCGAACTGGACAAAGAAAACCCCGGCGCGAGTTCGCGACCGGGGCTATCAAATTGCACACACTCAAACATATCACGCACAAAGGAAAAAGGCCAACTATACTTGGTTTATCCCGATGATGGCGACCTGTGCGAAATCAGGGTTTCAGGCCGTTTTGACTGGGCTCTCGACGAGCTTATCAAGGCTGGTCCAACAGGCATTGTTCCTATGGAAAACCCCGCACCCCGCTGGTCAGCATACATTCATGTTCTGCGAAGTTTGGGCATAGAAATAGACACCGTTATGGAGCCTCACGAAGGACCGTTTCCGGGCAAGCACGGACGCTACGTTCTGCAGTCTCTGGTGCTGAAAGGAGGTGCAGCATGAGAGGCGCTGACATCATCACCACAGAGCTTGGCGGTCGCTGGAACGGTCGCTACGGCTCCGCCCCATGCCCCGTCTGTCAGCCTGAGCGGCGTCGAGAGCAAAACGCCCTGACCCTATCTGACGGCTACAAGGGGCTGCTTGCCCACTGTAAGAAAAGCGGTTGTTCGTTTCGCGATATCGCAGCAGCGGCAGGGGTTGGCCCAGACAGCGCCGGAGGGGTTGCATACGCACGCCCTGACTCCGCTGAGACGGCGAAGCGCAGAGCCAAGGCTCAGGCTGAGGAAATCAAGCGGTCAGCCCAAGCGCAGAGAGTATGGGGTGAGGCTCTACCGATTGCGAACACCACAGCTGAGACGTACCTGCGTGGTCGGGGTATCACCTGCGCACTGCCCTCAACGCTGCGCTATCACCCTGAGGCGTGGCACGGTGCAACAGCACAACGGTTACCGGCAATAGTGGCGCTGGTAGAGGGCAGCACAGGCTTTGCGGTGCATCGCACCTACCTTCTGCCGGACGGCTCAGGCAAGGCGCTGGTAGAGCCATCTAAGGCGATGCTGGGAAGCGTCACAGGAGGCGCTGTGAGACTCTCTGAGGCGCATGGTCCGCTTGTGGTGGCCGAGGGCATTGAAACAGCTCTATCGCTCGCATCAGGGCTTATAGAGGGGCCTGTGACGGCTTGGGCAGCGCTTTCCACCTCAGGCATACGCGGATTAAAACTACCGCCAACGCAGGGGAGGATTACCGTCGCCCCAGACGGTGATGCGGCGGGCCATGCCGCTGCAACCGCCCTTGCCGAGCGAGCCCATGCTTTGGGCTGGTCAGTCTCGCTTTTGCCTGCACCTGAGGGCTATGATTGGAACGATGTTCTGGCCGGGAAAGGAGGTGCAGCATGAATATTCACGAGGCACAGCCATTCGAGCCCACATGGTCGCCCCCCCACCCTCGTTTTTTACGGGGGGCACTTCCACCAGCGCCCTCACTGCCACTGGATCAGGTGTTTGGGCCCAATCTAGCCGCATGGGTGCGTGAGGCTGCTGAGGGCAAAGGTGCCCCTGCAGATTACGTCTTTGGTACACTGCTTACGGTATCAGGTTCACTCATCGGCAATTCGCGCTTGGCATCGCCCTGGAATGGCTGGAGTGAACCCCCCGGCATCTTCTGTATGTGCATTGGCAACCCCAGTGCCGGCAAGAGCCCCGCCATGGATGCTGTGCTGGACCCCCTGCGTCAGGTGGAGAAACCGCTCCGACAAGCGGCGCAAGACCAACTGGAGGCATGGCAGGCCAAGGCAGAGGTTGCAAAGGTGGTGGAGACTGCTTGGCGCGAAAATGTTAAATCCGCGGTTAAGAAGTTTGATCCAACCCCTGACCGGCCAACCGAAGCGGATCCTGGTCCAGAGCCGCATGTACCGCGCCTCGTCATCAACGACAGTACCATCGAGAAGCTTGCACGCATATCAGCGGCCCAGCCCAAGGGCACCCTCATGCTGCGTGATGAATTGACGGGCTTTCTAGACGGGATGACACGCTACGCAGGTGGCGGCTCAGACCGTCCATTCTGGTTGGAAGCCTACGGGGGCAGAGGCTATACTGTTGAGCGTGTGAACCACCCCTCATTGAGCATAGACAGGCTTCTCATCGGCGTAATCGGGGGTATCCAGCCTGACCGCTTGAACAGCCTCTTGGTCGATTCAGATGATGACGGGCTGCTGGCACGGTTCATCCCGATCTGGCCTGACCCGGTGCCCATAAAGAGGCCGGACATCTTTGCCAGTGATACGTTGATAAAACGCGTTCTTGAAGAGTTGCAGCAGCTCGACATGGCGACTGACGAGCACGGCGAGGCCCACCCCCAGCTGCTGCTCTTTACGGAAAACGCCAAAAACCAGCTCGACGAGTTCCGCGATAAAGTCCGCGGCTTGGAGGGCACCGCAGAGGGTCTGTTGTTGTCGTTCATGGGCAAGATGCCGGGGCTCTCCATCCGCATCTCGCTCATACTGGCTTTTCTCGACTTTGCTGCCGAAGGCGCAGAACGGCCACGCGAAATCACACCTGACCATTACGGACGGGCGGCGTATCTGGTTGAGCATTACATTCTGCCAATGGCGAGGCGCGCATACGCGGGGGCGTCAGTGCCTGAGGTGGAGCGCTCTGCCCTCAGGCTGGTTGCGCTTGTTCGCAAAAAGCAACTGATGCAATTCTCATCCCGTCAAGTTCTCCGAGGTGAACACGCGGGACTACATCCTGCGGAGAAGCTGGATCCGGTTCTACGACGGCTAGAAGAGGCTGACTGCATACGTTCGGTAGAGATACCCGCCGGACCCAATGGAGGCAGGCCTGAGAAACGGTATCTGGTGAACCCGGCGCTGCTTGAATAGCGGGCTTTACTCGGCACCACGGTACGCGGATGGGGGGCTTAGGCCCCCCTTCTTGCATTTGGACGGGGGCAGATATGCCAGTGAGCCACAGGTGCGCCGTAGGGCCGTTTTTAGGGCTGGTTTAGGGGGTGTGTTGGGTTTTTGGTGGGGTGGTGGCAGCGGCTCGAGATGGGCCGTGAACGGAGGGGTATTTAGAGCTAGATCGCCGTCCAACACAGCGCCACCACCTGCGCAGTCCTCAATGGAGGCGTCTCTACCACATCATTTTTGCAGGTGTTGAGGGGGAAGGGATAAAAGACATCAAAAAACCTGCCTTTCCCAAATAAAAGAGTACCAAATTATTGTTTATAACAATTTGTTTGAAATGGAGGCAGAAACCAATCAAAGCTTTTGATTACAAGCCTGCCGCCAGAGAAAAATTTTAAATAATAGGCTTTTTTATTTAGAGTTTTTCCATTTTCAACGTATATGTCGGCCTCCGATCCTTTAGCTATATATTTGATTGAATGGTCCCTCTTCCATTTGGCATTTCTCCACTTGTACTCAGTCTTTTGGCCATGCATCAAAAAAGGAGATCCTGCCACAGAACCGTCGCCAACAGACTTGAAGGCCTCGCAAGCCCAAAACTCCTTATCAGCCCCCGCCTGCGTTGCGAAAAACAACGTCAATGCTGTCAGAATTACGCGTATCACAGCCTCACCAGCTTACACTTGCCAAAGCCGATTGAACCTCGGCCATTATTTTCAACAAAGTCTAGATTGGCGAAGATTTGAACATCAAAATGCCCTCGGAAATAGTAATATTTTTTATGTCCTGCGGTTGGATCCGAATTCACAAGGTTAGCTTCATAATCATCGCAGGTGACCCGCCCAGCAGAAGAGGAAAAAGAGCATCGTGACAGGATTGCTTTGTCGCCATAATCCTTGACCCTGACCGAGAATTGCCATTTTTCCAAATGGGCAGCGGTATACTTGTTTTCTGCATCTAATTTCTTTGTAATATCACACTCATATTCCGCCGCTCCCACCTGAGTTGCAATGGTCAACAGTATCACTGCTAATGCGGCGCGCATGGCGATTACCCCTCAAATGTTACAAAGGCACTGTATCAGGCGCACATTGGCTGTGAAGGGTGAATTTTGAAAGCGTCGAATTACCGCTGCCCGCCCGTCGCGTTCCGTTCGCGAAAGCCTGACGGTGAAGGGCAGATTTTAGCATTTTACCGGAATCAGGGGAAGTATTTTGGTCCAACAAAGAGCCGTCTTGAAAACTATCCGCGCGTCCAAGCTGCAAAGTCTTTACTATCTGTAGCAAATTCGATCCCTAAAGCTGGCTCATCTCCC
>ENA-OQVM01002700-OQVM01002700.1-marine-metagenome-genome-assembly--contig:-NODE-2700-length-20264-cov-4.758557_pt1 | contig 20264 bp, 23 predicted proteins | sample MGYA00237776_ERZ505498 | MGnify/ENA primary metagenome ERZ505498 (study PRJEB26159, sample SAMN06265151) | marine metagenome | isolation source: Helgoland LTER site | place: Germany:Helgoland, sampling... | reverse complement strand
TATCGAAGTCATTCAGGCAACGTTGCGCGGCACGATGAAAGCCCGCGAAGAGGCCCGGTCACAAGTCGCCGCCCTTGAAGAGCAACGCGATACAGGCGGTGCGGTGAGCACGCTCGCATCTAACGGCAACAATGCGCCGATGGATTTCGTGGCAGAGGCACTGGCCAAAACCGCCGCAGAGCGCGACCAAGTGATCGAGGACGCACAAGATGCGTTGATCGCCGCCGACGAAATGGAAACCGAAATCGCTTTGATGAAAGAACAAAACGACCAGATCTTTCGCCAGCTAGAAGAAGCGATGAGCGTTTCTGTCGCCCCGCTTGACAAGATGTTCCGCGCAGCCGGCATGCCGACAGACCGGATTATCGAGCAGGTGCGCCGCGGTTACTCGGGCCAGGGCGGCCCGCTCACTCCCCTGTCGTTTTCCACCAGCGGAGAAGAGCCAAGCCCGGACACATTGCGTGCCAACCTACTGTTAAACCAGATGGATCAGCTGAATCTTTACCGGATCGCTGCACAAAAAGCACCGTTTGCAACTCCTGTGAAATCGTCGTTCCGCTTTACCTCGTCCTTTGGGTTCCGCCGTGATCCCAAGACGGGCGGCCGGCGCATGCACAACGGCGTGGATTTCGCCGCGTCGCTTGGCACCCCGCTGTATGCGACAGCGGACGGCGTCGTCACCCATTCGGGCTGGTTGTCCGGTTATGGTCGCCTCGTAAAGATCCAACACGACTTCGGTATCGAAACCCGTTACGCACACTTGTCCCGACTAAACGTCAAAGTTGGTCAAAGGGTCTCGCGTGGGCAGCGAATTGGTGATATGGGAGCCTCCGGACGGGTGACAGGCGTGCATCTTCACTACGAAGTCCGCGTTGGCGGCAAAGCCGTAAACCCGATGATCTATATCAAGGCAGCGAACGATGTTTTCTAAAAGCAAAATCAACGAACCCGGCCCAAGTGCAGACGCAAGCAAACCGGCGGCTCCGGCCAGCCCGGCCCCCGCTGCACCCAAGCAAAGCGAATTCAAGGCCAGCGCCCCAAAGGCAAAGCCACCAGCCTCGCTGTTGTCAGCAGATCTGCACATCACGGGCAACATGAAAACGACAGGCGACATCAACGTCGAAGGCACAGTTGAAGGCGACATTCGCGCCCACCTGCTGACCATCGGCGAAAGCGCGACGATCAAGGGTGAAGTGATTGCCGATGACGTCGTCATCAATGGTCGCATCGTCGGTCGTGTGCGTGGCCTGAAGGTTCGCCTGACATCGACAGCACGGGTCGAGGGTGACATCATCCACAAGACCATCGCAATCGAAAGCGGTGCGCATTTCGAAGGTTCCGTTCAGCGTCAGGATGACCCGCTGAACTCCGGGAAAAAAGCACCACTGCCAGGCACGCAACCGGCACCGGCTCCAAAAGCCGAGTAATCCCACGAGGATAAAACGCATAAAAAAACGGGCGCTGCAGAATATGCAACGCCCGTTTTTTAATGTGCCTATGGTCTAATCAGTCTGTGACAGCGACGTTCGTCATGACATCCGGCGCGCCAGTGATCGCACCAGAACGCGGATTGCCGCGCTTGATCGTATCAAGCACATCCAGACCAGATGTCACCTTGCCGACAACCGTGTACTGACCATTCAGGAACGGGCCAGGGGCAAACATGATAAAAAACTGGCTGTTGGCAGAGTTCGGACTGTTGCTGCGCGCCATGCCGACGACACCGCGATCAAAGTTCTCATTCGAGAATTCAGCAGGCAGATCGCCAAGGTCAGAACCACCCTGCCCCGCGCGGCGTGCGTCATAGCCGTCGATCTGGCCAAATTGCACATCACCCGTTTGGGCCATGAACCCATCAATCACCCGGTGAAAGACGACGCCATTATAGGCACCGGTCTCTGCCAGTTCGGTGATGCGGGCGACGTGACCTGGGGCCACATCCTCAAGCAGGTCAATGGCGATTACGCCATTGGCCTCACCCGAGACGGTGATGTCGATGCCCGCCGCCAGCACAGGGCTGGCGGCCAGCAGGGCCACGATGCATGCGCTCTTACGCAACATCGGCGGCAACCTTGACGCTGATCATGCGGTCCGGCTCCGCTGGTGGCTCGCCACGCGTGATCGCATCTACATGTTCCATGCCTTCGACGACCTGACCATAAACGGTGTACTGACCGTTCAGGAAATCATTGTCCTTGAAGCTGATAAAGAACTGGCTGTTGGCACTGTCGGGATTGGACGACCGAGCCGCACCCAGTGCGCCGCGCGCATGTGGCACCTTGGAAAATTCAGCAGGCACGTCCGGCTGGTCGGAGCCACCGGTTCCGGCCATACGGATGTTGAATCCGTCTTCCATGTCGCCATGCTGAACGTCACCCGTCTGGGCCATGAACCCTTCAATCACACGGTGAAAGGCGACGTTGTCATATTCACCAGCGCGCGCCAGTTCTTTCATCCGTGCCACGTGAAGTGGGGCCACATCAGGCAGCAGCGCGATTGTGACAGTGCCCCCTTTGAGTTCCATCAGAATTGTGTTTTCGGGATCTTTGATTTCGGCCATGGTCGCTTCTTTCCTCAGTTTATTTGCACACCTACCTAAGGCGGCAACGGCACCGGGACAAGTCGTGCATTGACCCAACGGCCAATTGCCGCGATGCAAGGGCCGAACAGACGACAGGAGACGACAATGGGCTGGAAAACGCTGGACGACATGGACCTTGCAGGCAAACGCGTGTTGACGCGGGTGGATATCAACGTCCCACTCGAAGACGGGCGGATCACGGACGCCACCCGGATCGAACGGATCGCACCCACTGTGGCCGACATTCGCGCCAAAGGCGGCAGCCCCGTCTTGCTGGCCCACTTCGGGCGCCCCAAGGGCAAACCAGTGCCCGAAATGTCACTCGCACAGCTGGTGCCCGCATTAGAGGCGACCTTTGGCTGCCCCGTCACATTTGTGGAACGCCCCAGCCGCGACTGGATTGATGCACAGCCCAGCGACGCGGTCATTCTGGTCGAAAACACACGCTTCACCCCGATGGAAGAAGCCAACGACCCGGCCATGGCACAATTCCTCGCCACTCTGGGGGATGTGTTTTGCAATGATGCCTTTTCCGCCGCACACCGCGCGCACGCCTCGACCACAGGTGTGGCGCACCTGCTGCCATCCTGTGCCGGACGGTTGATGCAGGCCGAACTTCAAGCGCTCGAAGCGGCACTGTCCGCCCCGAAACGCCCGGTGGGCGCAGTCGTGGGCGGGGCCAAAGTGTCGACCAAACTGGACCTGCTGCAAAACCTCGTCAAAAAGATCGACGTGTTGGTGATCGGGGGCGGCATGGCCAACACCTTTATCGCCGCCCAAGGCGCAAACCTTGGCGCATCCCTTCAAGAAGCGGATTTGCACGACACCGCCCGCAATATCCTCAAAGCAGCCGAGATAGCAGGCTGCACCGTGATCCTGCCCACCGATGGGCGGGTCGCACGGAAATTCGCCGCAGGGGCCCCCCATGAGATCATCGCCCTGAACGCAGACACGGTGCTGGACGCAGATCAAATGGTGCTGGATGCTGGCGATGCGTCAGCCCAAGTGATCGCTGACACTTTTGCGACCCTGAAAACGCTGATCTGGAACGGCCCGCTCGGGGCATTTGAAATTGCACCTTTCGATACGGCCACGGTGGTCGCGGCAAAAGCGGCGGCGGCGCTCACCACTTCAGGTCAACTCGTGACCGTCGCAGGCGGCGGGGATACCGTCGCCGCCCTCAATCAGGCCGGAGTTGCTGAAAAATTCACCTATATCTCCACCGCCGGGGGCGCTTTTCTTGAATGGATGGAAGGCAAGGAGTTGCCGGGGGTCGCTGCCCTCATGCAATAATCCTGCAGCATCTTTTGCGACAGGTCCTGCGGCCCTACATGAGGCACGCAAAGCTAAGGACACATTAGGAGAATTCGATATATGGCAAACTGGACACTGATCACGGGCGCATCAACGGGATTGGGGGTCGAGTTTGCCAAGATCGCAGCCAAGGAAAAGCGTAACGTCATCCTCGCCGCGCGCTCCAGGGACAAGCTTGAAGCGGTGGCCGAACAAGTGCGCGCTTTGGGGGTCGAGGCCATCGTGATCCCCGCAGATTTGTCCGACATGACCGAAGTCGATCGGTTGTGGACCGAGGCAACGGATGGGCGCAACATTGACGTGTTGGTGAACAATGCAGGCCTCGGCTCGAACGGGTCCTTTAACGACCCGGCGGGATGGGACAGGGAACTGTCGTCGATGACCGTAAACATGATGGCGCTGACACAGCTTATGAAACTGGCCATACCGCACATGCAAACACTTGAAAAAGGCCGGGTTTTGAACGTGGCGTCGGTCGCGGCCTTTATGCCGGGACCAAACATGGCCGTCTATCATGCCACGAAATCCTATGTGCTCTCCCTGTCCGAAGCGGTCGCCGAAGAGTTACGCGGCACCAATGTCACCGTCACGGCGCTGTGCCCCGGCGCAACGGCCACCAACTTTTTCGACGACGCAGACATGGCTGACGTTGGCCTGCTAAAGATCATGACACCGGCGGCGGCTGGGCCGGTGGCCGAACTCGGGTGGCTCGGGTCCCGTATTGGCAAACGGATCGTGGTGCCGGGGGTGATGAACAAGATATTCGCCTTTTCGCCCCGCATTAGCCCGCGCGCCATTAGCACACGCGTCTCCGCCAAAATAATGGGAAAACACTGATCGCCCAGCAGGATTAGGGATTCACAGCGCGAATCACCTATGTCATAGTCATGCCAGCCATCCACAAGAGATGGCACAGAGGCAGCAACATGACACGCACCGCACGGCCCGCATTGGGCACCGTCATCTTTTTTGCCGTCGCGTTCGCGCTTGGCACCTATTTCACCTTTGCCGCTGTGCAGGGGGATTTTGGGCTATTCCGACGTGCGGAAATCGACGCCGAGGCACGCGATCTGGCCGCACAGCTTTCAGCGGTGCAGCATCAGGTGGCCGAAATGGAAAACCTGACGCAACGCTTGTCCGACGATTTTCTCGATCTGGATCTGCTTGATGAACAGGCCCGAAGCATCTTGGGAATGCTGCGCAGCGACGAAATCGTTATCCGCTAAAACCACACCTTATCAAGACGTTGCTTGGCATATTGCTTTGCGGCAGATTGGCACTCGCACCCCGCGCACGAATCCTGTAAGTAATAGTTTAACGCTAAACTATATTCGCTCTTGGGAGGATACCTATGGCCGCGCGCAAAGCCACGACAAAACCAAACGTGTCGGCGGAGGAGCTGAAAGGCTACTACCGTGACATGCTTTTGATCCGCCGTTTCGAAGAGAAAGCGGGCCAGTTGTATGGCATGGGTCTAATCGGCGGCTTCTGCCACCTCTACATCGGTCAAGAAGCGGTCGTTGTAGGCCTCGAGGCGGCAGCCAAAGAGGGCGACAAGCGCATCACATCGTATCGCGATCACGGCCACATGCTGGCCTGTGGCATGGACCCCAACGGCGTCATGGCCGAACTGACGGGCCGCGAGGGTGGCTATTCCAAGGGCAAGGGCGGTTCCATGCACATGTTCTCGACAGAGAAACATTTCTATGGCGGCCACGGCATCGTCGCAGCCCAAGTGCCACTCGGTGCAGGTCTGGCGTTTTCGGACATGTACAAAGGCAACGACAACGTCACCTTCACCTACTTTGGCGATGGGGCAGCCAACCAGGGACAAGTCTACGAGGCCTATAACATGGCCGAACTGTGGATGCTGCCGGTGGTTTTTGTGATTGAAAACAATCAGTACGCCATGGGTACTTCGACCCAACGCTCCACCAAATCCCCCAGCTATTGGGAACGGGGTGCGGCCTACGGAATTCCGGGCGAAGAAGTGGACGGCATGGATGTGCTCGCGGTCAAGGCCGCAGGTCAAAAGGCTGTCGAACACTGCCGCGCGGGCAATGGCCCCTACATTCTTGAAATCAAAACCTATCGCTATCGCGGCCACTCCATGTCCGACCCCGCCAAATACCGGACCCGCGAAGAAGTGCAAAAGATGCGCGACGAACGCGACCCAATCGAACAGGTGCGTTCACTTTTGCTCACCGGCAAACACGCATCCGAAGACGATCTGAAGGCGATCGACAAAGAGATCAAAGAAATCGTGAACGCCAGTGCCGAATTCGCCAAAGAAAGCCCCGAGCCCGCGCTCGAGGAGCTTTGGACAGATATCTATGCGGACGATACCGCAGCGCAGACTGCGTAAAAGAGGAGAGACAGACAATGGCAACCGAAATTCTCATGCCCGCCCTCTCTCCGACAATGGAAGAAGGCACCTTAGCCAAATGGCTGGTCAAGGAAGGCGACACCGTCAAATCCGGTGACATCATGGCCGAGATTGAAACTGACAAAGCCACGATGGAATTCGAAGCCGTCGACGAGGGAATTATTGGCAAGATCCTGATCGAAGAAGGTACTGAAGGGGTAAAGGTCAACACCGCGATCGCGGTCCTGCTGGAAGATGGCGAGAGCATGGATGACGCGGCAAGCAGCCCAGCGGCTGCGCCAGCCGCCGTCGAAGCGCCAGCCGCCGCAGTCGCATCCGAGGCACCTGCCGCACCACAGGTCGACACCAGCCCAGACTGGCCCGAAGGCACGCCAATGAAAACGCAAACCGTCCGCGAGGCATTGCGCGACGGTATGTCCGAAGAAATGCGGCGCGATGACACCGTTTTCCTGATGGGCGAAGAAGTCGCAGAATATCAGGGGGCCTATAAAATCTCCCAAGGGATGCTGGACGAATTCGGCCCCAAGCGCGTGCGCGACACGCCGATCACAGAACACGGGTTTGCCGGGATCGGTGTCGGCGCGGCCTTTGGCGGCTTGCGCCCCATCGTCGAATTCATGACGTTCAACTTTGCCATGCAGGCGATTGACCACATCATCAACTCCGCGGCCAAGACGCTCTATATGTCAGGCGGCCAGATGGGGGCACCCATGGTGTTCCGTGGCCCGAACGGGGCGGCAGCGCGCGTCGGTGCCCAGCACAGCCAGGACTATGCGGCATGGTACATGCAGATCCCGGGCCTCAAGGTTGCGATGCCTTATTCGGCCTCCGACTATAAGGGTCTGATGAAAACGGCGATCCGCGATCCCAACCCGGTGATCTTCCTTGAAAACGAAATCCTCTACGGGCGCACCTTCGACGTGCCCGACATGGACGACTACACCGTACCCTTCGGCAAGGCCCGCGTCTGGCGCGAAGGTGATGACTGCACCATCGTGTCCTTCGGGATCGGTATGCAATACGCGCTGGCCGCCGCCGAAAAACTGGCCGAAGAAGGCATCGATTGTGACGTCATCGACCTGCGCACCCTGCGCCCGATGGATACTGGCGCGATCCTGAATTCCGTCATGAAAACAAATCGTTGTGTGACCGTCGAAGAAGGATGGCCACAAGGCTCCGTCGGCAACTACATCACGTCCGTCATCATGCAGGAAGCGTTTGACTACCTCGACGCGCCCGTCATCAACTGCACCGGCAAGGACGTCCCGATGCCCTATGCTGCCAACCTCGAAAAGCACGCGTTGCTGACCACCGACGAAGTCGTCGCCGCCGTCAAAAACGTCACTTACCGCTAAGGAGCCGGACATGCCGACAGAAATTCTCATGCCCGCCCTCTCCCCCACCATGGAGGAAGGCACGCTCGCCAAATGGCTCGTAAAGGAAGGCGACACGGTCACGTCTGGTGATTTGCTCGCCGAAATTGAAACCGACAAAGCCACGATGGAATTCGAAGCCGTAGACGAGGGCGTCATTGGCAAAATCCTTGTCGCCGAAGGCAGCGAAGGGGTCAAAGTTAACACCGCCATCGCCGTGCTGCTCGAAGACGGGGAAAGTGTCGATGACATCGGCGCGGCACCCGCAGCGGCAGCCGCTCCCGCAGCAGCGCCAGAACCCAGCAGCGACGCGGCTCCGGCCAGCGCATCTGCACCCAGCCCCGCGCCAGCAGCGCCAAAATCCAGCGACGGCGCGCGCATCTTTGCCTCCCCACTCGCGCGGCGCATCGCCGGTCAAAAGGGGCTCGACCTCAGCACGATCAAGGGCACAGGCCCGCGCGGCCGCATCGTCAAGGCTGACGTCGAAAACGCCGAAGCCGCACCAGCGCAAGCTCCCGCAGCGACGGCCGCAGCGGCAGCCGCACCATCTGGTCCATCTGCCGACGCTGTGGCCCGCATGTACGAAGGCCGCGATTACGAGGAAATCAAACTCGATGGAATGCGCAAGACCATCGCGGCGCGCTTGACTGAAGCCAAGCAAACCGTGCCGCATTTCTACCTGCGCCGCGATATCAAACTGGACGCACTTCTAGAGTTCCGGGGCACCCTGAATGCACAACTTGCAGACCGGGGCGTGAAACTGTCGGTCAACGATTTCATCATCAAAGCCTGCGCATTGGCCCTACAACAAGTGCCGGATGCCAACGCCGTATGGGCAGGTGATCGGATTCTGAAACTGACACCTTCCGATGTCGCCGTCGCCGTCGCAATCGAAGGCGGGTTGTTCACCCCCGTTCTTCAGGACGCGCACCAGAAATCACTGTCCACTCTGTCTGCCCAGATGAAAGACCTCGTAGCCCGCGCACGCGACCGCAAACTTGCACCGCACGAATACCAAGGGGGCAGCTTTGCGATCTCCAACCTCGGGATGTTCGGCATCGACAATTTCGACGCCGTAATCAACCCGCCACAGGCGGCCATTCTGGCGGTCGGGGCCGGTGTGAAAAAACCAGTTGTGGGCAAAGACGGCGCGCTCGGCGTTGCAACCGTCATGTCCGTCACATTGTCAGTCGATCACCGCGTCATCGACGGGGCACTGGGCGCGCTATTGCTCAACGCGATTGTGGAAAATCTGGAAAACCCGCTGGCCATGCTGGCCTGATCCAGCCTTAAGAAACAAAAAAAGCCGGGGCAATCGCTCCGGCTTTTTCTATGTCTGAATGTCGGTGTCGGCCTTACTGATCTTTGCCCAGCATATGGTTCATCGACACCGCAGGCTGATCGCAGCCTGCCTCGCCGACGATGCGCGCAGGAATGCCCGCGACAGTCTTGCAGGGCGGAACTTCTTCCAACACGACGGACCCTGCGGCGATCCGACTGCAATTGCCAACCCGGATATTGCCCAGCACCTTGGCCCCTGCCCCGATCAAGACACCGTCACCGATCTTGGGATGGCGATCTTCTTCTTCTTTGCCGGTCCCGCCCAAAGTTACCGAATGCAACATGGACACGTTGTTGCCGACCACAGCCGTTTCACCGATCACAATCGAATGGGCATGGTCAATCATGATGCCCTTCCCGATTGAGGCAGCAGGATGAATATCGACACCAAAAATCTCAGACACACGCATCTGAAAGAAATACGCGAGGTCATAATGCCCCTCTGACCACAGGAAATGGCCCACACGATAGGCCTGAATGGCCTGATAGCCCTTGAAATAAAGGATAGGCTGCACAAGGCGATGGCAGGCCGGGTCACGCTCATAGACGGCGACCAGATCAGCACGCGCAGCATTCACCAACTCAGGGGCCTTTTGATAGGCCTCTTCGACAACCTCGCGGACCACAACCATCGACATCTCATTCGAGGCCAGCTTGGCCGCGATACGATAGGACAATGCCTTTTCGATGGATTTGTGATGCAGGATGCAGGCGTGGACAAAACCACCAATCAACGGCTCGTCAGCGACCGCTTGGCGTGCTTCCTCATTGATTTGATCCCACAGGGGGTCAATCGCCGCAATATTCGTTCTTAGATATGCCATAGGATGTCCTCTCGGCTCATGCATATCCCACATAAGGTGCATTTTCCAAACGCAAACCTGTGATGCACATCATCGCCATGTGCGATCAATCAGACTGAGCGCGGTGAATCAAGGCATGCAAGACCAACATTAACGCCCGCGCAAACTCCGGATCGCAGATCGCAGGGTCCGGCACCAAACCAGAATGGCGCGCCGCAGCCGCCAGTGTCCCATCCCCATACCGGGGATGGCGGGTGCCATGACGGCGCAGAAATCGGTCCGCCGCATCTGCCTCGCGCAGCAAACGCGTCGCCAGTCGCGCGCGGGCCTGCGGGTCGACCGCCAAAACCGCGCGACCAGCACACAGCAGATCAGTCACCAAAACGGGCCGCATTACGCCGCCACCTCAAGCACGGCAAACGGCCCCGGCCCATAGCGGGCCGAATTTTGCGCCACGGCAATCTGATACGCCCCCGTCAGGCCGTCGCTCTGTCTCGCAGCCGCATCATAGGACCATACAGGGGTCTCCACGACCGTCTCGCGGATCACGTCCCGACCTTGCAAAATGCGCACGGTATAGCGCTCTATATCCTCGCCCAATGGAACATCCGGCAAATCCCAATCATCACCATCCAACCGCGTGCGCCTGATCCAGGACACCGCCAAATCGGCACCCTCAGGCACCGCACGCAGATGCACAGGGCGATAGGGGCGCAACCCATTGCCATCAAAAGCATGGACAAACTCCTCATAGGACGGGTCGTCATAACTCCGGCGCGCCGGCCCCACACGATAGGTCTGCGCTACACGGCGCAAACTGCGCGCCAGATCAATCTGGGCAGGGGCACCGTTCATCACGACGATCCACGACCCCTCCGGCCATTCGGGCGGACCCACCGCATCGCTGCCCAGCTGATCGCGCAAACGATGGCCCAACAGATAGCGCCCCGGCGCGATCAATTCGGCATCACGAAACTGGAACAATTCCCAATTGTCAGGCGATCCATCCCCGATCGCGATCAAGTTGTCCCCATTCAACAATGCAGCATCCGATGTCGACGCAAGCGTGCCATGGATCATTTCGACCTCCAACGCGGCCCCAAAATCGACCACACCGGCGCGCGCGCAGCAAGGGCGTCTTGGTGAACCCAATACTGGATTGGGCAGAAAGAACGGAATTGAGAACAAAACCCGAGTCCGTCGGCGACTGATATATTGCAACACCGCCAGGCCAAGGGGTGCCCGACACCGCCGCATACGGGGCATGGGCCACCTCTTCCCCCGTCAACAACGGCAGATCAAGGAAAAGGGACGTCAACGGCACCGGCGGCACAAACTCCCGCACACCTGCCAATTCATCTGACAGCTCAGAGGGCAGGTAGACCTCAGGCTCGATACGCACAGCCTCAAGGATTTGCATCTCACCCTGCTCAACCCGGTCCACACGGTACAGACCAGGGCCCTCGGCCGCATCGGCAGCGACCTCGATCACATCGCCAGCCCCGACATGGCTCATCGACGGCGGCAGGGCCAAACGCACGGACTCCCGCGAAATACGCGCTTCACTCAACCATCTCTCGGCGACCTGACGACCCTCAGTGCGGGTCAGCGCCATAGGCAAATCCGTCGTCGATACGGCATGGGTCGCATCATCCGCCAAAATCGCTTCTTCAGACAGGATATCAAAATTTCCGTCCGTCTGCACGAACCGGACACGCACACGGCCCGCCAGATCGGCCTCGGATTCGCGCGATTGCTCCAGACGACCCTCAAGATCAGAACTGACCGCCAACTGCGCCGCAGGCAACGGGGTGGCGTCATGGCCCGTGCGCATGATGAACTTCAACACCCCATCCCGCTCGACCGCATCAAACGCATAGCGCAGCATGAGTGGCTGCAAGGCACTGCGGGCAGACGCAACATCGTCCACCACATATCCACGCACATAACCATAAAGAGCAGAGGTGTCATAAGCACTCAGACCAGCGCGATCACAGATTTCGCCCACGACTGACGTCAACGTACGGGCCGAAGTGCGCCCCGTAATCCAATGACCACGGGTATAGTTTTCTCCATCTGACCACGTGCCCAGCGCATTGGGAAAAAATGGATAGGGCCGCGTATCCCACGCCCACACAAAAGCACGGGTCATGTCCACCATCGGCGCGCCATAGCCTTCGGACACCGGATTATTGTCAGGATCAGACCAATAGGAATGCATCGCGCGCATGTACTGCTTTTGGATCAGATCATCGCGCGCACCGTTCGAATATTTCGGCAAACTGCTTTCGGATGACTTCTGGTCCAGAAACCTGTTGGGCTGGTTCGTGCCCTTGTCCACAGCAGCGCAGCCAAGCTCAGTAAACCACACAGGCTTTGATCCGGGTTGCCAATCTGTGGGCACAGCCGATCGGATACCATTTGCTCGCTCATGATGGGGGTTGGACCACCAATTTCGAATGTCCTTATAGCGCCATACCCACGGCTCGTCATGGTCACCATCCACAATCGGAGTGCGGATCTGCGCGGCATCCGCCTCAGGCGAATGATAGTACCAGTCATAGCCCTCGCCGCCGTCAATATTGGCGCGCAGATAGTCCAGATCATAAATACTGTCCCACAGTGCATCCGCATGATCACGGCCTTCGCGCCAATCAGACAAAGGCATGTAATTGTCGATGCCAATGAAATCGATGTTCGGATCAGCCCACAAAGAATCCAGATGAAAATACCGATCACCACTGCCGTCTTGTGGCTGATACCCGAAATATTCGGTCCAATCGGCTGCATAGGAAATCTTGGTGTCCGGGCCAAGAATGGCACGGACCTCAGCGGCCAGCGCACGCAATTTCTCTACTACGACAAACCGATTGCCAGCACCGCGTATCTGGGTCAAGCCACGAAACTCGGACCCGATGCAAAACGCATCCACACCGCCCGCAACCGCACATAGCGCCGCATAGTGCAGGATGAACCGGGACAATGACCATTCCGGCGGTCCGGTATAGCGCACCACCTCATCTTTGTCCGCAAACAGAAAGAAAAATATGCCCTGCGGCGGGTCCAGATCAAAATCGCTGGCCTTGACCGTGCCGAAAAACGCATCGACCTCGTCGTCGGCGACAGATGTGCCATCCGGTGATCCAGTGACACCCGGTGCAACCGACAGTGTGATGCGCCCACGCCAAGGCAGATGGGGCTGGGCCGCAGTGGAATCATAGGGATTGGGCAGCGTATTGCCCTCCCCCTGATCCATCAGAACAAAAGGGTAGAACATCACGGCCTTACCGGACGCATTCATGGCCTCGATGGCCTCGACCACCGACGCATCCGATGGCGTTCCCCCATAAATCGGGCGGTCATCCACCATGGCGATCTGCTCTGCCTCCGCACGGTGCAGATCGGACACAACCCACGGCATGTTCTCCGCCTCTATGTCCTTTCGTTCGACCTTGGGCTTTAGCTCGCATTCCCCACAGCGCAGATCGTTGCCAAACCAGGACACGACCAGAGATGCAGCCTCGCAATTGGGCAACTCATGGGCCAGACTATCCATCGCCGTGGTAAAATCCGTCTGACCCGACGGGCTGTTGACGTTCGCGCTCCATTTGCTGCGCGCGGCGTTGGTGTAAGTGACCGGGGTGGTGGCCAGCGCATATTCGCCCGTGCCCGGCATCAAGGCGACGGCGCGCACGGCGCGGGTCATTTCGTCCTCGGTACCGTCTTGGCCGGGCTGTTCGGGGCGCACGACCTCAAAAGACAGCTGCGGGACCCGGTTGCCAAAATCAGCCAGCGAAAGGCTCTCGATCACGACATAGGCCGTACCGCGATAGGCCGGGACCACGCCTTGCCCTTCGATCGCTTCGATCAAGGGATCGGGCAACTGATCCGCTGACCCGGTATACACGCGCATGTTCAGATCACTGGTCGCAACTTCTTCACCGTCCGCCCAGACGCGGCCAATGCTGGTGATCTCGCCCTCACACACGGCAAGCGCCAAACTCACCGAATAGCTATAGGTGCGGGTCGCAGGGGCGCTTGGGACACCCTTGCCACCGCCACTTTGCGCAACGGTCTGAACGAAATCCGACGCCCAGATAACCTGCCCGCCCAACCGCATGCGGCCATAGAGCTGGGATATCCCGGCCCCCTCGCCCGAATTGGTCACACGAAACCGATCCACCTTGCCATGCTCAACCACATCAGATCCTTGGCCCATGACACGCTGATCAATGGCACGGCCCAAGGTGGCACCCACAGCACGGCCAATCGCAACCGACGACAGCCCCAAAACCGTCCCGCCCAGCGATCCACCAATCGCAGCACCCACAGCAGAAAGAATAACAGTCGCCATCAGCTGGCCTCCTCATCGGGAAATTCAAAACGGGCAACGACACGGCGGGCCCATGGGGCACTCAACCGACTTTCGACGACGCCATGACCGCTATAGGCATGCACAAACGCCGCCTCTGGGCCGATGACCGTCTGAACGCCAAGGTGTTTGGCGACCCCGCGGGCGCGCATCCGAAACAACAGCACATCGCCAGCGGCCGCATCACCAAGCGGTTTGGGACGCAAATGGCGCAAGGCAGCAGCCCATAACCGCTCCTCGCCCTGCGGCTCTGACCAATCCATGGAATAGGCAGGCGGACGCTCAGGCTCCGTGCCCATCACAGCACGCCACACACCGCGCACAAGGCCAAGGCAGTCACAACCAGCCCCCTTGGTGGCCTGCTGGTGCACGTATGGGGTGGCGATCCAGGCACGGGCCTCACTGACAATGGCAGCGGTGGGCACAGTCATCGCAAACTCCCCCCAGTGTTGGCACGGGAACTGGTGGGATAAGCCATAACCCAATCGTCCCCGGGCAAGTCGGGGAAACCCTGAAAATTCAGTGCATTGTCGAACTTCAGCCGACAGGTGTCGAACCGCTTGTCGCACCCCACAGTCAGGCGGATTCGATCCAATGGGTCAAGGCCGCCGCGGATCGGCTCCCACAAGGCGATCCGGCGAATACCGTCCTCGACAGTATCGCTCTTGATCATGCCCCACAGACCGGCGCTAGAACCACTCAACACATCCAAACGACCAAGCTGAAACCAACCGTCATCAAACCCGGCCAGATCAAGCCACTTAAACACACGGGCCTCCGTCACCTGATCGGCCACACCCTCATAGCGATAGCCGGGGCGCGTCAGATCAAACCGACAGCCCGCATCGCCCAGAACGGCGGTACAAGGTTTTTGATAAATCCGGCCAAGGGGGCGGTTCAACGCCTCGGTCAATCCACGCAATTCGGCATGAAACGCACCGCCTGTGCGGCGGATTTCACCGATTGTGCCGCGAAACTGCAGCCAGCGGGTGTTGGGATCAGCCCAGTTCACCAACCACGCACGCACATCCGCCCCGTCAAACCGCCCCGCCTCAATGTCATCCTCGCGAACAGAAGCATCGCTCAGCGCGCCCAGCGCCTCGGTATTGTCAACACTCAGGCCCGTGGATTGGGCCAAGGCCGACGCGCTCAATCCCGTCTGGGCGGCAAAGGTGATCCCCTCAAAGGCCAGTTCACAATCATGATCGGTAAACCCAAACGACGTACCATCCTGGCGGGTGATCGCCCAAGCACGGCACAATGTTGTCAAACCACTGGCCGCATGCGCCAGAAATGCATCGCTCTGCCCACTCATCACACACGCACCTCGATGATTGGAACATTAGGCACGCTGCCGGCCTGAAAACTGGCCACCGACGTCTGGATTTGATCCGTGTCGAACCGGACAGGGACATCAAACTCAAACCCTGCGGTGATCTCGACGTCGCGTTCGGGAGGATGCTGAAAGGTGATTACCCCGCGATCCAGATCAACCTCGTAATCCACACCCTCGTTCATCTCATCGCCACCAAGGCCGATATGCACAGTGCCCGACACAGGCTTCGTGATGGGGCGCGCATAGGCATGCGGACCCGACCGGTACGTCTTGATCAAGGGAAATCCCGCGCACACACCATCCCCTTGGGCAATTGTCTGATCCTCAAAGGTCGCGCTTGCGCTGGCAGCAGCGGATTTGAAATCCGACCAGTCCTTCCAGCGAAACCCATACATCTGACCCATACGCGCCTCGAAAAACGCGATCAGCGTCTCGACATCATCCAGCGACCGCATCCCCAAACCGGCGTCATAGCGGCGGCGCGAATGGGCCCAGGGCGTATTGCGTTCCTCAAATCCATTGGCCAGCGTGACCACCTCGGTGCGGCGCTCCGGCCCCCCGACAGACCCAAAGCTAAGCGATGCAGGAAAACGAACCTCGTGAAATTGCATGTGTCTTGCTCCCCTCTTGAATTAACGATTGCGATTGGCACGGCCCAGCGCGCGGTTCATCTGGGCGGCGATCTGGTTTTGGGATCGGGCAAATCCCTGCACATCCGGGGTGGTGATGTTCATCACGACCGACGGGGATGACCCGCCGCCGCCGCGCACCCCCAACTTGCCATCCGGGCCACGGGCCAGGGGCATAATGGCCTCAGGACCGGCCTCGCCCATCACCCCCATGCCGCCACGCATGCCAAATGGGGTGGCCGAACTCACGATCCCACCACTGGCAAAGGGCATGACACGGCCCTGACTGAACGGGGCACCATCGGCAAAGGGCAACAGACCTTGCACCAACCCACCCACACCCGAGGCCAGCAAACCACCCACGTGATCCGTCACCGGCTTGATCGCGGCATTGTAAGTCGCGTTGATCATCGAATTGGCGACAGTGTCCAAAGCATCCGACAGGCTCATCCCATCAAAGGCCAACCCGTCAAACGCTTTGCGCAGCCCGCGCGACATGCCCTTTTCCAAACTGGCAACGTCCTTGCCAGTGGCCGACAAGCTCTCGCGCATCCGGCGCAATTCGCTGTCAAAACTGGTGACCATCACCGATGTGGCATCCAGCGTCTGACGCAGGCCGTCGGTGGTGTCCTCCAGACCCTCAATCTCGTCTCTGTAGTCGCTCATCACAGGCTCCCCTTCATGGTTGGCCCCTTCATCGTCAGGCTGTGTCAGGCCAGGCGGCCATCAACGCCTCCAGCCCATCGCTCAGCAGCGGGGCAGACTGCGCCGGATCGCCCAGCATCACTTGCAATTCCGCAGGAGTCAGCGCCCAGAACGCATCTGGCGTCAGGCGCAAACCCTGCATCCCGGCCCGCATCAACGCAGGCCAATCCAATCCCGCAGGCACACTCATGGCGCAGGGGTCACAAAGGCACGGGCAATCAACTCAGCAGCCGCTCGGGCCGCCGCCATCGGGCCGCCCTCGATCTCCGCATGATCCAAGTCGGCGGCGATGATGTCACAGCCCCCGCCTTGCAATCCAGCCCGCAGCAACGCCAACACATCACCGCTGGAAAACCGGCCCTGCTCAAACCGCTCGACCAAAGCAACCAGCGACGGCTCGGCCAATGCCGCCTCCAGACCCGCCAACGCACCAAGGGTCAGACGCATCACGCGTGCCCGACCATTGATGACCAAACGCACATCCCCACGCCACGGATTGCCCATCACGCCACCAAAGCGGTAAAGCGCAAGGCACCCGCCGAGGCCAAAGACACCTCATAGGTGGCCTCGCCATTGTGACTGCCGCTGTATTCCAGTGCGGTGACCTGAAATGGCCCCTCAACAATGCCGAAATCCGGGATGATGACCTGAAACGCAGGCGTCTCTCCGTCAAAGAAAATCTGGCGGGCGCGCTCGTCCGTACCAGCGTCCTTGAAGACACCCGATCCAGAAATGCTGGCCGACCGCACACCGGCCCCCGACAACAACTCGCGCCACCCGCCCTGGCTTTCCAGACTGGTCACATCCACCGCCTCAGCATTGAAACTCACACGCGTGGCACGCAGGCCCGCAATCGTCTCGAACTGCCCGTCCGAGGTCATGTCGACCTTAATCAGCAGGTCTTTTCCGTTCTGAGCACCCATTGGGTTTCTCCTTTTGAAAATAGGGGGTTAGTTGTCTTCGACACGGGCCCGGAATGTCAGATCGATGCGACGCCCAGCGCCTTTGTCGATCTTAAAGGCGCGGGCACGCTCAAACCGCAGCGACACCAGTCGGCCCCGCGTCAGGGCCAGATCGGCGTGATGCAGCGCATCACTCACTGCACCAGCCGCAGCCTTGGCCGCGATAAAGCCGGGCACATCGGTCACGACAGAAATGACGAAACGATGGGCGCTGCCAGACCCGGTCTTGTCATCCTCGACGCGAACAGTCTCAGGGCCCAAACTGACATACAGACTGGGCAAAGGGCCGCGTGGCAGGGCGTCATAGACGGCCGACCCAACAGCCGTGACAACTGCCGGATCAGCGGCAATGGCCGCAAACACAGCACTTTGCAGCGCAGCAGACAGGGCATAGCTCATCTGACCACCTCCTCATCTGCCATACAGACCAGATAGCGGGCCTCGGGATCTGCCTCGGCCACACTGCGGATGTGAAACACGCGACTGCCCTCACGAAATCGCTGCTCGGGAACCGGGCGGGCGGGATGACCCACGGGGGCGGCACGCAGTACGATCGTATGGGGCACCGTCGACACAGCAACAGCCGCCACTTGCGTCTCCCGACCCGTGCGGGCGGTCACCTGTGCCCAATGCTCACCCAACGCAGTCCAGCTTTGCAGAAAACCACCAGCACCGTCGGCAACACGGGCGGGGCTTTCCAAGGTCAACAGACGGTTCAATCTGGGAACACTCATGTCACACGCGCCCCCAACCGCATCACCCGGTAACGCTCGATCAGACTGGTCACGCCACAGGGCATACAGCCCTCGCTCAGCGTGGTCTCATGACGGAACTCGTAATAGTGCGACGCCAGCAACATGACCGCCTGGGCCAGATCGGCGGGCACATCCGCCCATCCCATGCCAAACCCGGCGCGAAACGCGATCTCCATCGCACCCGCTACAGGCACAGACGGCAAGGCATAGGCCACCGACCGGACACGGGGTTGATGGGCATCGCGCTGCAACCAAAACAGATCTGGAGCGACATCCACGCGCACACCAGCGCGATCTACACCGGTCATTGCCGTCACAGCGCGCACAGGGGCCACCGGCAACACCTCCATATCCGCAGCGCGCCATGCGCTCACAGACAACACAAAATCACGCTCAATCAGCACCTTGCCAGTGCGAGCCTCTACCGCCGCCACCGCAGCACGCAAAAAGCTGACCAACACCGCATCCTGCACACTGTCCGGCCCAAACCCACTGCCCAGACGCAGATGGGCCTTGAATTGCTCGACCGGCAGGGCCGCATCGGGCACCGTGGTCTCTTCGATCAACATCATGGAACATCTCCATAAAATCCTGCCCCTCAGCTCCATTGGCCCGGGCGCGCGCCAGTCCGCATTGCTCGGTCGGAGGGGAGCAGCTAGACAATACGGCGCACTTCCAGCACGCACCCGGAGACCGGGGTCAGGCACACGCCCTCCCCCAGCCATCCGCTCAGGCGGTTAGGCCGTCGCGAATTTCAGCAGTTTGATCGCAGCAAAATCGCTCACATCGCCGCCCACGCGCTTGGTGGCGTAAAACAGGACATGAGGCTTGGCGCTGAACGGATCGCGCAGAATGCGCAGATCGGGGCGCTCAGCAACGGTATAACCAGCCGCAAAATCGCCAAAGGCAATGGCCGTCGCCCCCGTGCTGACATCCGGCATGTCCTCGGCAATCAGAACGGGATAGCCCATCAAAACCGCAGGCTGACCCGCAGCCAAACCATCGCTCCACAGGAACCGACCATCATTGTCCTTCAGCTTGCGCACCAGACCGGCCGTCTTGGAATTCATGACAAATGACGCATTGGCGCGGTAACTCGCCCCCAGCGCATAGACCAGTTCGATGATCGCCTCCGCACTCATGTTGGCGTCATAGCCGGTCACAACATAGCCAAGGTTGCCCCAGGTCCAGGCCGTGTTGTGCACGGCACTATGCGCCAAAAAGCCCTTGGGCTTGTCCACGCCGTCACCAATGATGAACGACGCCGCCTCAGCACGGGAAAACTTGTCGGCAATGCGGCCAGCCAACCACCCCTCGATGTCAAAGGCAGAATCGTCCAGCAACCGCTGGGACGCCTTGGGCAGGGCCGACAACTCGTGCAAAGGAATGGTGATGCGATCAATGGTCGGCGTGTCGGTTTCGGTCAGACTGGAGGTCTCGGTGGCCCAGCCCGACCCGACGTCGCTGTGATCAACCAACACGTCATAGGATGTGGCCTCGACATTGACGACCGACGCAATCGAACGGATCGACGCCGTGGCATTCAACACCGACTTCACACCCTCGGATGTGACCGGATCAACCAGATATCCACCATCCGAATTCACCGCAGTCGACAGGGATTTGCCATCCAGCTCCAGACCGCGCAGACCGTCATCATCGCCGGAACGGACATAGGCGTTGAACGCCTTCTGGTGGGGGGCGGCA
>ENA-OQVM01002692-OQVM01002692.1-marine-metagenome-genome-assembly--contig:-NODE-2692-length-20329-cov-5.870038_pt1 | contig 20329 bp, 24 predicted proteins | sample MGYA00237776_ERZ505498 | MGnify/ENA primary metagenome ERZ505498 (study PRJEB26159, sample SAMN06265151) | marine metagenome | isolation source: Helgoland LTER site | place: Germany:Helgoland, sampling... | reverse complement strand
AGAAAAATCAAAGCAACATTTAATGTTGTAAATAGATACTTAAAAATTTATTTATTTAAAATTTCTTCTCTTGTTTTATGGTATGCTTTCATTGCATCTTTATTGTGCACATCAACTCCTTTTAAATCTATCTCCTTAAACACTGCGACACTTAAAGGACTGGTCTCTTTATTTAGATGCTTTTTTGTCCACAAAGAGAATTCTGTAATTACGCGATAAAAATCTACGCCAGAATCTGTAAGGTAATAGTACTTTATCTTTTTATCATTTTTGTCTTTAACAAAGTCAATAATACCATTACTTCTTAATTTTTTAATTCTATCTACTAAAACATTGGTAGATATTTTTTCAGGTGATTTAAGGATTGCAGAATACGTGTTTCTATTCAGAAATAAATCCCTTATAATTAATAATGACCATCTATCTCCCACTAAATCTAATGCACTGCTTACAGTACAGCTTGACCGAAACTCTGAATTATCCATTCTTAAGTGTAATTTATTTTAAGTATAATTTATTATATTATAGACAAAAGTAATCATTTTTATGAAGATTACAATCTAGAAAAATTACGACCATTCTTAAATTTAATTAAAAAAGAAAGAATATTATACTCATTTAGGCACACAGTAATTGTAGAAATATTTAATACAATAGACTCTCTTAAGCGAGCTACTGGAATCAATGTGGGGTTTTATATAAATGTTAGTTTCATTTATTTAAGAAGTTAAGACATTGCTGAATTAACTGCAAAAGATATACCTGTAGTTTATTTAAAGAGTATTAGTCGCAAACACCATCCGAATAAGAAATTACTCCAGCACCGATAGCCGCCTTACATGCATTGCTATAAGTTACTCCGTCACAGCCACAAACTGGAGCATACTCTTCGGTGCACAAGCCATCTAGATCAATCAAACTTTTGTCTATGCAGCCTAAGGGTATTTCTTCACCATCAGCATCACAAGTTAATAGAGTAATAGCAAAAAACGAGTAAAATAATTTTTTCATAACATTGCAAAGGTAACACATAAATTAAACCAACCTGAAGCTCAAAAGTAACTGAATTCGAAGAAAATAATATATTATTGTCTAGTAATTAAGCAATAAATTAGAAATGGTGTTATAATTGTTATTTTACTTTCGAATGTTTAGTAATTCAGCTTCTAATTCCGATTTTGCGTTCTGTTGTATTGTTAATAAAGTTCCATTTAGAAAATAGAATATAGACTTTTATTCTTTCAAAAGGTTTAATTTATTTCTTATTTTACATGGTATACAGCTTGTTATTAAAAGGTTTAAAAAGGATTTTAAAAAGCAAAAACCCTCCACTTTGGGAGGGTTTTTGCTTTTTAAAATAGTAAACTGATTCAGAAAACTACAGTATTAACGTTTTGTAGATAAATCTTCTCTCATCATAAAATCGAGGGTAGGACGGGACCATTCAACTAAACGTTCGTTGTATTTTTGATAATCATCTTCCATCGCTCCTTCACCAAACATTTCGTCGTATATATCTTTTACAGTACTATTTTTTGTTTTACCCTGTCTATTATTATGATTATTAAAGGTTGTAAGTATTCTAACTGTATTCGTATTTCCACCAGAACTCATCATAAATACACCTTGTTGGACATCAGGTCGCGCTTTTTTCAATACTTTTGAATAGCGTTTTAAATAGCGCCAAAAGTCTTTATTATTTCCGTTTTTAAGAACACGAGTAAGTGAACGAAAATATTTTGTTGGACGAGGTTCATCAAAATTTATAGATAAGCCTTTGTTCCTTTGCCAAACATAAGGGCCTTTTCCAGTTTGAATATGCTTTGCAACATTTTTCTTCCAAAATTTTGATTCCACATCATTTATAGATTCGCTATACCAATCATTTGTACGACGGGGCATAATACGCTCATAAAGACCGTTTTCAGCATCAGACCCAGTCATTAAGACAGCTGTATAAGCTGAGTTTTCAGCGGTATTAAATTGTCTTGTTTTTTCTGCAATAGCGTCCTCAAATTTTTGATTCATTCCTGCTTTTACAGTATATTCATATGTAATCCATAGTTCAGGTCCTGTATCTTCCTGAGCAAAAACAAAACCGCTAATAAAGAAAGCTATAAGGTAAAAATAATTTTTCATTTTTTTAATTTTATAATTAGAAATCAAAAATATTATTTTAATTTCAAAAAACAACTAATTGTAGTAGAAATTAATTTTAATTTATTGTAGAAACTACTCCTGACCACCTTTATTCCTTACAGCAGTTTTATTAACAGCTTTTTTATCCATTTTTAGAAGTTTTATTATAACTCGTAGATGTATACTTTCAATAAATTATAATAAAACAAACCTACTTGTGTAGTTTATAGTTAGCGGAATTGAAGAAATAAGATATACCCTTGTATTATAGTATGTTAGATTTTTTTTTGTAAGGAAATATTTTATAAATAAGCATTAGACCACCTCTATATATCAAAACTTCTCCACTACCATTAAATGGTCTATTATCTTCTAAAGGCACATCAACTCTTACCTTTCCTTGATATCCTTTGTAATTAGACATTGCATATCCCCCACCCATAAATAATTCTAGAGAAAAACGCTTGTTAATACGTTTTTTATAACCAATAGTTAATCCGTGAAAAACTGAACGTCCTGAGCGAAAAGCCCCATCTGCGTCTTCTGAAGTTGAATATCTTGGATGAATTATAAGATTATACGGTTTTTGAAAAGTAAACATTCCGTATCCCAGGTGCGCCCCAACAAACCACCCACTAATATCTGAATTGCTATAATATCTAAATTCGAAAAAAGTTTGATTTATCTGCAACGGTTTCCCATCTATTGTATCCCAAAAAGAGCCCAATACATCAAATTGAATACTTGTATTTTTTCCTACTTGAAATTCTAAACCAATATTAGGAACTCCAACAGCTAAAGTTGGAATATTTACTTTTAAATCTACTTGCGCAGAAGCATTGTTTATATTTCCAACCAATATATATATTAAGCAGTTAAAAATTAAGGTACTAACTTTTTTCATAATTTTTTTTGGCAAAACTAATCAATTTTAAATTAATATTATGTTCATAATTACTCCATTAATCCCTTAAAAATGCAATTATAGGCAAAAGGTATATAAACAAAAAAGCCTCACATTTCTGTGAAGCTTTAAGTGAGCCCTGAAGGATTCGAATATCTTAATCTTATTTAACCTCATTTAACCACAAATAACTAAAAACAAGTATTTTAACTATTACCACAACATATAATTATTTAAAACACTTAATAATAACACAACATAATCGTACCGTTATTCGTGCCAAACAACTACATTTGTACATAATCACTTATTATGGGCAAAATTTCATTTCAATACAGAAGCATTAAAGAAACAGGTAATCTTTCTATAAGACTAACTCACGGAAAAGAAATAGATATTAGGTCTAAAACTAGTATTCAATCAAACAAAAAGTATTGGTTTAAAAGAACTACTAGAAATGGTAAAACTGTAAACCGACAAATCCAACCTAAAGATTTTTCAAACACTTTAGGTGGAGCTACAGAACACAGAGAAATACTTTTGAAGCTATCTAAAAGGGTAAATCAAAAATTCATTCAAGATTTCAACAGTGGCATACCTATAAATAATAACTGGCTTAGAGACTCTCTAACTTATTTTGTTGACATCTTAAATACAAAGGACAAAATAGAGAAGGTCTTATCATCAAAGGAAAAGAAGAACAAAAACAAAAAAAAGAAAAAAGAAAAGAAAAAGACCGCCAACCTACTCTCTGATGCTGTTAAAAAAATGTATACAAAATACGAAACAAATAAAGATGAACTCGCAAAATATAAAATTACACACAAACTACTTTTAGAGTTTCAAAAGTGTAAAGAAAAAGAATTTAAAATTGTAGATTATTATAATGGTTTCAGCGAACTATTAGTAATAAATGAAGATTATATTCATACCTTTATTGAAGATAAAAAATATTGCGAACAAATAATAAATGACCCCAACAAATCTCAACAAGAAAAACGGATAGCAAATGGTTTTATATCTTCATTAATGTCACACGCATCAAATGATTTATTTGAAGAACAAATATCAAAAATACTGGGAATAACAAATATAGAATCAAAACACGGTTGGGATGGTAATGATAAAAATAATAATGAACCATATGAATATAAACCCACAAAAATAAAAAAAAACTATTTTGGATCCAATGTAAATATTAATGATGATAGTGAAAATAAAATACACAATACAACTAAACAAAAAAAGGTTTATAATAATCATGAAGCAAACTTCATCATTGCGCCAATTAATAAAGATACTTCGGAGTTCATATGTATTTATAAGTTTAAAGAACATATTCTATATGAAAGCAGATTACTAAATCTTGATAAATCTAGGAAACCTACCCAAAGATGTATATATGGAACAAATATCAATAAATGTATAGAACTATCTAAAAAATATAGTGAAAAATATTATAAATGGCATAATCCTAAATTTATCACCCCTTAACAAATACATAAGTTACATCACCTTCTGCCGACTTAATCGTTTTAGTATTTTTCTTAATGGAAAATTGTCTTTCAAGTTTCCATCCAAATTCTTCGTGAATTTTAATAACATCATCTAATAAATTATATTTTTTATCTGTTTTGATATTTTTAACAGACCAACAACTATATTTTTTAATATGTGTTGAAATATATTCAATTATTGGTTTAATGAATCCATTAATCCATTCCTCATAAGTTTTATAATTTTTAATAGATTGCGTAGATTCATGTGAATATACTTCCAAATCAAAATATGGTGGACTTGTCAAACACATATCAAACATTTTATCATCTATTTCTTCTAGAACATTTTCTACTCCTTTATTATATAATGAAACTTGATTTTCAATACATAAATCTTTAACCATTTCTTCTAAACCTATAAATGTTTTTGTAAATGGTTCACATCCGGTATAGTGATAATCGGGACCCAAGCATGTTGTACCAATCATACGACCTCCCCAACCAATACATGGGTCAAATACAGTTTTACAATTAAGTTCTTTTACGATTGATTTGGTCATAATAGGCGAGTAAATAGTAACAGGGTTAAATTTAATTGCTCGTTTAAATTCTGAAAATTGACTATTTACTGTGCGGTTTGGTTTATCAAGGGATTTAAATGCTTTTTCTATTTTTTCTTTTTTCCATAATTTAACAATATTATTTCCTCTATAATCTTCTACTTCATATATATGTGGCATGTATTTACGAATAATAGTATTTGATTTACTTGTTTTTTGTGCAGTAATACTATTAATATCAACTGTATCTATTATAAGATGATTATATTCTTTATTTACATCTATCTGTTTTTCAAAGAATTTTTCTGTTTCATAAAAACCTGCATTCACAAATTCATTCACAATTTTAGGTATAACTTCATCATACATTTCTCTTGAAATATGTTCATGTTTATGACAAGGTGTAAATTTATCATTACCATTAATAATACCCAAAATACATGGATTATCGGGATTTTGTTTTTGATATTCTTGTAAATGAAGTCCACATCTATGATTTATATATTTAGAGGATATACTAAACATTAGTTATATATATATATATATTTATATTTTTTTATTATAATTTTTCAAATTTAATTTGATATTTATATTTATTTTTTTTTTTAAAAGATATCATTATGTTTAAAAACATTGATATTCATTCTTACGATTTTGATTATGATTTACATATTTCTGAATTTTTACGGGATGCATTGTTGGGACACATTGATTTTAGGTTGCACATAATCCATATACCTATTATTAAAATTTATAAAAAAAAAGGTGATAAATATATCCCCATGACATTAGATGAACTGATTTATTTCATACATTATGATATTAGTAAATATATATTAGGGGAAATTGGAAAATCTCCCCAAAGATCTTATACGAGTAGATTAGATTTATTAGAATTCAAACGATTATTCGGTTCTATAAAAACAATTAATAAAGCTGTAGACGATATGAGAATATTACTTCAATATGAACCACAGGAATAAACATATTAATAAAAAAAAAAAATAAAAAAAAAATATATAAATAATGAAAAAAATATATAAATAATGAAAAAAATATATAAATAATGAAAATTATATTAGTATTTACTATAATAATTAGTATAATAATTTATAAAGTTTTATATAAAAAAAATAATAAATTATATAATTACGATATTATAATAGAACCAGGTGGGAATTATGGTTTTTATACATTGGGTATTTGTCATTTTATTAGAAATAATTACAATATTAAAAATAAAAAAATAATAGGATTTTCATCAGGTTCTTGGAATGTTATATTTTTATCTATAAAAAACAAAATAAAAAATAATTCTAATGTATATTTATTATCTTTATTTAGGAATAATATTATGTGTAATAATAAAATGCCAAAAAATGTATTAATTTTGAAAAAAAATTTTGAAAAAAATATTTTTTTCAATGAACTTGAATTAAAAAATAAAAGTATAGGTATTACAAATAATTTAAATAATTTATATGAAATAAACCATTTCATATCAGTAAAAGATATAATAAATTCTTGTATGTCAAGTTCATTTGTTCCATATGTAACTCAATATGATTTTATAAAATTCTATAGGGGAAAAATAGGACTTGATGGAGGGTTATACTATTATATGTACATAAAAGATAATATAAAAGATAATTGTTTATGTATTTCATATGATATGTTCGGAAGATATCCTAAAAAAATTATTCCTGGAATAACAAATATAAATATTAGTGGGTATGAATTATATATAATTGGTTATCACGATGCATTAATAAATAAAACAAAACTTGACAAATATTTATTGTAATCATTCCTTTTCATATTCTTCGTATTTTAAATTTTCATCATTAATTTCTATATTTTCATATGTATTATTTACAATACTATTATGAACGTTTTCCCATTCACTTAAATTTATAGATTCTAAAATATTATTTGAATTTTTTTTTATAATTAGTATTTTACCATATAATATATCTATATCTTGTAATTTTATATTATTTATATTTTTTTTTATTCCTTTATTTTTTCCATATAATTCATAATTTGAATTATTTAAAGACCATTTATGTATTAAATGAAACCCATTATTATTTCTATAATTACAACATTTATATAAATAATTATCGTCTATAATATTTTTTGTTATTATTTTACCAGTAATATCAATAATTAATACATCATACATTATTATATTAACAAATAAATATTTAAATAATATAATATATCATTATTTAATGAAGTTGTATATTAATAATATTAATATTAAAAATATTAATTTTACACATAAAGAAAATAAAATAAATATATACAGTGATAATGGTATATATTACTTTGAAAATGATAGATTGTATAAAAAAAATATATCATATAATTCATATATACATGTATATAAAAATTATAATTTTTTAATAGATGATTCAGAAGAAAAAAAATCAGACGAAAAATATTATATACCATACAATTCTATAGAAGTTAATGAAAAGTATTATGAATATATAATTAATAAAAAAATAATTTTAATTAAAAAAGTATACTTAAAAGATATAGAATATTATTTTGTAATTGATAAATTAGAAGATAAGGTTATTAATAATATTATTTCGTTTATATTAAAATATAATATTAAATATATTAATTATGATTAAGTTTATAATTTATTTTTTAGTTATATGTATTATAATTCATTTTATATTGTATTATTTAAATATAGATATTATGGATTTATACGACAATGAAGAAAAATTTAAATATATCATAGAAGATATTGTAGAAGAAGATGATAATATAAACAATACTATATATGAATTAAACAATGCATTAAATAAACTTAAAAATATTTAATAATATTATTATAATGGAACATATTAAACAAATAAAATATAAATATACAAACAAATTATCTAGCGATATTTACTTATTAATACCCAAAGGTTTAAAATATTTTCTTTATTTTACATATAAAGATAATGAACCCGTTTGTTTATTATATAAAAATAGTGTTTTTGTAAAATACGTATATATTAGCTATAATATAGTTCTATCTCTTGGAACAATATTATATGGAACTCTTATAAATAACGAATTTATCGTTGAAAAATTAATTTTATATAAAAATAAATTAATAAAGAATGAAATATCTAATTTAGATATTTTATTATATATATTAACGTATGAAATAAATAAAAGAAGAATAAAAAATACATTTTCTATAAAACTACCTTATATAACAAAAGATAAATCTATATATTCTTTTTCTAATGTCCCATACACAATATATAGTATTCTAGAATATAAAAGAAATAAAATGTTTCTATTAAAAAATTTATTTTCAAATTTTATAATAAAACAAGATACCGAATTATTTAATGTCTATAATTTATATTTGAATAATGGTTATTATAATAAAGCATGTGTAAATGACATCAAAACAAGCGAATTTTTAAATAATATATTTAAAAATAAACTACATTATATGACTAATGAACATAGCGATGAAGAGAGTGATGAACATAGTGATGAAGACATTGATGATAATGAAAAAAAAAGAAGTAAAGAGAAAATAAATAAATATGTAACTTGTATTTATATACCTGAATTAAAAAAATGGAAACCATATGAAGTAAATAGTTTAAATAAAGTTGATGATATAAACCATGTTAAAAAAATAGAAACATATTACATATGAAAAACATCCTTTATTTTTTTATTTTTATCTACTGATACCTTTTTTCTCATTGAAATTTTGTTATTGTATATTGGTTCGAAGTCTACATTATCCTGGTGTAATTCAGGATAGAATTTAGTCAAAGGTTTATTAGTAATTATTAATAATCTGTCATATAATAATAACTGTCTATATTCGTTAATCGATAAATTACCATAATATTTATCTAATATATAGAAAGGTGATGGTGCTAACTTAATGTTTTTATTATAATTATATATTTTACCATATAAAAAATTCAATAATTGATATCTTTCATATTTAATTGAATCATCAATGTGTTCATTGAATAAATAACTACAAGCACATTCAGGACTACAGAAATTACCATATACTTGATATTTATTATTTTTGATATAGGTTGGTATAAAAATTATAGGTGTATCAAAACCACACGTACACCAAAAACAATCAGATTTTTTTGTAATGTTATTATTATTTAAATCTTTTTCTAATTCATTTAATTTATTATTTATATCAAAATTTACTTTTTCGTTTGTTTTTTCATTAAAATCATTATCCGTATTTAACTTTTCTTTAGTTTCGATATAATTAAATTCTTGGAAATTATTATCTTCTACAAAAGGTTCAACATCATGAACAATACTATCGTAACCATTTATATTAATGTCTGTTTTAAAGCATTTTAAATGTAAAATAATATTTTTTTTTACATCAACCTTGTCTGTAATTATATTTACATTTTTTATTATTTTACCACCTTTAGGTTTTCTTCCTCTTTTTTTTGGTATTTTTTCTTCAGACATAATAACATTTAAATAAATATAAATTTAAATAGTTTTATTTTATTAATAAATGACACCCTGGATAGAAAAATATAGACCAACAGATATTTATAACATAAAATTTAATAATACATACAAAGATATATTTAATAATATAATCAATACATTGTATTTTCCAAATCTTATATTTTATGGACCACCTGGAACAGGTAAAACAACAACTATTATTTGTTTATTAAATAAATTAAAGGATAAATATGGTATGAAAAATAATATAATACATTTAAATGCTTCAGATGATAGAGGTATTGAAGTAATAAGAAATATTTTATATACATTTGTAAATACAAATAATATGTATAATATTCAAAAAATTAAATTTGTTGTATTAGACGAGGTTGATTCAATGACTAATGCAGCACAGAACTCGCTTATATCATTATTAGATAATAAAAATGTAAAATTTTGTTTGATATGTAATTATGTAAGTAAGCTTATTCCAGAATTAAGAAATAAATGTAATATTTTAAGATTTTATAATGATATAAATTATAATGAATATTTAAATAATATTATAAAGAATGAAAATATATCAATAAAACCAGATATATTAAATAATATTATTAATACAAATAAACCTGATATAAGATGTATGATAAATTGTCTCGAGTCATATAATTATAATTATTATAAATATATTAAAATTAAGGATATTAAAAATATATGTGAGAATGATAACCCTTATTATTTATCAAAATATAAAAATTATGATAAAAAATATATTTTTGAATCAATCTTCATTTATATGATTAATAATTATAATATAGATGAAAAGGTTATAAATTATATGGAAGAATTATTATATAACCCTGATTACAAATTTTTTAATAAAGTTTTTATTAAATATTTTATTAATCTTCAAAATTGATTTAATATATTATTATTAATAATATTAATGAACATTGATGACGAATGGAGTAATTTTCTTAACAATACAAATGAAAAAGTTGTTTATAAAAATAAAGAAAATGTTCCTGATATAATTCCAACATGTTCTAAAATAAATATATCTACAAAAACAAAAATCTTATTTTTTAATATAAAAATAAATTTAGAAGATATATTTTGGAAAATACCTATGATATCATATGATGATTATAAGATTGGAGTTATAAAAAAACAAATGAAATTTAATTTTACAAAAAAAGAAGAAGTAATTATATTTGATAATAATATTAAAAATATAACTCTTCCGATAGATATTAAAATATTAAATCAAATCGATAACCCTAATGGTAGAATTATGTTTAAAGATGTTAGAAAAGTTAGTATTGGTATATCTAAAAATGATATGATAAAATATAATAAAAAAAGCAAAAGTGCATTTTATAATTGTTATGTTATCATATATAGAATTAAAATAAATAATAAATTTAAGGAGATACATTTAAAATTATTTAATTCTGGTAAAGTTGAGATTCCGGGTATTCAAAACGAAGAAACGATTGAAATTAGTTCAAGAATTATAATTGAACTTTTACAACCTTTTTATACATGTAAAATAACGGAAGTAAAAGATAAAAGAGAAACAATTTTAGTAAATTCAAATTTTAATTGTAATTACTATATAAATAGAGAGGTTTTATTTAGAATTATGAAAAAAAATGCATCTATAAAATGTAATTTTGATTCGTGTAGTTATCCAGGAATTCAATGTAAATATAAATTAAAAGATAATAGGTATGTTTCATTTATGATATTTAGAACAGGTAGTATATTAATTGTAGGAAAATGTGAAAATGAAGAATTATTTGTTATATATGAATATATAAAAACAATTTTAAATGAAAATTTTAAAGAAATATACGAATGTGAATATATAGAAAAACCTAAAAAAAATAAAAAGAAAATAAAAAAAATAATATATGCGTAAAAAATAAAAAAAGAAAACCTATAATAATTATTATATGGCAGATGAATTTAATTATCCTAGTATTAAGTCCTTGAACAATTGTTCTAAAATTGCTTGCAATGAAGATAAACCTATAATGATGGACTATTGGAATGATTCCATTAACGGAAAAGCATTAATCGGTGTGAAAGATAATGATGAAAAAATACTTGTAAGAAATTCCGAAGAATATACCAGTCCAATATCAAAAATATACAAAGTGGGTGAAGAATTTATTATTATTACTGAAAATTCTATTTATTTAGTATCTTCTAAGATTTCAACCAGAAAGATTAATTAAATTTTGAATAATAATTCACTACTTTTTTATTAGCCCTTATTTTATTAAAATCGATATCTTTAATATATAACCCTTGTAAGCTTTTCACACGACTAAGTGCTACGTATGATTGTCCACATTCAAATACATTTTGTCCAATATTTATATTGGCGTATTCAAGAGTAATTCCTTGTGATTTATGAATTGTTATTGACCATGATAAAATAAGAGGTATTTGTTTTATACCATTATCATTATATTTATCATTTAACCAATTATTAATGCTTATAGTTTTTATTATATTATTGTAAAAGAATTTTACGATTGGTTCATCCTTATCATTAAAATTAATTACCTTACCTTGACTACCGTTAATAATTCCATTTTCTTGATCTAAATTAATTATACACATTACTTGTGAACCTATTTTTAAATCAAGAACATCTTCTATAATTATACTCTTTCTTTGTTTTAATAATTCTAATTCAATAATTTTAGAACATTTTTTAATAAATGAAATTTTATAAGTTTTAGATTTACCATTAATATTATTATTTTTTTCTTGGTTTATTTTATCCGAAAGTTTTTTTACTGGGACTAATATAGTAGGTTCGATATTATCTGGATTTTTTTTATTTATACATTGTAGTAATAAATCTTTACTTTTATCACTTAAACATTCATTTCTAATTTCAGTCAAAATATTTTTATAGTCTTCATCATCATTTTGTCTATAATTCTTTGTAAATAATACTTCATTTTTAAAACATTCACTCCATAATTGAATTTCAAAACAAAATTTATTATAAGATATTGGAGGTAGTTGATGAAAATCTCCTGAAAATATTAATTGAATACCACCAAACGGTTTCTTATTTTTTCTTATTTTTTTACCTATATTGTCCAATAATTCAAATATTTCACTTGATAACATACTTACCTCGTCTATAATTAATATATCACAATTAATCCAATTTTTTCTTTTTTTATATTTGCTAATTTGATAAATAGAATCATCTACATTTAAATTACCCATACCAATACCAGACCAATAATGAATAGTTGTAGCTTTACAATCTAATAATAAAGCAGCACACCCTGTTAATGCTGTAACATTTATATTTTTACCTTTTTTTATAGAATCTTCATATATTTTTTTTATAAAATATGATTTACCTGTTCCTCCTTGTCCTGTTATAAATACATTTTCACCATCTAAATACTTATTAAATGCACTTTCTTGGTTATCGGACATCATTATTTAAAATAATGATTTATATACATATCAATTTTATTAGTTATATATATTGTATAATTTTATTTATTTATAATAGAAAATGGAATATAAAAATTTTAATATCTTAATACCTTTCAAAACATTTTATAATTTATCAAAAAATAAAAGTTTTGAAATAAAAAATAATACACATATGTTCTATATAAAAGAAAACATTAATGTTAGATTTGATATAAATGAATTATGTAAAATTAGAAAGAATTATAATAATAATTTTAAAAAATTTACTTTTTGTTGTAAAATATTAAATAATTTTTTACCTGTTGAAATAAGTAGATATATAATGTTATATGAAATAATACCATTTAATAATAAAAAAATTATACCTTTTTATAATAAAATATATAATAAAATAGATTATAAAAGAATATGGTATATCTTAATTTCAAATATTCTATTTACAATTAAATCTAATTATCATTTAAAAGTTATAAATATATGTAATAGTATAACTTATAGTAAAAAATTTGATAATGATATAGATGTTATTTTTAATTATTTGGGGTTTATACCAAATCTTATTATAGATGGGATTTTATTTAGCGATATAAATATATGTAATGAAAATATATTATTAGCGTGTAGTAACTATAAGATTTTTATTACAAAAATAATAAAACCTACATATGAATTATTAATAAATTGTAATCATTTATCATTAAATTATGTTAATTAGTTATATTAATAATTAAATAAAAGATAATTAATTACTAATATAATGGAAAAAAAAAAAATATTATTAATAAAAACCGTACAAATAACTCCTTTTAAAATTTTAATTACGGCTCTAAAAGATATTTTATTAGAGACAAATATAATATTTACAGAAAAATCTTTAAAAATTATAAATATGGATAAATCACATACAATACTTGTTCATTTAAATTTATTTTCTGAAAATTTCGAACATTATGAATGTAATAAAGATAAAATTATTATTGGAGTTAATATGCAACATTTATTCAAACTTATTAATAATATAGACAATGAAGAAACTCTTTCAATTTATATAGATGAAGATGAATATAATGATGGTATAGTAGAATATTTAACATTACAATTTGAAAATAAAAATAAAGAACAATGTAAAATTCAAAAATTAAAATTAATAGAACCTGATAATGAAGAATTAAACATACCTGATGTAAACTTTTCGTCTGTTATTAATATATCTTCTAATGATTTTCAAAAAATAATAAGAGATTTACACTCTATTTCTGATAAGGTTGAAATAAAATCTCTTAATAATGAATTAATATTTAAAAGTAATGGCACTTTTGCATCATCAGAAATTATTAGAAGGGAGTCAGAGTCTATGGATATGAAAAGTAAACCAGATAAAATAATACAAGGGTTCTTTTCTTTGAAAAATTTAAACTATTTTGTTAAATGCACAAATTTATGTAATCAAATAGAAATATATATAGACAATGATTTACCAATTATTATTAAGTATAACGTTGCTTCATTGGGAGAATTAAGATTAGGGTTATCTCCATTAGAAAAACCTTTATAATTAATATTCAGGATTATGTTTTTTAAACATACAAGTTTTTAGATCTATCATTCCTAGATTAAATATGTTTGAATTTATATTATCACAATCAGTCATCCATATTTTTATAATAGTGAATGTTTTCTTTGGAGAATTAGATATACCTGTTACCTTGTTCATTATATTTTTATCTTTACATAATGTTTCTCCCAATAATTTATAATAAATAATTTTCCATATACGATTCATATCCTTATTATGTATTTTAAATGAAAACGAACCTCCATTTTTATTGGATTCATTTTCCCACAAAGGTTCTATATTTTCCTTCATTACAAATAATAATGCTCTTTTTAATATTTCGTCTCCCAAATATTCATATAAAGATATAGCATCATTCATATATCTTATATCCATTATATTATGATAACTTCCAATACTCCAATCACTCGTATTTTGTAAATGAATATAAAAACGCCATTTATTTATTAATTTATATTCATTCATTAATAATATATAGATTATTATATTTTTAATATTATATTAAATAATGTTTAATTCTCTCATTTGGATTTAATCCGAATACAGAAAAAATAACTATTGTTGTATAAGTATACATAATAATAGGTATAAATACTATTATCCACGCTATTATGTTTAAACCTTTCATACATAATATTTGTAATAAAATTGTATAAAATATTCCTGAAATAACTAATAATTTAATATCATTACCTTTATATATATCTGTAAATATATGTATTAATGCAAAAAAAACATATGTAATTGTTGGACCACATAAAAGGTTTAATATCATTATATACTAATTATAAATTAATTTATAAAATTCATTTTGCAAATTTTATTTTTTACATTATTTTTCAAATTATCTTGTTTTTTATCAAGATTTACTGAAATTACTTTTGAGGGTATTTCTAAACCACAATCAAAATATTCTACATCAACCATTTTTTCTTCTATATTATAATTAAAAACGTAATTTTTTATATTACTTAAACCATTATTGTTATTCATCAATTCTTTTACAGGTCTTATTGTTTTTTCTGTTATTTTAGTCAAAGAATCTATAGTTTGTATTACTTCCATATTACCAAATTTAACAAATTGACTTCTATCTAGTTCCAACTCTTTCATAACTCTATAATATATTATATTATCTTCAAATCCCCAAGTCCATAAATTAGGGAACCCATTTATTTTTTCAAAATCCGCTCCTTTTATTGAAAAAATACCACCTAAACATGCATCAAACCCATAATAATGTTTTACGACACCATTTTTTGTCTCATAATTAAAAGTATTTTTTATACAAGGTAAAGTATCTATATCATTAAATACAAAATTTATATCTTTATAATTTGAATATTTCTCTCTTGCATAAATAAAACCTATATTTTTAACTGCACCTCTGTTAAAAGGCCTATCATCTTTTTGGTGTATTAATAATATATCAAAACTATTTTTATCATAATCTTCGAGTAAATATTCCATATATTTTAAGAAATGGACTTTATGTGCCTCTCGATTTCTATAAGGAACAATAAATAGAGTTTTAATCATTATATAATATTATACTTTTTTTTTATTTGTTTAGGTAAGAACTTATCCTCAAATGATTCTAATTTCTTATAACATTTATTTATAGTAACCTCACTAATCTTGCTAATATTATTAATATTATTTTTTGTTATATTTAAATTACATTTTTGACATACAAAATAAATTATACCTGTTGATATTGAATGAGGTGTATTCTCAGGTATAAGGTTATTACCTTCTACAATAGATGCTATAAATAAGCATAACTGGGTTAATTCTTTATTTAAACCTAATTTACTACAATATCTATCTATAAAAGAAGAAGGTGTGCTATTATTTAAAGTGGTTTTATCTTGATAATCCTCTTCTATAATGTTTAGTATATTTAGAGCATTTTTACAACCCTTTGTAGCACTTGTATTATCTAATTTAAATATAACAGCTATCTCCTTTGCAGTTCTTGGATTATGATTTATACTAAATGATATATATATTGATGCTGCTAATAATCCATCACGATTTAAACCACGAAAGGTTTTTTTACTTGAAATAATATTATAATACCGTATAGCATCATTAATTATTAATTTCGATATTCCAGCTAAACCAGCATATGTAGTAATGATTTGAAAATCATCATATTTAGACTTTTCTTTATATGGCATGGATTGCCATTCTGTATATCTTCTTATTTTTTTCATTTCATATGAAGATTTAGAATTACAAATAATTTTACATCCATATGATGATTCTTTAAGAATAGGATTTATAGGCATACCACATCTTGTAGGGTCAGACGATTTATTATCATCGTTACCGTAAAATCTCCATTCCGAACCCATGTCTATTTTATTCTTATAAATTATTCCACAATTATTATTAGAACAACAGTAAAATCCATCTTCTGTAATTTTTAACATATTATTACAAACTGTACATAATGATATGTTATCTATTACATTTTTATTTTCATTTTTTTTTTGACTATCAAATAATTTCCATATATCTTTTGTTAATGACATTATTTTAATATAATGTCTTTATTTAATTCAATTTTATATATATATATACAAATGGGTAATATATATTCTTTTGAAAAAAAAAATGACAATACTACAAATAAAAATGATACAAACAATGATATTAACCAAGAAGAATTTATAAATTTTATTGATAATATAGCTATTAATTATATTTTCACTCAAAATACTATTGATATTATTAAATTAGGAGACAAAGAATATTATGATAATATGTATATATTGACTATGTCTATATTAACTAAAAACCTATCTACTATAGATATTGGATTTTTAAATAATAAAATAAAATCTGAAAATTTTTATATCATTGATAAAAATAAAATATCTACTTTATTACCAAAAAATAATAAAATGAAAAAAAAAATGTTAAGAAATATATGTAAATATTATATGAAAATTATTCTTATTTATTCTGCTATTGTTTCTACTTTAGACCCTTCCTATCATTATTTTGACGAAAATTATAAAAAAATTGAGTTTTATTTAAAGGATTTTGATAGTTATAAAGATATTCCTTATGGTGTAAAACCTAAAATAAACCAATTGTTTAATCCGTTTAATTTATGTCATAAAAGAATTGATATATTAAAACATAAATTGATTATAAATAATGATAATGTTACAATTAATCCGGGAGAAAAAATATGTTCTAGTAATTTAAAAAAGTTGAATGAAGAAATTGGAATAAAAGAACTTGATAGATTATATTGTGATATATATGACAATAAAACTAAACAATGGACTAAAAAAAGTAGTAAAATGAAAAAAAAATATGATAAAGATTTGATATTATTCTATCAGATTTTTACAGGGAAGAAAGTAAAACCATCAAATATTAAATCATTTAATGATATTGAACTTATACAATTAAAAACGATAAAAAAATGTAATGTTAATTTATTTAAAGATAGCATTACTGTCCCTAAAGATGATATAGACATAATTAATTATTTAGAAAAGATACAAAAAATACATTTTGAGACTGAAAAATATAAAAATAAACTATTTCATGAACTTAAAAAAATATTTTTATATAACGAAAAAGAAGATAAATATATATTACATTATGACTTAACATTATCAAAATTAAATATTATTGAAGCTAATATAAGAAATTATATATTAAAATTATATACAACTTGTGAAAAATATTTTATACAAGCTTTATTAACATTTGAAAAAATTTATGAAAAAAAAAATATAGAAATTAATAACAATAGATTATATAATATTGAAAATTATAAACAAATAAATACTACAATTAATACCTCAAATAACAATCTATTAAATAATCAAAATACAATAAGTCAAACCCCAAGTCCAATGAATACTTCAACAAATTCTCAAAATAATACTTCAACAAATTCTCAAAATAATACTTCAACAAATTCTCAAAATAATACTTCAACAAATTCTCAAAATAATTCTCAAAATAATACTCAAATAAATACACCAGTAAATTCTCAAAATAATACTCTATTTAAAACCCCAGTAAATTCACAAAATAATACTCAAATTAATACACCAGTAAATTCTCAAAATAATACACAAATTAAAACCCCAGTAAATTCTCAAAATAATACACAAATTAAAACCCCAGTAAATTCTCAAAATAATACTCTATTTAAAACCCCAGTAAATTCTCAAAATACTCCATTTAAAACCCCAGTAAATTCTAAAATACCAGTAAATTCTAAAATAAAAAATCCTACGAATATTCATGGAAATGCTTCAATGAATATTAGTAAGAAAAATAATAATTTTTATACAAAACCTATTAATAAAGGAATTAGTCAAAATTAATATATTAACTAAATAGTAAATTTAACAAATCATTAAAGTTTATCATATTTATACATTATATCAATAAGATATTTCGTATCATTAATTGATATACTATTGTATAAAGATATACGTAAATTTTTGTTAAAGTTACTATATATATTTAATCCATATATCCCATGATTACTACAAAATTTAATAAATTTTTCTCTATTTTTTACATTAAATGGTATATTTATATTACTTCTTATAAATGAATCAAATACTAATGGGTTAAATTTAATACTGTTTTCTAAAAATTCATATACAAGTTTTGCTTTATATATAGATAAATGTTCTTGTTCTTCAATCGTAATGTTATTTATATAATAATTAAACATTTCATTAATTAAATAAATATTAAAAACATTTATTGTATTAAATAATGAATTTGTTCTTGAATATTCGTACCAATTTAATATTTTTGGTATCTCTTTATTTTTTTTTATTAGTTCTTTTCTTACAATTGTAATACAAGAACCCGCTGTTCCTATATTTTTACTACTTGAAGAGAAAGCAATATCTATATTATTCCAGTTTATTTTTTTCATCGTAAAATCACTTGACATATCTACTACTAATTTTGTATTATTAAGCTCATTTCTATAAGGTAATCTTAATCCTTTATTTTTAAATTCTATACCTTCAACCGTTTCATTAGAACAAATATATAAATAATGATCATCATCATTAATTACTGATTTATAATCATTATTTACTAATATGCTTTGATATGAATTAATAAATTTTTTAGATTCCAAAAATGATGTATTTGACCAAGACCCTTTATGTATATAATTTGCTTTTTCTGATTTCATATTAATTGGTATAGAACTAAACTGTCCTGTTGCGCCCCCGTGTGTCCATAAAATCTCAAAATTATTATCTATATTCATGTATTTTTTTATTTTTTCATTAAGAAGATTAAACATATCTATAAATTCTTTACTTCTATGACTTATTTCTAATGGATTATTCTTATTAATAATATTAGAAATATTATTAATAACCTTTTTAGGTAATTGAGTAGGACCTGGTGCAAAATTTACAACACGCATTAATTAATATAAATTATTATATTTATATTAATATTTTTTATTTGTCTCATTATTTTTTATTTGTCTCATAATTTTTTATTTGTCTCATATTTTTTTATTTGTCTCATAATTTTTTATTTGTCTCATAATTTTTTATTTGTCTCGTATTTTTTTATTTGTCTCATAATTTTTTATTTGTCTCATAATTTTTTATTTTTTTTATTTTTTTTTTTTTTTTTCATATTTTTTTTTTTTTTTTTTATTTTTTTTTTT
>ENA-OQVM01002686-OQVM01002686.1-marine-metagenome-genome-assembly--contig:-NODE-2686-length-20364-cov-24.868241_pt1 | contig 20364 bp, 22 predicted proteins | sample MGYA00237776_ERZ505498 | MGnify/ENA primary metagenome ERZ505498 (study PRJEB26159, sample SAMN06265151) | marine metagenome | isolation source: Helgoland LTER site | place: Germany:Helgoland, sampling... | reverse complement strand
TTCATTAACTGCTTTTTTAATGAATTGATCTGTATTATAATGTGTTACTTTATTTTCTTTTGCTTTGGTTAAAAGCAATTAATAGCAAAGAATTATACACGGTATTGGCGATAGTTATTAATTGTTTTTCGATTTTATAATTTCTGTTTTAGCAAACTCATTTAAATCTATTTAAATAAGACATTCTTCACACGTTCCTTGAAGTAATATTTGAGACATATCAACTGTACGATTAGGAATCGTAGGAATAAGAACATCTGTGGATAAACAATCTACTTTTCCACAATCCGAACATTGAAAATGTGGATGCACATCATGATGCACATCACTGGAGCAACCACTACATTTTGCATACCATTTATGTCCGTTTTTACCTAAGAACGAATGCAAAAAACCATCATCTTCTAGCTTGTCTAAAACACGATATATAGTTGTTTTATTCATTTTTAAATGAAGGCGCTCTATCAATGCAATCACAGAAATAGCCGTTGAGTGTTTTTCAAATTCATCAACCAGCAGTTTAACTGATTTTGTTTTCCTTAAAATTCCCATGATACAAATATAGAGCAACGAAAGTGTAGAAAAAAATAAAACTTTAATTAATGCAACTTAGTTGCGTTAGTTGATAATAATACTATATTTGCAACTTAGTTGCATTAAAATAACTTATGATAGTATTAAAACAAAAAACAGACCTTATAGGAGCAATAGCAAGTACATTGTGTCTTACGCATTGTATTGCTACCCCCTTTATTTTTATAGCTCAAAGTTGTTCAATAGTTTGTTGTGATAGCACACCTGTTTGGTGGGGTGCTTTAGACTATTTCTTTTTAGTAATTTCTTTTTTTGCTGTATATCGTTCTACACAAACAACTTCTAGTTATTGGATAAAACCTTTTTTATGGTTGAGTTGGAGTGTATTATTTATAATAATAATGAACGAAAAAATAACATGGTTTTCTTTAAGTGAGCAAGCTATTTATTTTCCAGCACTTGCATTAATAGTATTGCACCTTTACAATAAAAAATATTGCCAATGTAACAACAATAAATGCTGCACTAATGAAGGGTAAAGAACAAATTCAAATCATAGGAGACAATCATTTTTCAACAAGTATTAAAACACCTTTACGTGCAGATGCCTTTGATACATCAGATGATGAGAAAATTAAAAATATACAACATCATTTTAAAATGATCATGCAGGAGATGGGGCTAGATTTAACGGATGATAGTTTATCTGGAACTCCGTATCGAGTTGCAAAAATGTATGTAAAAGAATTGTTTTATGGATTGAATCCAGCTAATAAACCAAAACTTTCAATATTTGAAAACAAGTACGGATATAAAAAAATGCTGATTGAACAAAATATCACGATAGATTCTGCTTGTGAACATCACTTTTTACCAATAATCGGACATGCTAATGTGGCATACATTCCAAAAGACAAGGTAATTGGATTGTCTAAAATTAATCGTTTAGTAGATTATTATGCACGTCGTCCGCAAGTTCAAGAACGTTTGGTGCTTCAAATTTTAAATGACTTGCAGGAAGTTTTAGATACTAAAGATGTTATTGTTTCGGTAACCGCAAAACACCTTTGTGTGTCTTCAAGAGGAATTAAAGACCAAAGTAGTTTTACAACTACTTTAGAATACGGTGGCTGCTTTTCAAAAACCGAAGTTCGAAATGAATTCTTAAAAGTAATTACAAATCAAAAATTATAAAAAATGATCATAAAAGAGCAAGTAGTAAAAGCGCAAAAAGCTTGGGGCAATGGTGTAATAAAAATAGGAGCTTTAAAAGAAAATAGGGTTGAATGTGAAAAGTTTACAAATGAATTCCTAGAAGAATTGTATGCTTTTAATAATGGTCCTGTTTTATTTAAGCCAACAAAATGTAAAATAGAGCAGTTTAGACCAACCAAACTAGAAGCTTTATCGTATTTCATTGCGGGAGAAAATCGAGCTTGTAAAGAAGACAAAGGCTTTGCTATTCAACCTTGGACGAAAGTAAGATTTGAAAACTCAAACTTCATTTTAGAGGAAGATCGTGCAATTGCTATGGGTAATTATTTCTTTACTAATCTAAATGGAAATGAAGCTAAAGTTGAATACACATTTGGTTATAAATTAATTAATGGAGAGTTGAAAATTGATGTACACCATTCTTCATTTCCTTATGCTATAACAGAACAAGCAGTATAATGCATAAATGTATTTATCTTATTTGTCCTACAGATTGTTTGGAATATACTATTACCAAAACATTTAAGTATCAAAATTACTTTTATACGTCACTTGGTAATTCTTTTAATTACAGTATCAGAACATTAGAATCTATAAGTTCAATTATTAAAAAGCATAATATTAAAGAAATTTGTTTTGTGCTTTCTATGGATAATAAGATAGTTGAAGATGCATTAGGAAATAAAGAATATTCCAATATTGGAACATTACGTAATTTTTATAATGAAATTACAATACAAAAGAAGCATTCAAAAATATTCTTACAAGGAGATAATCATCAATTCGCAGTTCTTTCCTTTTATTTAAATAAAAAAATTAAAGAACTGGAATTACAAATAACTAATTTATCAAATGAATCTATTAAAATAGGAGGTAAAATATATAATAGAGATAAAAATAAATTCACTAATATCTATTCTGATTTAGTTTGTTTAGAAAAACATCATTTAAATTAAAAGTTACTTATTTATTTGAGTTTAAAACCAATTGAATGGAGCATATTATTAAAAATAATTATAATAGAAGACAATTTATTTCCTTTCTAGGAAAAGCAAGTATAGGCACTATTGTCGTACCTCAATTTTTAATAAGTTGCGGCAATACAACCGTACCAACAAACAGTTTTAGTTCAATTTCTCAAGAAAGACTTCAAGCACTAAAAAATCTTGTTTTAGAAGGTTTAGTTCCTTCTGACAAGGATGATTTACTGTTAGCTAACGGACTAGATTACCATACAGTAATAAAATGGGGAGATACAATTAGTGATGCAGATACCTTTGGATTTAATAATGATTTTACCTGTTTTATTCCTTTTGATGATAACCACCCAAAAGATGGTTTATTATGGGTAAATCATGAATATGTAAATCCGCTTTTTGTCTCTGATTTTGATGCTAGGAAATACGAAAACCCACAAGAACACAGAACTATTGCACAAGTAGATAAAGAAATGTACAATGTTGGTGGAAGTATTGTACGAATTAGAGAAGAAAACGGAATTTGGAAAGTTGTAAAAAACGACCCGCATAACAGACGTATTACTGGTAAAACTCCAATGAAGCTAAACTGGGATACTCCTATTAAGGGAGCAACTAAGGTAATAGGAACACATAGTAATTGTTCTGGTGGAATTACACCATGGAAAACGTTTATTACATGTGAAGAAAATTATGATGGCTGTTTTGGGGAAACTCAATACGATGAAAATAATATAGCTACACACACACCAAGTTGGTTAGGTTGGGAAAATTTTTACAACTATCCGCCAGAACACTATGGCTGGGTGGTGGAAGTAAATCCAAAAGACGGAACCGCACAAAAACATATTGCCCTTGGAAGGTTTGCTCATGAATGTTGTACGTTATACGAATTGGAAGATAAGCGCGTAGTGGCATATTCAGGAGACGATAAAAACAGCGAACATTTATATAAATTTGTTTCGGCTAAACCAAGCTCTTTAAAAGAAGGTACTTTATACGTCGCAGATACGATCAATGGAAAATGGCTTGCTTTAGATTGGGAAAATCAACCTGTTTTAAAAAAGAAATTCAAAGATCAAACAGAAGTATTAATTAGAGCAAGAGAAGCCTCAAAATTGTTAGGTGCTACCCCATTAAATAGACCAGAAGATATTGAAATAGATCCTATTAGTGGAAACATATTTGTTTCGCTAACCAATAATATACCTAAAAATGATTTTCATGGATCTATCCTTAAAATTGAAGAAACTAACGGTAAATTTGACGCATTAACTTTTAATGCTTCTACCTATAAAGCAGGTGGAGCAGCAAACGGTTTTTCTTGTCCAGATAATTTAGCCTTCGATTTATCAGGAAATCTTTGGATAACTTCAGACATGTCTGGAAGTGCTATGAATAGAAAAGATAAACCCTATATGGCTTTTAAAAACAATAGTCTATTTGTAATTCCAAGATATGGTAAAGATTCAGGGAAAGTAATCAGAGTTGCTTCAGCACCTAAAGATGCAGAACTTACGGGTCCTTGGTTTTCTCCAGATGGTAAAACCTTATTTTTAAGCGTTCAACATCCTGGAGAACAAACTAAATATTTAAATAATCCTACTAGTAAATGGCCCTTTGATGAAGATAATATTCCAAAGCCAGCTGTTGTTGCTATTACGGGAGATTTAATTGAAAAAATGAATCAACTACATAAAATAGAAGTATAACTTTTATATTCTTTAAAAATAAAATGAAAAAATTACCCGTCACAGTCTTAAGTGGTTTTCTAGGAGCTGGAAAAACTACATTACTAAACCACATATTACACAACAAAGAAGGCTTAAAAGTAGCCGTTATTGTGAATGATATGAGCGAAGTAAATATTGACGCTCAATTTATTGAAAATGAAAACACACTCTCTAGAACCGAAGAAAAACTAGTTGAAATGTCTAACGGATGTATCTGTTGTACCTTGAGAGAAGATTTGATGGTTGAAGTAGAAAAACTAGCCGCTCAAAACAAATTTGATTATTTATTAATTGAAAGCACCGGTATTAGCGAACCAATTCCTGTAGCACAGACTTTTACTTTTGAAAGTGAAGATGGTAAGATAGATTTAAGTCGTTTTAGTTATATAGATACTATGGTAACTGTGGTGGATGCCTTTAACTTTTTAAAAGATTTCGGTAGTTCCGATTATTTAACAACAAGAGAACTTACCAACATAGAAGGTGATAACAGAACCATTGTAAACCTATTAACAGATCAAATTGAATTTGCCAATGTGATCATCCTTAATAAAATTGATTTGGTTTCTGAAGATCAATTAGAAGAATTGCGCGCTATTATTCAGAAGCTAAACCCAGAAGCGAGTATCATTATAACAGAAAAATCTAAGGTTGTCTTAGAAAGTGTTTTAAATACAGGTTTATTTGATTATGAAAAAGCCGAAGCTTCAGCAGGATGGTTAAAAGAATTAGAAAATGACCATGTCCCAGAAACTGAAGAATATGGAATAAGTTCTTTTGTTTTTAGAAGTAAAAAACCATTTCACCCAGACCGTTTTTTAAATTATCTAAATCAAAGTTTTCCGCAAAACATTATTAGAAGTAAAGGATTGTTTTGGTTAGCCTCAAGATCTAACCAAGCACTGTTATGGAGTTCTGCTGGAGGTTCTTGTAAAGCAGATAGCGCCGGTGTTTGGTGGGTATCTATGCCTTTTCAAGAACGGATTGACAGCGCTTCTTTTAATGAAAATAAAGAACAAATTGAATCGGGTTGGGATGCTGAATTTGGTGATAGAAAAATAGAATTGGTTTTTATTGGACAACATTTAGACAAAGAAGGAATGATTATTCAATTAAATACATGTCTACTTACAGATGAAGAAATTAAGTTGTGGGAAAATAAAGCATTTACACAAAAAGATCAATGGCCAATAGCATTATAAATAGGAGGTTGGTTTCTATAAAATTATGAATGATACAAACAGAAAATCTTACATATCAATATAAAAAAGGAACCGCTATTTTCAGTTTTCCAAATATCACTTTAGAAAAAGGAGAAAATTTACTCATTTTAGGAGCATCGGGTATTGGAAAAACAACACTTTTACATCTTTTGGCGGGTTTATTAAAACCTGTTACTGGAAAAATATACATTAATGAAGTTGCGTTAAATTCTTTAAAAAATAATAAATTAGACACCTTTAGAGGAGAAAACATAGGACTTGTTTTTCAGAAAAAACACGCTATCCAATCTTTAAATGTGTTTGATAATTTAAAAGCACGTCTTTTATTTAGCAATGCGCTTGTAACCGATAAAAAGATCGAAATCGTACTCGCACAATTGGGGTTGTCTGAGTTAAAAAGAAATAAAGTAAGCGAACTTAGTGAAGGGCAATTACAAAGATTAGGAATTGCATTGTCAGTTATACACAATCCACAAGTTATTTTAGCCGATGAACCTACTTCTAGCTTAGATGATAAAAACTGTAAAATTGTTATTAAATTGCTAAAAAATCAAGCGAAACAAACCAATGCTAATTTAATAGTGATTACGCATGACCATAGAATAAAAGCATGCTTCCAAAATTCAATTACATTATGAATATTTGGAGTATTAGCATACAAAACATAAAATCTAAACCATTATACACTTTTTTAAGTGTTTTTATAGCATCCTTAAGTATCGCCTTGCTTTTGGGAACGCAACAATTAAAAAGGTCTTTTGAAAATCAAATAGAAAACAATTTAGGGAAGATAGATGTTGTGGTGGGTGCTAAAGGAAGTCCGTTACAACTTGTTTTGGCTTCGGTATTGCATTTAGACAATCCAACAGGGAATATTTCATACAAAGAGGCACTTAAAATCATTAAAAATCCGCTGATTAAATCTGCCATACCAATTTCTTATGGTGATAATTATAAAGGGTATCGGATTGTAGGAACCACCCATGAATATACCGTACTTTATAATGCTGAATTGCAAAAAGGACATCGCGTTGAAAATGCTATGGAAGTAATTTTAGGAAATTCTGTAGCTCAAAAATTAAACCTTAAAATAGGGGATACCTTATTAAGTGCTCATGGGTTACTAGAAAACAGTATTGAAGAGCATGATGCCGTATTGACGGTAGTGGGTATTTTAAAACCTACGCAAAAAGTAATTGACCGTTTAATACTTACGAATTTACAAAGTGTATGGGATGTGCACAATCATGAGCGTAAAGAGAATCATGAAGGACATGATTACCACGATATACAGGATGAAAAAGAAATAACATCATTATTAATTCGTTTTAAAAGCCCTAGAGGGCTGTTAACGTTTCCAAGACGTATTAATGAGCGAACGAACATGCAAGCTGCCTTGCCTAAATACGAGTTACATAAATTGTATGAATACACAAGTGTTGGCTTTAAAACTATTTCTTTGATAGCGTATTTAATTCTTGTAATCTCTTGTATTACACTATTTATAAGTCTCTATAAAATGGTAAAAGAACGTGCTTTTGATTTGGCAATTTTACGAACATATGGAGCGAGTAACTTTCAATTGATAAAAATGGTTTTTTATGAAGGATTCATCGTCGTCTTTTCCTCATTTTTACTCGGATTTTTACTATTAAAAATAGGGCTGCGTTTTGCACTTTATTTTATGAAATCGAACAATCAACAAAACATACTTACAGCGTTGTCTTTTCAAGATGTATTGCAAATAGCAATGCTCATTTTAATAATGGTAATCATATCCGTTTCATTTGCAATTTATCCTATCATAAAAATGGATGTTTCAAAAATTTTAAGCAATGAAAAATAAAGGTATCTATGTGTTTTTTCTATTCGTTTGTTCGTGCAGTTTCAGTCAACAAAATGTTACTTGGCAAGACTTGTCAAAAATAAAGTTTACAGATAAATATTTTTCAGAATATGATGCTTATTTTATGTATCCTACATTTTCAGGCTCCGTAAAAGCGCTAAAAGGAAAAAAAATAACAATTAAAGGTTATTTTTTAGATGTTATTGCTAAAGAAAATACATACATGCTATCTAAAGGGCCAATGGCATCTTGTTATTTTTGCGGTCAAGGAGGTCCTGAGTCTGCAATAGAACTTGAATTTATAAATAAAGAAAACTTTAAAACAGATGATATTGTCAGTATAACAGGTACCTTAGAGCTAAACAAAGATGATATTGAACATTTTAATTACATTTTAAAAGAATGTAAAGGAATATTAGTAAAGTAAAACGCTGGTAATAGTAAATAGAATCAACCTTTAGAAATTTTAAACAATGAAACAATCTTATATATTCCTTTTTTTATTAATAATTAGTTCTTGTCAAAAATTAGAAAAACAGCTTGTTAAGATTACAGCAAAAAACATTGCTATTAATAATACTATAAAAGCCTCTGAAGAAATCGTTCGGGTAATACAACCGTATAAGAGAAAACTTGCTTCTGAAATGCAAGAAGTACTTTGTTATTCTCCGAAAGAAATAGTGAAAAATGACGGAAATATGCAAAGCTCTTTAGGAAACTTAATGGCAGATATGTGTTTTGAAATGGCAAATCCTATTTTTATAGAAAAAACCAAGGCAACGATAGATTTTGTACTATTTAATAATGGAGGAATACGAGCTAGTCTACCTGCTGGTAAAATAACAAAAGAGCATGCTTTTAAATTAATGCCTTTTGACAATGAATTTGTAGTCGTTACGCTTTCAGGCGAAAAAGTTTTAGAATTGGTCGCCTATTTTATAAAAAGCAGAAAGGCACATCCAGTATCTAAAAGCATTCAATTAACAATTGGTAAAAATGATAATCACTTAAAAATAAAAGGTGAAATTTTTGATAAAAATAAATCCTATAACGTATTAACAACCGATTATTTGCAGGGTGGAGGAGACAACATGAATTTCTTTAAAAATCCAAAACAATTGACATTATTAGACTATAAAATGCGAGATGCTATTATAGATTACTTTAGAAAAAAAGACACGTTGCACAGTACCATAGATAACCGCATAATTATGAAGTAATGAAAAGAAGAAATTTTATCAAACAAATAGGCGTAGCTTCTACATTAACGATGGTTGGTGGGCTTACTTTACCTTCATTTAGAGGCAAACAACGTCATATTACCATTTTACATACCAACGACACACATAGCCAAATTGAGCCTTTTAAACCCACTCATCATAGAAATCCTAACCAAGGTGGTGTTGCTAGGCGCGCTACTTTAATTGAACAAATTAGAACCCAAAATAAAAACACTTTATTATTAGATGCTGGAGATATTTTTCAGGGAACCCCTTACTTTAATTATTTTGGAGGTGCACTTGAATTTAAGCTAATGAGCATGTTAAAATACGATGTGGCTACCATAGGAAATCATGATTTTGATAACGCTATTGATGGTTTGTACAAACAATTACCCAATGCTAAATTCGATTTTGTTTCTGCAAATTATAATTTTGAAAATACGGTTTTAGATACCCATGTAAAACCTTATCAAATTATTGTTAAAGATGGTATTAAGATTGGAATATTTGGTTTGGGTATTGAGCTTGACGGTTTGGTTAGTAAAAAAATGTATAAAGAAACTGGGTATTTAGATCCTATAGAAATCACTCAGGATATAACCAATAAACTAAAAAATGAAGAAAAATGTGATTTGATTATTTGTTTATCTCACCTGGGGTATTACTATAAAAATAATCCTGATAAAATATCGGATTTAAATTTAGCAAAAATCACTAAAAACATCGACTTAATTATTGGAGGCCATACCCATACATTTTTACCAAAACCAACTATTGTGAAAAATATTGATGGAAAAAACATATTGGTAAATCAAGTAGGCGCTTATGGAATTAATCTAGGAAGAATCGATTTTTATTTTGATGAACAAAATAATAAAACAGCAAAAGGAACCACTATTTTAGTTTGATGTCAACTATTTAATTTTCAAAATTCAATTTTATTCGAAGGTTTCGTTAATAATTAATTGGAAAAATTAGGAGCTATGTTTTAGCACTAATTTTTTTTATTAAATGAATGATACAGGAAACCAAATCATTATAAATAAGATGATTATTGGTGTAAAAAACAGGTTACATATGTCTAAAACATAAAAAACATGGAGGCTATTATTACGATTGTTGGTTTTTTAGGAGCAGGTAAAACTACAGTACTAAAATATTTATTGGAGCGGTACTCTAATGAAGGTTGGCGTCCATTTGTTATTCTTAATGACTATGAAAACGCAACTATGGATGCCCAACAATTAACAAATAAAATTGGATTAAATAGTATCAAACCTTTGAGCGGCAGTTGTATTTGTTGTAGCGGAATCGTGGAACTTAGAAATACGGTAAATAGAATTCCTGAAAGAAAAGATGGTATTACGTTCATTGAAGCTAACGGAACATCTGATGCGTGTTCGTTAATGGAATTTTTGGGAGTGGGGCTTCATAAACGGTTATTACCCCCAATTCAAATTTCGGTGGTTGATGTTAAAAACTGGCAACAACGAGGCGAATATAATGAGCTTGAAGCCAATCAAATTCAGGTTTCTTCGTTATTGGTTTTAACACATCTCGAAAACGTACATCCAAATCGAAAAGCGCAAGTTATTCATGAATTAAAAAAACTGAATCCAGTTGCAAAAGTGTTAAATATGGATCGTTTGGATGTTTTATTGCTTCCAGAATTAGTACCCTCTAAAAATATAGCTCAAAAGTTCGATCATCAAAAAGCACATTGGGCCTCATGCTCAGTTGATTTACCAGACTTAGTAAATACAGCATGTATTGATGCTATTTGTGCTGCCTTGCCTAAAAGTATTCTGAGAGTAAAAGGTTGTACTAAAATTCAGGGAGATATCAATTTTACTTATTTTGAACGTATCCCAAGCGGAGAAGTACATATAAGACCTTTCAATGGAACCCCAATAACAGGAGCAAAACTACTCAGTATTGGTACTGGTAGCACTCCTGCATTACTTAAAAATGCAATTAAGGGAGCATTACTTCATTGTTCATTAAATAATTAACAAAAGGTATATAGTTACACCTTTTGTTCAACGTTATGAGTATTTCCCTAGGTAAAAAAAATGGATATAAAAACTAATGCAACTGAGTTGCGTTTAATAAAAATATCTTACTTTTGTCCTTCAAAAAATAAAAGATATGAATAGCCTGCAGTTCCATTAAAAATATATTTGATTCGCGTTTTACCTAATGCGACGCGGACTGTAGCCTTTCATGCTCATTTAGCACTAAAAACAGCCCGTCTTATAAGATATAAAGTCAAGCAATACAAAACCAAAACAATTTTCGAATGCCATTCAAAACGAAACACCACTTTCTAATAGTACTCTTTTTATTCCTTGGGGCATCATTGCTTATGGCTCAAAAAGAAACATGTGGGTATTCTCTTAGTGGAAAAGTATTAGATGCCAATACAGGAGGGCCTATTTTCAATGCTGTTATTAAAGTTAAGGGCATCGAAAAATACACCACTACCAATGCTGAAGGTGCTTTTAAAATCGATAATTTATGTACAAAAAAGAATACGCTTATTATTTCATGCTTGGGTTATACTAATTCGACAAAAGACCATGAACACGATTCAGCCATACATTTTTATTTAACTCAACAGGTTACAGGATTAAATGAAGTAGTCATTCAAGCGAAACGAAGAAAAGAGAAAGGGACTGCAACAATTTCACAAGTTACAATTGGAAAGACAGAAATTACCAGCAATCCAACCCAATCATTGGCGGCAGTCCTCTCACAGCAACAAGGAGTAACATTTATGTCAAACGGTACCAATGTACAATTACCTGTTATTCATGGTTTGTATGGAAATCGAATTTTGGTATTAAATAATGGTCTAAAACATGGCTTTCAAAATTGGGGTGCCGATCATGCCCCAGAAATAGACATTGCTTCGGCAAGCAGCATCACTGTGATTAAGGGTGCCGCTGGCGTTCGATACGGCCCTGAAGCTTTGGGCGGCGCTATTATTATTGAGCCCAATCCTTTACTTTTAAACAATCCATTGTATGCAGTTGTAGGCACAGGCTACCAAACCAATGGCAAAGGCTACAATACTAATTTTGAAATTGGAAAGGGAACTGAAAATTGGAGCTATTTTGCAAATGGAAATTATACCAAAATTGGCGATCGCAACACAGCAGATTATAATTTAACTAATTCTGGAAAAGAAGAAAAAGCGTTTAGTTTTGGCGTTTTGCATCACTTAGATCAATGGGATTTTAAGGTGAACTATAGCTTTGTTGACCAAAACCTAGCACTTTTACGTGCCTCTATTGCCAATAGTCCAGATTCGTTTATTCGTGCCATTAATTCAAATGAACCTATTATTATTAATCCTTTTTCCTATGCTATTAATCAACCTAGCCAAACAACACAACACCATTTAGCGAAGGCGGAAATCAATTGGTGGTATACACAAGGGGCAAAGCTTACCCTAATTGGTGGTGTGCAATTGAACAAAAGAGATGAATTTGATGTACGTAGAAATGCCGAGCTACCTATTATTAATCTCGATTTGCTTACCTATGACTATCAATTGGAATGGAAGCATCCTGAATGGCATGGATTAAATGGTTTGCTCGGTGCTCAATATTTTAGTCAAAATAACGACAATAACCCAGGTACCCAGACCACTCCATATATACCCAACTACAATACGGATAGGGTTAGTACTTTTGCGGTTGAAAGCTTCACATTTGGAAAAAATATGATTGAAGCGGGGTTGCGGTTTGATTTAGAAACCAATGATGTTCGAGGTAGGGAAATTAATCAAGATATTTTTAGAGACCATTATACTTTCACCAATTTTACTGGTTCATTGGGCTATGTGCGGCAACTTTCTGAAAACAGCACTTTTAGAACAAATATAGGAACTGCGTGGCGCACGCCTAATATGGAAGAACTGTTCAGTTTTGGACAGCATGGGTTTAAAACAACCTTTGGCTTGCTAAGATTCACAGATACCAATGGCAAACTGAGCACAGATGAAGTGATTCCTTTAAACCAAAGTACTGTGCATCCAGAACGAGGCTATAAATTCATCAATGAATTTCAGACCCATAAAAATGGAAATAGTCATAACCTAACAGTGTATTCACATTTTATAGAAAATTATGTTTTTGATCGGCCTATTGGAGTTTTCGGAACAATACGGGGCCCAATGCCTGCCTTTATTTTCGATCAAGTAGATGCACTTTTCTTTGGCGCAGATTACAGTTGGAAAAAAAAATGGACCGATAAAATTTCGAGTGTTTTTGGCGCAAGCTATTTATGGTCTAGAAATGTAGGTGATCATACTCCATTAATTAACCAACCACCCATTTCTACGAATGTTAAATTGAAATGGGACCAAGGTAAGATAGGGGTATTTGATGCCTCTAGATGGGCTATTCGTCCTAGTTATACATTTCGACAATTTCAAGCACCGCGAACAATTACACCCAAAAGTTTGGTAGATAAATCTGTGGAACTTACAACGGACTCTGAAATATTTGACTTTGCCGCCGCAACTGATGGCTACTTTCTATTGGACTTATCATGGACCTTTAAAAGGAAAAACCTTAGTGGAGGTATTACCGTTCAAAACCTATTAAATACCGGTTATCGAGACTACCTCAACCAAATGCGCTATTTCGCCGATGAATCTGGTAGAAATTTACTTTTTACACTGAAATATACACTTAAAACAAATGCTAAAAATGAATAGAAAAAACTTACCAAGGTATAAGTCTATGCCTAGCAGAGGACCTTAAATTTTAAAGATTTATCTAGATAGTACCATTCAATAAAATTAAAACAATTAAAAAAAAAGATGAAAACAATAAATCCATTTAAAAATTTACAATTATTAGCAATTTTATTTTCAGTTATTACAATTATTGGTTGTAGTAATGATGATGATGTTGCACCAGAAGAAGAAAACGAAGTAGAAGTATTTACAGATGTTACCCTTGTTTTTACGAATACAGCTGATGTAAATGACGTGGTAAGAGCTTCCGCTCAAGACCCTGACGGAACAGGTATACAAGAATTACAGATCTTAGATGCTATTACACTTGCTGGCGATACCGAATATACATTAACCTATGAAATTCTAAATGCCTTAGATCCAGCAGACATTGAAGATATTGGTGATGAAATTCTTGAGGAAGACAATGAGCACCAGTTCTTCTTTAGTTTCACAGAAAATGTCTTTGCCAATCCTACCGGAAACGGGAATATAGATGCAGCTGCAGATCCAATAAATTACAACGATGCGGATGAAAATGGGAACCCTGTTGGTTTGTCTAGCACTTGGACAACTTCTAGTACAGCATCTTCTGGTGCATCATTTACCGTTAGGCTACAGCACCAGCCAGATGTAAAAACAGCTACGTCTGGTTCTAATGATGGTGATACTGATTTTGCGTTGACCTTTGCCTTGAATATTAAATAATAAATTTTTATATGTAATCTCCCAGCATGTTCCTTATGAATAAGTTGGGAGATTTTTTATGTCATAGCTGCACAGCATGGCTTGTTCTGGCAAATAGTGCCCAAATGAAATATTCCATTAATTGTTATAAAATGTACTATAATTTAGAGTATTGCAAAGTAAAAATTTAATGTTTTTAGGGCTTTAGAAGAATAAAGTAAAAGCTAAAAAAGGGCTTGTTACATTTGAAAATTGTTTAAGAATCACTTAAATAATTTTCTTTTATGTAATTTTTAGTCATTTATTTACTAAGAATCCAACTATTTTACTTATATTTTTAATGTTTGAAATACTATTTTTTAATTTAAGTACTTTAATTTTTTGTGAAGACTACATTGAAACTAACAAAGTCTGTTCCTAAGAACAAATTACGGAAGTCTTGATTAAAATTAGAGGACAATACAAGAGAAATATCTAGTTAATAATTAAATTTATTATTATTTTAGTTCAAAACACATTATAATTATGAAAAAATATATAATAACAATAATAGGAGTATTATTTTTTAATATGAACTCTCAAGGACAAAAAATCCTAATTGAAGTTAAAGATGTTAGCAGAAAACCAGTTGCTGGTGCCATAATTCTTTTTGATGATGTAAAGCAAAAAAGATGGACAAATGATAAAGGGATTTTTAAAACGAAGTTAAAAACAATACCAAAAAAAATTAGTGCTTTTCATCCTAATATAGGAATATCTGCAATAAAATATAATGGACAAAGTAATATATCGATCATAATAAAAAAAGGAAATGATACCCATTTATTTAGCAATGCTTCAAATAAAATAATATCTAGTCAATTTAATAATATTTATGACTATATAAGGGGTAAAGTTTCTGGAATAAATATATCTTCAGATAATATTATTAGAATAAGAGGTTACAATTCAATTAATGGCAACATGACTCCTCTTTTTATATTAAATGGAACAGAAGTCCCAAAAGATATATTTAGTCAAATCATGCCTGATGAAATTGAAGCGGTTACTGTTTTAAAAGGACCAGATTCAGCAATTTATGGAATAAGAGGCGCTAATGGTGTTATTATTGTTAAAACCAATCGATACTAACGGTGTCTTGAAAATTTCAAATTACAGTTTAAGGAATAGATTTGGCACATAAAAACTAGATAATAAGACCACGAGTATTTTTGTAAGTAGGGGAGTACTGGTACTTAATCATATATGGTGTTGGTATTTCGTTTTTATTATTGACTTATTAATAATTTAACTTGTAAAACAGGTTTTACTTGTGTTATGTCAATAAATCTTATTACTCCTTGATCCCAAATACTTTCAATTATATACTTTTTATCTGTCGTTAATACCCAGTTTTCTGGACTAGATAAGAATATAGATGGTTTAGAGAGAAAAGTGTTTTTTGAAATTTCAAATTCTGGATTGCCAGTTAGGGAGCATACAATAAGCATTTTATCATCTGAAATTTTATTAAAGAATTCTGTTATGGATTTTATCGCTAAAAAATCATCTTCTTTTCCTTTTTCTGTAGAAATAGCATCTAAATCATTTACATCAATTTGAAAATCACCGTGACCTCCGTGATAACCATCTTTGTTTCGAACTTTTATGTTTTCATTTATCCAATTGACATACTCAAAATCATAAAATACATTGAAGTGAAAATTATGTTCTTGAAGATAATTCAGTTCAGAGTTGATTCTATGGCGTATCTTTTTTAAACGGATTTCTTTCTGAAGTAAAATACGCTTTTGCTTTAAGTACCCCACTTTATTACTATCCATATTAAATGTTAATTGTTAGATTTTTCTTTAATAGCAACATACAGTAAAAATTGACGTTTTGAAAGTAACTTATTAAAATTTTTGAACAATAATTCATTTGATTTTGCCATTGTATTATATTTTTTAACTGTAAGTTTTCTAGGCTTATCAATCACAAAATTACAAGTTTCTATTAGGTATTTTGCCGTGTAACTTATAGAATTTAATTTTCCTCTTAAGTATTCTATTTTTTGTTTTTGTTCTGAATTGATTTTTACATAATTTATAATTTTCTCAATATATTTTTTTGCCATTGAACAATTACGTAATAAAAGTTCAGCGTTTTTTTTAATAGCTATTGAATGCTTCATTTTCCTACTTCTCTTATTATTATTGACAACTATCCACCTTAAAGATTTAGTTGAATTATTTATATTATTTACATTCTCTTTAGACTTGATTATATATTTGGCTAAACTAGCAGTATTTGGAGAAGATTGATAACTATTTTCTATAGTTTCAAGAAATGACTCTTTTGAGTTTTGTCCTTGGAGATTAAAAGCGTACAAAGAAAGTAAAGCTGCAAATAAAAGTTTTTTCATTTTTTTCATTTTGTAAATTTTTTTGTTAGTATTAAGATTTCGTTTTTACTTACTGCCAACGGTTAGTATATGGCAAGTAGGGCAGTAGAAAGCGATAAACTTTCGGATTTGCTCAGAGCCAAATTTTTATATTTTGTTTTTAACTTATTCATCTTAAAAGCCAAATTAAAAATTTGGCGGTGTTGGTAAATAGCACTGAACTTTCGTAAACCACTAAACGCCCTATTTGCTATATACAGTGTTAGGTGCTTTTTTTTATTTTAATACGTGCAATAAATGGTCTTTAATATCGTAAAGATTTATCCCGAAATTTTCAGCATCTTCAGGTCGGATTGTAATAATTAATCTATCGGAAAATTTATTTTTAACTGATGCTTTTGCAAACGACTCTGCAATTAAGGCTATCATTTTTTTTCTTGACATTTTAATACGCCCTCTTCCTGTTCCAATAACAGGAACGGCAATTTCTTGAAGTTCTCCATTTTCTCTTACATAGTCCCATAAACCATTTAATGAGTTTTCTATATCAGTAATTGTTGATGAGGCATTTCCACCTTCCCCAAGTTCTGCCATTGCAGTAAAATAAAATGTTTTCCCATGAGTGTGTATCGGAACCGTTGTTCCCATTGGGTAGGGTGGTTTTGTACCTGTAGATTTTAGTTCAGTACTAATCTTATTAATTAATTCAATTTGATTACCTGTGAAGTATTTTGCTGTGAATTGCCCTTGTAAACTATCAACTGCGATTTTTCCTCCTGCAACATCTGACTCAAACAAAGTATTCGTACTAATCATAGATGCACCGCTCATCTCAAATAAGTCAGCAATACGAACATCAACTCCAAAATCATGTTCAGGAAAAGAGATTGATATAGATTTTATTGGTCTTTTTAGAAGAATAGAAATAAGAATAGAAATTACTATGAAAATGAAAAAGGCGTAAGAACCATATTGGTCTCTAGTGTAAACATTAAAGAAATCTAAGGTTTCAATAATTAGCCAAATCATTCCAAAAGCTGAAAGTATTGATTTAAAGCCGTTTAATGAGAATATGTATCGCCAATATGCTTTACTGGTTATTGAATTAATGAAGTACTTCATAGTTTAATGTTTAGCAGGGAAAGAAATAATCGTTAGGTTTTGTTTTTGTTGAATATCTAAAGTCAGGATTATTTAATGCTTGTCTGATTAATTCTTTCTTATAAGGTATGTGCAAGACTGGGACTTTAGCTTTAGAGTTTTTAAAAAGAGGAACTTGTCCCCACATGTCCGTTATTTTCTTCTTAATTGTTTTTGAGGTGCAATTTATGATGTCACTTTTCTCTTTGTAGTCTACATAAACAACTATTACAGGTATCTCATTCACATTAATTGCATGGTTAATTTCTTCTCGTACGGCTCTTGAATTTTTAGTGTTTTTGCTCAGAAAGAAAATCATATTTTTCGATTTATTAATTCTGTCTCTTAACCTTGGCTTTAGGGTGGTTTCCCAATCACTCGAGTCTCTTACATTGTAGTTTTTGTTATGAGAATCTACAAAAGGAAAAGATGAATCCTTTCCTTTCCAAGCTCTTAACATATTGTAATAAACAAAGTCTTTTACTGCGTGTGCACCTAAGCCTGAATCTGAACCTACATCTGTAACGTAAAAGGCACAGTAATTTCCTGTTTTATTAGCCATATTTTATTCTTTTTTAATTGCACCTAACGTTGTTGTATATGGTTTGTTGCGTGTTTTAAGCAATTAATTTAGTAAATAATTACCGACCAAGAAAGTCCGCGAGGGCTTTCGTAAGAAGGCTATAAGCTAGCAATAAATTATATACGGTGTTAGCCACAGTTATTTTAATTTTTCTATAATCTCAATTATTTCACTTCCTTCTCCCATTTTTAATTCCTCTCCTTCCATACGTACATAAGGAATTCCATTTTTTATATATTTTAGAATTCCATTTTTATCTAAAAATAAGTTCATTGGATATGCTTTAATTCCTAATTGGTCAGTAAAATCTTCTGCATCGACTAAATGTTCAAAGTCAAAAGGATGTTTCTCTAGAAATTTTTCTACATCTTCTTTTTTCTCATATGTAATTGCAATAAAATTAAGGTCATTCTTATATTTTTCTTTAATTTTATTCAAAACTGGCATTTCGTCAATACAAGGCGCACATTTAGTAAACCAAAAGTTTATTAAAGTCGGTTTGCCTTTTAATTTCTCTGAATCAAATTTTCCATTAGTCAATGTATTCAAGTCAAATTTTGGAAATTCCTTGTCTTTGTATTTAGCAAAAGGGCCATATGAGATTAATTCGTCTTGCTTTTTATCACTAATGTTAAACGTAACTTTAGAAATAATTGAATCTTTTTTTGTTTCTGTTTCTTGTATTGTTAAACTAGCATAAACCTTTTTCCCAAGAGCCTTTTTCAATTTGCTTTCCATCTTAGAAAGTTTTTCCTTTATTTCGGTTTCTGTCATTCTGTTTTTTCCGTTTGTTGTATAGTATTTTGTTTGTGAATAAGAAACTATAGAAGTAAAAAGCAAGAAGATGATAATTAATTTTTTCATATTTTTTGTTTTAATTGTGGCTAACTGGTTATATGGAGCACAAAGTTCTCGTTTACGGGTATTATTTTCCGGATAAGAGGAACTTTTATTCTCGATTAGCATTTTGTCTAAATATAGACTTACGCGCGAGAATTTTATATTGAATTTCGTTCAAAAAGAATTGCTAAAAGGTCAATTTTAGAACACTATTTGGAGCGTCTTTTAAGACTTAATTTAAAAATTTGAATAAAAGATGGAGGTTTGCAAAGTAGAATTGCAGTTTGTAGTTTAATGAAGATGGTTTCAAGAAATTTTACAACTACTTATAGCTATGGGAGCAAAGCTACAGCTGGCTGTACAAGTTTTCAAATGAATAAAGTTTCTAGAAGTTTTTATTGTAGAGATAAAATGGAAAAACTTTGTTTTTTTAAAAGTAGGGGAGTATTGGTAATTAATTATGCACATTACCCTCTCAAATTCCTAGTATTTCTGTTGGTCTTGTAGTTTTGATATAAATTTATAGTACTAATTAAGTTACCTACTTTAATAGTAGAATCTATTTCACTAAGTTGATTTGTAAGTTGTCTATTTGATTCTTCAGTTACATAAGTAAGTTCATTAATTGAATTAGATATTTTATCACACATTCTACTTACTTCATACATCAGATCTTTTAACCCATCTCCGATATTTGTAAGTTTTTGAGAAATATCTTTTTCATGTTTTGAATCAAACATATTTAGAGTATCAAACATCTCATATATTTGGTAAAAAGCAATCTGATTGTTATCTATTAGGGACACAATTAAATTTAATGAATTGAAAAGAATTAAGTTATATGAATGATTAACCTAATTAACGATAACTTCAGTACATAACTGTAGTAGGTTAAATGTCTGTAAAATGAAGACATAGATTAAAATTCGTGTATTTGAAAAATATAAAGGGTATTTTCATTCAGCAGTTTTAGTAACTGCTTTTTTAACAAACAAATATGTATTATAATTTATATTATGTTAAATAGGTTTTTTCATAATGTCTAAGACTAAATAACTTTATCTACTCGCAGGTTTACTTAATTGCTTCTATTCCCCTTGTTTTGGTTCTAATTCTAATTGCATCTTCCACGGCATATATAAATAACTTACCGTCGCCTACTAAATTTTCTGAGGCATTTTCTAAAATAACATCAATAGCAGTTTCAAGATTATCATCACTAACAACACAAAT
>ENA-OQVM01002682-OQVM01002682.1-marine-metagenome-genome-assembly--contig:-NODE-2682-length-20378-cov-43.895621_pt1 | contig 20378 bp, 19 predicted proteins | sample MGYA00237776_ERZ505498 | MGnify/ENA primary metagenome ERZ505498 (study PRJEB26159, sample SAMN06265151) | marine metagenome | isolation source: Helgoland LTER site | place: Germany:Helgoland, sampling... | reverse complement strand
TGGCATCTTTTTTTGAAAGTAGTCCCATGTTAGTTCAATTGATTTTTTAAATTTTTAAAGTATGGTAAATACAATTTAAGATCACTCTTAATCATTGCAGATACACCATCTCCTGTAATGGTCGCACCGGCTAAAGCATCGACTTCATAGTCGTCTTTTGTAAGATTTTTAGGGTCATTATTGCCTTTAGCTACTGTAATTCCTTTGAAGTCTCCAGAAGCTGTTAATAATTGTTCTCCTACAAAATCGTCCATAAAATAACGTTGTTTGATGTTGGCACCTAAACCTGGTGTTTCAGCAGCATGATCAAAAAATGCGCCTTGAATAACCATATTTTCATCAAGTGATACATAACCCCAAATCGCATCCCAAAGTCCTTTTCCTCGAATCGGAACGATATAAAATGTTTGGTCGTCTTTTTCCCCTACAAATAGAGGTAATTCTCTTGTACCCCCGTTTTTGGCTTTGGCTTGTTCTTTTTTGACATCAATCAGGTAGGCTTCCAAATTTTCATTAGAACTTCCATCAGCATTAATAGTCAATTGTTTTGAGATGTATTTTGAAAACTCACCCGCAACTTTATCGGTTCCAATAAATTTGATGTCAGTGGCACCGTTTTCGTTGATTCCCATTGCGTAAAGGATGTTTTGTTGTTTTTCCATACGCTCATTCTCTTTAATGTTTGGCTTAAGAGAAGAGGCCGTGAAAGCTAACAATGATCCTACAATGACTACCATTCCAATAGCAAATAAGATCGTGTATTTATTAGTATCTGTGTTAGTACTCATAATTATGCAGTTTTAACATTTAGACGTTTCATTCGTTTTTTGACATTACCTTGAACCACATAATGGTCAATAGTTGGTGCAAATACATTCATCAGGAGGATCGCTAAAAAGACGCCTTCTGGATATGCTGGATTAAATACACGGATCATAATGGATATAAACCCAATTAAAAATCCATAAATCCATTTTCCTTTATTGGTTTGAGCAGCAGTAACTGGATCAGTTGCCATAAACACAGCTCCAAATAATATACTTCCAATAATAAGGTGTTGCCAGAAAGGCACACTCATTAATCCGAAAAACTTACTTGAAGATCCTATCCAACCCGCATCAACGACACCATTAAAAATGAGTCCCATTGCTAGTGCTCCGATTAGAGTACTAACTATAATTCTCCAGCTTCCAATTTTAGTGAAGATTAAGAACAGTGCACCAAGAATAATTAATAATTTAGACGTTTCTCCAACTGACCCTGGAATAATCCCAAAGAACATATCAGCAACGCTATAAGCGATCTCTTGACCTTGCGCATAGCTTCCTAAAATAGTTTCTCCTGACATGGCATCCAAATTTTGGCCTGATGCAATAGCTTGATCTCTTTCAACAGCACCATGTACCCAAACTTTATCGCCACTCATCCACGTCGGATATGCAAAGAATAAGAAAGCACGAACAGTAAGCGCAGGATTTAAAATATTCATTCCTGTACCTCCAAAAACTTCTTTTCCTATGACAACTCCAAATGCTACAGCAACTGCAAGCATCCAAAGTGGTAAATCGATCGGCACGATAAGTGGTACTAACATCCCTGTTACAAGGTAGCCTTCTTCCACTTCGTGACCTTTAATAATTGCGAATACAAATTCAATAGCCAGTCCAACGCCATAAGATACAACCACGAGTGGTAGTACTTTCCACATTCCGATAACTAAATTGCTCCATGTCCAAAATGATTCACCTAAAAACCCTTGAGCTGATTCGATTGTTCCCAACGCTAAATAATGTTGGTATCCAGCATTAAACATCCCAAAAATCAGGCAAGGAACCATGGCCATAATAACGGTATTCATGGTACGCTTTAAATCATCGGCAGCCTTAATGTGTGTACCGTTGTGCGTGGTTTCGTTTGGTAAATATAAAAACGTATGCAGGGCATTAAAGGCCGGAGCCATTTTTGTGCCTTTATACTTTTCTTTAATAGTGTGTAACTTATTTTTTAAACTCATTTTTATCCTATTTCTTTTAGCATTAAGTCTAGTCCTTCTCTTATTATTTTTTGATGTGGTTGTTTAGACACACATACAAATTCGGTCAACGCAAAATCTTCTGGTGCCACTTCATACATTCCAAGGGCTTCCATTTCATCAAGATCTTGATACATACACGCCTTTAAGACTTGCATTGGAAAAATATCTAACGGAAACACTTCTTCATAAGATCCTGTAATTACAAAAGCTCTATGTTCTCCATTAGTATTCGTATTTAAATCAAATTTCTTATTAGGAGTTAACCATGAAAATGTCAACGCTCTTGATGTGGATACTTTATCAAAAACAGGTTTATTCCATCCAAAGAATTCATAATCATCCCCTTCAGGAATAACACTAACTACATTGGAGTAGTAGCCTAAATAACCATCTGGTTTTATTTCTTTTCCACTTAGAACGGTACCCGATATAATTCGAACATTAGCATCTTTTTCAATCCCTCGGTCATAAACCATAGTGGCAATTTCACTACCAATTTTAGTTACTAAATAACGAGGTTCTTTTATTCCTGATCCGGCAAGAGCTACAATACGCTCGGCATTGAATTTACCTGTTAAGAGCAACTCACCAATAATCACTAAATCTTGTGGAGTTATCGTCCAAACTACCTCTCCTTTGTTAATAGGATCGATTTTATTGATTAGTGTACCAACATTTCCTGAAGGATGCGGACCTGAAACTTTATGGGTTACCACATCTTCTAAATTGGTGAAAGGCGAATGTGAATCTTTAGAAACACTAACATTTACATATCCTGTAGTTAATTTTGCAAGTGCGGACACAGCAGCCTGTAACTCTGCTTTTTTATCTGCTAACACAAAATCATAATCTGCGGCTAAAGGCGCAGATGCATAAGCAGAAACAAAAATTCCTTTTGGCGTTATCTCTGGATTTGCAATCACATCATAGGGACGTTGCATGATAAATGGCCAGCATCCAGAAGCCAATAATTTGGCTTTAATCTGATCTGCTTTTGCGCTTTCAACTTCAAGTTTTTGGTGATCCAAAAACGTTTGTGTTTTATCTGCTTGTATTTTGACTTCTAAAATACGACGTTTTTCGCCTCTTAAAATTTCAACAACTTCACCAGATACTGGAGAAACAAATTGAATGGATGCGTTGGATTTGTCGTAAAAAATTGGCTCACCAGCTTTGACTTTTCCGCCAGCTTTTACTAATAACTTAGGGGTGAGTCCGTGAAAATCTTCAGGTTTAATACTGTAAAAGTTACTTTTGATGGCGTCACTTTTTGTTAAAGCTGCCGTGCCTACTAACTTAATATCTAACCCTTTTTTAATTCGGATGTCGTTTGACATAGGTATTTCTTGTTGAAATTATTATCTAAAAAACGCTGCAAAATTACGAATTTAATGTGCATTTTGCACAATAATTTTAGAGATTTTTTTTCATAATTGTCTGCAATTTATTTTAGGTATAAAATTTGTTTATATTTACCTTGTATTTTAGAAAACCAACATGCTTAAACACCTCTGTATTATATTTATTTTTCTACTATCATTTAGCGGTTTTTCTCAAGTTGAAGAAGTAGAACCAGATGACCTTATTAAAACGATCACTTTTAAAAGCAATACCAATCAATCTGAATTGCCCATTTTAAACTTAAATGAACGGCTGACTCTTGAGTTTGACGTGCTCAGCCCAGACGAAGAGGATTTTTATTATGTGATTGAACATTATAATTTTGACTGGACAAAATCAAAACTCATAAAGTCTGAATACCTCAAAGGACTCGATAACTTACGGATCGTCAATTATGAAAATTCTTTCAATACCTATCAAATCTACTCAAATTATCGGCTTCAAATCCCTAACAAACAAACCCGACTAAAAGTCTCAGGCAATTATTTGATTAAAATTTTTAATGAGTACGATGAAATTGTGTTTAGTCGTAAGTTTATGGTTTATGAAAACCTGGCGAGTGTTGGCGTACAAATCAAACGTTCACGGGATGTGAAGCACGTAAACACCAAACAATCGGTTGATTTTGTAATTAACACCACCAACTACCGTTTCAACAATCCTAAGCAAACTATCAATACGGTCATACTTCAAAACAACAATTTAAAAACGTCTATTTCTGGGTTGAAACCTCAATATATTTTAGGGAATGAATTGATCTATCGCTACACGACTGAATCTTCATTTTGGGGTGGTAATGAATATTTATATTTCGAAACCAAAGATGTGAGAGGTACGAATTTAGGTGTTCAGTTTACGGATTTGGAAAACCTGTATCACAGCTATTTATATGTAGATGCTAACCGCTATAATCGGGGATACACTTATAATCCAGATATCAACGGGAATTTTCAAATTACGATTTTAGATCGCGAAAAGCCTTCCATTGAAGCTGACTATACAGTGGTACATTTTTCGCTTTTAAATCCTGAATTAGCAAATGAATCTATACACGTCTATGGAAGTTATAATAATTATGCGCTAAATGACTCTAATAAAATGATTTTCAACCCTAATAATGGTGCTTATGAAGTTGCTATAACATTAAAACAAGGGTTTTACAACTATAAATATGTACTTGTAAATACGCAGAATGAACTTGAAGAAGGCGTTATTAGTGGCGATTTTTATGAAACCGAAAACAATTATAAAGTGTTGGTGTACTACAGGGATTTGGGCGCGCGTTATGACCGAATTGTTGGACTTGGAGAAGGCAACTCGACACAAATTAGCAATTAGCTTATTTGTGTTATCTTACAACACCACAACTTTAAACTTCGCTATGCTAGGGTAAACTCAACTTAAAGCAACAACTTTAGATAAAATAGTTTTATAGTTTGACTTAATTTCCTATTTTTATACGCTATGATAGAACAAATCACCAAAGGCATAAAAATATCCATTGAAACTGAGTTTGAAGGTACCTTCTACAAAGACGACAATATTCATTATGCATTTAGTTATGAAATAGCTATTGAGAATCAAAGCAGTGAAATTGCCCAACTGCTTGCTAGAAAATGGAACATCATGGAGGCTCTTAATGACAATGAAATTGTGATTGGAGAAGGCGTTGTTGGAGAACAACCGATTCTTATACCTGGCGAGCGTCATACATATAGATCCGGATGCGTTTTAAAATCCCCTTTTGGCGCAATGAAAGGGAATTATTTAATGCTCAACCCGTCCAACTCTAAACAGTTTAAAGTGACTATTCCTACATTTAAACTAAGTGCTTCATTTGCACAAAATTAAAATTCATTTACAATTCAAATACCGACTATAAAGTGTAGTTTTACACTTTAAAACACATACTAAATACACACACTAAAAAAATAAACATCATGGGAAAAGGATTTTTTAAGGTTCCAGTAGCAGTAAATGAACCTGTCAAATCATACAAGCCAGGTTCTCCCGAACGTGAGGAAGTGCTAGCAACCTACAACGCAATGCTCAATGACACTATCGAAGTACCACTATATATTAATGGTCAAGATATCAAATCAGGAAACACCCAAACGATGAGTCCTCCGCATGATCATCAACACATTTTAGGAAGCTATCATACGGCTCAAAAGGCACACGTTGAAACAGCTATCGCTACGGCTTTAGAGGCGCGAAAGACGTGGTCACAATTACCTTGGGAACAACGTGCCGGAATTTTTCTACGTGCCGCCGAGTTAATCGCAGGTCCGTACCGCGCAAGAATAAATGCCTCCACAATGATCGGGCAGTCGAAAACCGTTTTTCAAGCAGAGATTGATGCTGCTTGTGAATTTGTAGATTTTTTACGATTCAATGTTCAGTTTATGATTGACATCTATAATGACCAGCCTCAAAGCACTAGTGCGGCGTGGAACCGCGTCGAGTACCGTCCTTTAGAAGGATTTACCTATGCGGTATCCCCTTTTAACTTTACGTCTATCGCGGGGAACCTTCCGGCATGTATGGCGCTTATGGGAAATGTTGTCGTTTGGAAACCTAGTGATAGCCAAGCCTATTCTGCAAAAATTATCATGGCTATTTTTGAAGAAGCTGGCGTACCTCCAGGAGTGATCAATGTCGTTTTTGGAGACCCTGTCATGATTACGGATACCATTTTAGCAAGTCCTGATTTTTCTGGACTGCACTTTACAGGATCGACATTTATTTTCAAAGAGCTTTGGAAACAAATTGGAAATAACATTCACACTTATAAAACCTATCCGCGTATTGTTGGTGAAACTGGTGGTAAAGATTTTATTGTTGCCCACCCTTCGGCGAATGCCAAACAAGTGGCGACCGGAATGCTGCGTGGTGCTTTTGAATTTCAAGGGCAAAAATGTAGTGCCGCCTCGAGGTCTTATATTCCACAAAGTTTATGGCCAGAAATTAAAGCCTTTATGATTGCTGAAATGAAGACTTTTAAAATGGGGTCTCCAGAAGATTTAAGTAATTTTATTACGGCGGTGATTCACGAAGGTTCTTTTGATAAACTTGCAGGATTTATTGACCGTGCAAAACAAGACACGGATGCGACCATCCTTGCTGGTGGAAATTATGACAAGAGCAAAGGCTACTTTATTGAACCTACCCTTATCGAAACCACCAATCCAAAGTATGCCACAATGAGCACAGAATTATTTGGCCCTGTGATGACGGTTTATGTGTATGAAGATGATGCTTTTGAGGCCACCTTAAAATTAGTGGATGAAACGAGCGAATACGCTTTAACTGGTGCAATTTTCTCAACAGACCGCTATGCGGCTACTCTAGCAACCAAGCTGCTAGAAAATGCGGCAGGAAACTTCTATATTAATGACAAGCCTTCTGGTGCTGTTGTTGGACAACAACCGTTTGGAGGCGCTCGTGCTTCGGGAACCAATGACAAGGCAGGGTCTGCACAGAATTTATTACGCTGGGTTTCTCCACGAATGGTCAAAGAAACGTTTGTGACCCCAACCAATTATCGCTACCCATTTTTAGGGGAAGAATAAATACACTATCATTTAAAAATCGTCTAGAATTTAGTTTTTAGGCGATTTTTTTTGTTTAATATGTAAAACTTCATTACAACCACATGAAAGGATTGATTGTGTCGAATCTTCGATTTTCCGACTTTGAGATTAAATAATTCTCATTGCTTATCCGTTCAATATTCATTGTTCACCTATTAAGCCTGCATTCTATTTTTACTTTTTTTAGTTGCGCTAAGTCAGGAGACTTTGCGAAGCTTGGGTTAATTTTCTCATTATTTTCTTTTTTGCTTGCTTACGTTGTTGTGTATGATTAGTTGCGTGTTTTAAGCACTAAAGTTAGAAAATAAAACACAGATAGAAAGTCCGCGAGGACTTTCGTAAATTGGCTAAAACCAAGCAATTAATTATACACGGTGTTGGCAAATCGTTATTTTTTAAATGAGCAATTAATTCCGTGTATTCTTGGTGTACTTTTTTTCGAGTCAGATTTCAACATTAATCCAAAATGAAATTTATATTTCGTTGTTTTTCGGTTTTTAACATTTCTTACTCTTAAATGATTATATCCAATTTGTGGCTTATAATATGAATCATAAACATAGAGATATTCTCCTTTGTCATTAATTTCTATCATTGATACAAATATTGCAGAAACATCATTCAAAAGTGATTTATCTTTAATAAGAAAGTCAACATCCACATATTTCTCATCGTTATTAAAGTCAGGGCAATCTAATTCCAATAGGTTAGTTGTTCCAGAATAAATATAACCATTTTTGTTCGGAAAGTAACTTTCAATATTTGTTATCACTTGATTTAGACCTTTGTCAGCAATATATTCAGTTTTGGTATTTGTAGTTCCTTTTAATTTTTCAATATCTTTTTTTAATTTTTCAATTCCTATATCACTTTTGTTTGGCGTTGACGAATTTTTAACAGGAATCTGTTCATTATTACTAATTTCTAATTTAGTTATTTTTTCCTCAAGGTTATTTAACCTTTTAGATGAACGATTTGCGATATTTTTCCAATATTTTATCTCTTTCGTTAATTCATCTGAATTATCGGCAATCTCGATTTTTTTCGGTTTTGGTTTATTCACTTCAATGACGAAAATGGTGTCTTTAATTTTGTCGACAACAACATTATTGTCACTAGGTGAAATTTTATCTCCAATTTTTGTTATGAAAATAGTTGCAATTACTCCAAGTATAAAAATTCCAATGTTTCGTAAATTTTTCTTCAATAGTTCGTTTTTTTAATGTTTGCCAACTACTGTATATCGGTACTAGTGCCGATATTTCCATTATGTTTAATTGTTAAGTTATTATGTTTAAAATACTGTAAATCAATTGATTTTAGCATATGAATCTTATTTTAGTTGTCCTTAGACTTCCTTTAATTAAAGCTATTTACAAACGTAAATTCGTTATTACAATAAATAGTTAGATCCTAATAATGTCTTAAACAGACGGATATCGGAACCATTCCAATATGGTATTCAATAAAATAATATCTTAAGCTTCGGTTAAGTTGTTTACAAAGATTTAGATGTTGGGGTCTTCCTCATTCAAATCTATTAAATATTCTTTGAACCTCCAAAAGAAAACATCAAAAATTATCGGTAAGTAGCTGATAATAAATAACTTGTAATTTAAAACCAATAACTGGAAGTGACTGCGTTCAACTTAAAAATAAAGCATAAAAAAAGACTGTCTTTTCAGACAGCCTCATTTATGTGTTTAGTTATAAATAGTTGCTTACAACGCTTGAAAGGCTTGTGTCTCTCTTAAGTGTGCAGATTGTACATTCACAACCGCTTTGGTATCACCATCTACCACAAAGGCAACCACAGAAACCTCAGCAGTATCAATCACATTAGAAGGAACATTCATAGAAAATGTTTTATCAAAAGTAGTGTTTGCAACAGTCTCCGAAGACAGGATCGCATCTCCGAATGAATCCGTTAACATGACTCTCAATACATCATTATGTACAAAATCAGTTAAAACGGATGCACCACCGTAATAACTCGTTGAATTAGTTTGATCTTGGATTACATTATCTTCTAAAATGTAAACTATCAATTTTAAATTTGAGGCCGAGTAATCGACTTCAAATTTAACTGAAACATCAACAGTCATACTAACCCCGTCTAGTGCAGAACTTATCGAAAGGCCAAGATCAGCATCAGTAGTTGTGAAGCCTACAACTTGAGCAAGATTGCTAGGTTGAGGACTGCTCCATGTTACATTTCTATCAAGCTTCGCAAAAGGATATGACCCTGCTGAGTTAAAGTGATCGACTAAGGTTCCAATACCGGAAGCTTCCATTGAGTCAAACACATGAATTGCTACGGGAATTGCAAAATCTGTTGCAGCTTCTACTTGTTCAATACCATAAGTAACTCTTGGACAATAGCCACACCAGGTACCCGTAAAATCCTCAATTAAAACATTTTTCTGAAATTTAACGACTGTATCAGAAACCGTGAGTTGCTTGTCATTACTAGTTAAAGAATTATAGGATGCTGTAAACACAAAGGTCCCTTCAGCAGCCGTAGTGTAGGAATTGCCAGAAATCTCCGTACCATCCGCCATCGTAATTGTAGATTCCGCAGTGTAATCGATGCCATCATTTCCAGTTACCGTAAATGTTACGACGCTATTAACATCGGACACAGTTGTGCTGGAAGTTAGCGTAATAGAGGTCAGACTTGATACCGATGCATTGGCGGGTTCATCAGGACCACATCCTGTAAACAAGGCGATCATAAATATAGTAATTATGCTTTTGTAAGTTTTTAGTATCATTTTCATAAAAAAAATTGGTTAATTTGTGCAAATATATAACCAAAAGATTAAACAAAAGCTTAAACAGAAAAGTAAATAAAAATATTAGGAATCTGTTTTTATTAGTATCTAATTCGAATAAACTAAAATGAACAAAATTATAGTTTCACTAGCCCTCATTTCATGTGGATTTCTTTTTTCACAAGACCTCCCCAACATAGCCCTCAAAGATTTGGACGGAGCATCGATAAATGTTCAGGAATTATCAAACTCTGATGATGTAAAAATCCTAGCCTTTTGGGCCACATGGTGTGTTCCTTGTATAAATGAACTTGACGCTATTAGTGAGGTTTACGAAGACTGGCAGGACGAAACAAATGTGGAACTGATTGCCATTTCTACAGACGATTCACGTACAATAAAAAGAATTCGCCCTCTTATAAATGGTAAAGACTGGGACTATACCATTCTTATGGATGACAATCAGGACTTGAAACGTGCCTTAAACATCAGCATTCTCCCACACGTATTAGTTGTGAAAAATGGAGACATCCTGTACCGCAAAACAAGTTATACCCCAGGCAGCGAAGATGAGTTGTTTGAGATCGTTCAAAAACATAGCAACTAAATAGAGTGTCATGCAACTACTAAAGAAATTACTTTTACTATCAATTTGTGTTTCAACTAGCGTAACTATTAATGGACAGGTGCTGGACAACATAAGCATTGGATTGGAAAGCAATACCGCTTGGTATAATAATGACTCTAAAACTGGGGACTTTTTTGATCAAGAAAATAATGATAGCGACAAGCACATACGTTCAAATAATTATCTAAAAGTTGACTATCGGTTTATGAATGCTTTTACAGCTTCCGTACAAATTGAATCTTATGAACCTTTTGCGCTCATAAATTATTCTAAAGCTTATAAGGGTACAGATATGGGAACCTACAGCATAAATTATAAAAACTCAAAATTAAATATCACTGCGGGGCATTTTTACACGCAATTTGGGAGTGGCTTAATTCTCAGAAATTGGGAAGACCGACAATTGGGAATTAACAATGCTATTCTTGGTGGAAAAATAAGTTATAATCCAACTAGCTTCATTGCTATGACTGCACTGTACGGAAAGCAACGAAATGGGTTTACGACCTCCGCTGGAGAATTGTTTGGATTTAATTCTGAGTTTGACCTCGCGACGCTTTTGGACTTTAGCAAAACGAGCCTTAGTCTGGGATTTAGCTATGTAGGCAGAAAAGAAAACACCACAATTGTAGCCCCGTCATTTGAGGAACTCACCAATTCCTTTTCAGCAAGAGTCGATTTTTATCAAGCAAATTTCTATTCCAGTGCAGAGTATGTAACCAAAAGTGAGGATGCAATTATTCAGCAAGGACAAATAGCTAACGGATTTATCAAACCTGGGAGCGCGCTCTTATTTAATACGGGGTATTCTCAAAAAGGCTTTGGTATCGATGCGACTTTTAGACGCTTAGAAAACATGAGTTTTTATTCTGAAAGAAAAACAGCCGCTAACGTTTTTAATGAAAACTTAATAAATTACACACCAGGCTTGACAAAACAACACGACTACTTACTTACCAATATTTTTGTGTACCAAGCGCAGTCTGGAGTGTCTTTCTTTGATCCAGGACTGTTGAAAGTTGGAGAGATTGGTGGGCAATTAGATTTGTTTTATAAGATCAATAAAGACACCTTTTTTGGCGGAAAATACGGCACAAAAATTGCTTTGAATGCTGCCTATTGGGCTGGGTTAAAAGGCAATTATGACTTTATGAATCAAGATTATAATGTCGATGGATTTGGATTTGGAGGGAAATATTTCTCAGAGCTTAGTATCGAAATTAGAAAAAAATGGTCACCAAAGTGGCGATCGATCCTCTATTTTGTAAACCAATCCTACAACAAAAAAGATATCGAGTCGAGTTTTGGAGCAGGGACCATCAAGTCCAATATTGCCGTATTTGAATCCACTCATAAACTAGGGAAAGGAAAAGCTTTACGCTTTGAAGTTCAAAAATTAAATTCAGATTCCGAAAAACACGACTGGACTGGTGGCACCGTAGAGTATACTTTTAATTCTAAATTTTCCGTGTATGTCAATGATATTTACAATAGTGGGACGGATAGTGATACCGCAGAAACCCATTTCTATAATGTTGGCGGGAGTTATACTAAAGGAGCGACCCGTTTAGGCCTCAACTATGGACGTCAACGTGCTGGACTGCTATGTGTGGGTGGGGTTTGCAGGTTTGTAGCCGAGGCTACTGGATTGACAGCTAACCTTAGTATGTCTTTCTAAAAAGTGATTTTATAGCGATTAGCCTTTATATTTAAGTGGAAGGTGAACAATTTTTTTAGTTTCAAAAAAGTCTTCTTCAAAATAATCACTCAAATCATAAAGGGTTGCTTTGGTATAGGTTTTAAGCTCTTCGGTCAGATCACCCCCTTTGAGATACAAAATCCCGTTTTTGATCGGGTGTACACTTTTTTTAGCCACTCTGTTTTTAATCCAGCTCACAAAATCGGGCATCGTTGTTACAGCCCTACTAATTATAAAATCATACTGCCCTTTTATAGTTTCGGCTCTAGCATGTGTGGTGTAGACGTTTTCCAAGCCTAAGCTTTCGGTAACACCATTGACGACTTTCAACTTTTTGTTTATGCTATCTACCAAATGAAATGTCACTTCAGGAAAAAGGATTGCAAGTGGTATTCCAGGAAACCCACCACCTGTACCAATGTCTAATATTTTTGCCCCAGCCTTAAACTGAATTAGTTTAGCTATAGACAGAGAATGAAGCACGTGACGCAAATATAAACTCTCAATATCTTTTCGCGAGATCACATTTATTTGTGAATTCCAATCTCCATAAAGCCCTTGCAAAGCTTCAAACTGTTTGAATTGAATTTCAGATAAATTTGGGAAATATTTTTGAATTAAATGCATGAGTAAATCTATTTTCCGCAAAAATAGCCATTAATCTGTTAAATATGATAAATATCAGGCTGTGAAACTTTTTTATTAATTATATTTGATTATTATTTTTCATTAGGGATATAAAATACGACTCATGACAAAATCAACGATTACATTTTCAAGAAAAGATTCTGCTAAGTTTTTTAAAACTTTAAACAGTAGAGTTAATACTTATTTTAAGGACAATAAAATTAATCGCTCTGGTAATTGGAAGCTTTGGTTAAAAACTGTGGTTATGTTTTCAATTTTCCTAGTGCCTTATTTTTTGATGCTTACAATCGAAATGCCAGGATGGTTACAAATTTTATTTGCGGTTGTGATGGGCGTTGGAATGGCTGGCGTTGGTATGAATGTAATGCATGATGGAAATCACGGTTCATTTTCAAATAAACCATGGGTAAACAACATCATGGGAGGCAGTATTTATATCCTTGCAGGCAATGTTTACAATTGGAAAGTTCAACATAACGTATTGCACCATACCTATACTAACATTCATGGTCATGATGAAGATTTAGACGCAGGTCGTGTATTGCGATTTACAAAACATACAGAATGGAAAAGTCATCATAAATTTCAACACATTTACTCTGTTTTATTGTACGGTTTATTAACAATAAATTGGGCAATCACCACTGATTTTATCCAAATGAAACGCTACATGAAACGTAAACTTTCGTATGGAAAATTTCCAAATCCTTTCTTGAATTGGAGTACACTAGTTGTTTCAAAAATTGTGTATTTAAGCTTATGGATCGTTCTTCCGATATTAATTACTGACATCGTTTGGTATAAGGTTTTATTAGGATTTTTCGTCATGCATTACACCGCAGGGCTTATTCTTAGTATCGTTTTTCAACTCGCTCATATCATGGACGAAGCAGAAATGCCTGTTCCAGAAGCGAGTGGGACTATGAAAAACACATGGGCTATTCATCAGCTCTTAACCACCGTGAATTTTTCACCAAAAAACAGATTGATTAATTGGTTCACAGGCGGATTAAACCACCAAGTTGAGCATCATATTTTCCCAAACATATCTCACATTCATTATGGTAAAATTGCAAAAATCGTAAAGAAAACTGCAAAAGAATTTAACTTACCCTATAATGAATTCGAAACGACAAGAAAAGCAATTATAGCCCATTTTAAATATTTGAAAGAAATGGGCGTAAAACCAGCAATACCAGCATAAAATCAATACATGAGCCAATTACTTTCTGAAAGAATTTTAAATATGGCCACATCAGCGACTCTAGCGATGGCGGCAAAAGCAAGAGAATTAAAAGCCGAAGGCAAAGATATTATAGGACTAAGTTTAGGAGAACCTGACTTTAACACCCCAGATTTCATTAAAGACGCTGCAAAAACAGCGATTGATGACAACTACAATTCTTATACCCCTGTAGATGGTTATGCAGAACTAAAGCAAGCCATCATCACTAAGTTTAAACGAGATAATAATATAAGTTACCAACCGTCTCAAATTGTAGTGTCTACGGGCGCAAAACAATGTTTAGCCAATGTAGCTCTAGTGTTACTCAACGATGGTGACGAAGTGATTTTACCTTGCCCTTACTGGGTGAGTTATTCTGATATTGTAAAGCTATCCGATGGTGTGCCCGTGGAAGTGGTGACGTCTATTGATAATGATTTCAAGATGACACCTCAACAATTAGAAGCTGCTATTACACCAAAAACGAAAATGATTTGGTTTAGTTCTCCTTGTAATCCTAGTGGATCTGTTTATAGTAAATCCGAATTAAGAGCTCTTGCAGATGTTATAAAAAATTATCCGAATATATACATCGTTTCAGATGAAATCTATGAGCATATCAATTTTGGCGAAGGTCATGCGAGTATGGCTGAATTTGAAGATATGTATGACAGAACGATTACTATTAATGGGGTCTCTAAAGCCTTTGCTATGACGGGATGGCGTATTGGATTCTTAGGAGGGCCTGAAGCCATTGCGCGTGCTTGTAACAAAATGCAAGGTCAAATTACTAGTGGCGCTAATTGTATTGCACAACGTGCAGTAATTACAGCCTTAGAAGCATCGCCTACCAAAGTTCAATATATGGTAGATGAATTTAAAGTACGTCGTGATTTAATTCTTGGTTTACTAAAGGATATTGAGGGGTTTTCATGCAACACTCCAGAAGGTGCTTTTTATGTATTCCCTGATGTGACAGCGTTTTTTGGAAAAACATTTAACGGAACACTCATTAAAAATGCAACTGATTTTTCATTATACTTATTGGAGGCTGCTTTAGTTGCTACGGTAACAGGTGATGCGTTTGGAAACCCTAATTGTATTCGAATATCATACGCAGCGTCACAAGATCAGATTATCGAAGCTATGAATCGTATTAAGAAGGCGGTAAGCTAAATTTAGTTTAGCGGTTTCTCCAGAAGAATGGCGTAAATAAAATAAGGACTGTGAATAACTCTAATCTTCCGATTAGCATTAAGAACGCAGCCCACCATTTACCGCCAGTAGGCATCTCGAAAAAATTATGTGAAGGACCAAATTCGCCTAATGCTGGACCTACATTTCCTAAACTTGAAGCCGCAACTCCAATGGCGGACTCAAAATCGAGACCCAAAAGTGCAAATCCTAATGATCCAACAATAAAGGATAACATATAAAGGATAAAAAATCCAAGTACATTAAATACAATATCACCTGAAACGGACTTGTTGTTGTAGCGTACAGGAAGAACGGCACTCGGGTGCAAGGTTCTTTTAAATTCTAAAAATCCATTTTTTATGAGTACGAGATGACGGACTACTTTTACACCTCCTGAAGTACTGCCTGCAGAACCTCCAAGAAACATTAATCCAAAAAAGAAAACAAGTAAAAATGGTGACCATAATGTATAGTCAGCAGACACAAAACCAGTTGTCGTAATAATGGCTACGACTTGAAAAAGTGCATGTCTGAAAGATCCTTCGCCTACACCCCAAACCAGAGGATGATTGAACGCTGAAGTTCCACTTAAGAAAGAGTTATAACACATAATTCCTCCTATGATTAGAGTAAAAATTAGAATGAATTTAAAATACAACTTAAACTCTTCATCTCTTACTACTTTGCTTACGTTTCCTTTAAAAGCGAAATAACTTAACACAAAATTAGTCCCTGCCAAAAACATAAACAGTATAATAATATACTGTACTACTGGGGTATCATTCCAATGGGCTATACTTACATTTTTTGTTGAAAAGCCTCCTGTAGACAAGGTACTCATAGAATGGTTTAGCGCATCAAAAAAGGACATACCCGCTAAGGATAAACATAAGGTTTCTGCAGCGGTATAACCAAAATATATAAGCCATAAGCGTTTCGCTGTATCTGTTATTCTGGGGTGTAGTTTGTCCGCACTAGGCCCTGGCGCTTCAGCTGCAAACAGCTGCATCCCTCCAATACCTAAAAGAGGTAAGATTGCTATGGCTAATACGATGATTCCCATCCCTCCTATCCAGTGGGTTAAACTTCTCCAAAACAATACGCCTTTGGGGAGTGATTCTATATCATTTAAAATTGTAGACCCCGTAGTGGTATATCCTGAAATGGTTTCAAAAATCGCATTTGTAAAATCTGGAATAGCTCCTGTAAACACATAAGGTAGTGTACCTGAAACAGTCATCACAATCCAGCCAAAGGCGACTACTAAATACCCTTCACGCTTATTCATTTCCTTTGTATGATTCTTTGTACAAAGCATGGATATTGCACCAAAAACCAATACGGACATACCGGCTAAAAACAAATTCAGAGTTGCGCCATCTTTATAAAATAAACTTAAAAGTGCCGCCAACAACATAAATCCTCCGTTGAACAATAACAAAAGTCCAAAGAAGTGAAAGATAATTTTATAATTGAGTTTCATCACTTGATTAGTTTAGTAAAAATAACTCTCTACTTTTTTTATGGATTGAGGAAGACAACACACGACTACTCGATCGCCAGAAACGATTTTAAAATCGCCCAAAGCAATAAACCCTTCTTCGTCACGGATAACGCCACCAATAATTGCAGATAGCGGAAAGTCAATTTTCTTAATGAATTTATCACAAATTTTAGAAGTCGGTTTTACAACAAATTCAAGAAGTTCTGCTTCCATATTACTTAACTTGGTCATAGCTACAACTTCACCTTTTCTGATGTATCTAAAGATACTATTGGCTGCAAGAAGCTTTTTATTAATCAGAGTGTCAACTCCAATAGAGTGAGACAATTCATAATAATCCATATTCTCCACCAATGCAATGGTTTTTTTGATCCCCTTAGACTTGGCTACCAAACAAGACATGATATTGGTTTCAGAATTCCCAGTAACCGAAATAAAAGCATCCATATCTTTAATATTTTCTTCTTCTAGAAGCTCTACATTACGACCATCTCCATTAATCACTAAAGTATTTGGAAGTTGTTCTGCCAAATCAAAAGCACGATCTTTTAGTTTTTCAACGAGTTTTGTATTAAAATTATTTGAAAGATCACAAGCTGCTTTAGACCCTATTTTGCCACCTCCAAGAATCATAACGTCCTTGATTTCAATTTTTTTCTTTCCGGTGAGTTTACATAACTCTTCGTCACCACCTTCAGAAGTTATAAAAACAACGCGGTCACCGTCCTTAAAAATAGTATCTCCCCTTGGTATAATAGTAGAATGCGAACCTGCACGCTGGATAGCAATAGGAATAAAATGAATATCTGAAAGTAATTCTGCAGCGACTTTAACGGATTTATTTATGATTTTAGCGTCTTTGGAAAGCGAAAGTCCGAGCATGGTTAGTGCCCCTTTTTCAAACTCATAAGTATCATTAAATACCGACTGACTCAATAGTAATTCGATTTCAGCAGCTGCAAGAGATTCAGGAGAAATGAGCTCATCGATACCAAATTTGGTAAAGCCAACTTCTTCCTTGTGATTGATAAATTCCGGATTAGAAATCCTTGCAATAGTACGTTTAGCCCCTAGCTGTTTAGCCAAAACACAAGCTGTAATATTGGAAGTTTCTGAGGAAGTTACGGATATAAATAAATCTGAATTAAAAATACGTGCATCTTTCAATACAGAAATGGAGGTTGCATCTCCTCTAACGACTTTAATATCCAAATGCGTGTCTGCATAGACGAGACTCTCTTTGTTGAGATCTATAAGCGTAATTTCTTGTGATTCGTAAGATAAAAGCTTCGCTAAATGAAACCCGACTTCGCCAGCACCGGCAATAATAATTTTCATTTATTATCAATTAATAAGATGCGCAAATATACGTTATTTTTAGGGATTTGTTTATGAATTGCATTTCTTTGCAGTGAAATTATAAAAGAAGAAGTTCTCAATAGATATGTCTAAAAAAATTACGCCTTATAAAGATAGTGCACTTGGTAAAAAACAGCAAATTGCTAAAATGTTTGATGCCATTTCTAACGAATACGATGGTCTAAACAGAGTGATCTCATTTGGGATTGATATTAAATGGCGAAACAAAGTTGTTCAACTTGTAGCTGACGCTCAGCCAAAAAATATTCTTGATATTGCAACGGGAACTGGCGATTTAGCAATTAATTTGACTCGTACAAATGCTTCACAAATCATTGGCTTAGACATCAGTGAAGGGATGCTTGATGTTGGTAGAAAAAAGATATTAAAAAAAGAACTTCATGAAACTATTGATATGGTGGTTGGAGATTCTGAAAACCTTCCTTTTGACGATAACTCTTTTGATGCCATTACAGTGGCCTTTGGTGTGCGTAATTTTGAAAACTTAGAAGTAGGTTTAGCTGAAATCTTAAGAGTTTTAAAACCTGGCGGTGTAGTTGTTGTTTTAGAAACTTCTGTACCTACAAAATTTCCTTTCAAACAAGGGTATTATTTTCATACTAGAGTGGTATTACCACTTGTTGGAAGACTGTTTTCAAAAGACAAATCGGCTTACAGTTACTTAAGTGAATCAGCTTCTAAATTCCCTTATGGAACTGCTTTTAACAATATTTTGAATAAAACGGGGTTTACAAACACGAAAGCCTTTCCACAAACATTTGGAGTTGCTACAATTTATACTGCAACAAAACATTAAGCATGAAGCACGTTTTATCAGTCCTTTTAATTTTATTCTCAATTCAATTTACAACCGCTCAACTCTTCAGTAAAGAGCGCATTTTGAATAATGAAAATTTTGATAAAGCTAAATTATCATATGGTTACTACCTAGGGTTTAACTCTTACGATTTTAATATTGATTACCTTACAGATGTCAAAGACATTCAAGTTCTTAAAACAACTGGATTTAATGTGGGACTCGTTGGAAACGTTAGAATTAATGACTATGTAGATGTTCGACTAGAACCAGGGCTCGTGATTTCAAGACGAGAACTAAACTATAGCAAAACGTATTTTACAGGAATTGATTTTGAAGATAAAGATCTTATTCGTGAAATTCAATCTACCTTTATTCATATTCCCTTACTGGTTAAATTATCTTCTAAACGAATTAATAACATCAAGCCTTTTGTAGTTGCTGGAGTGTCAACAGCAATGAATTTATCTAGTCAACAAGACAACCCAGACGACAATAGTAAAGGCGTTTTTAGGGTAATCAAAAACAATATGTATTATGAACTAGGTATTGGGATCGACATATACCTAACATGGTTTAAATTTACCCCTTCTATTCGAGGCGTTTTTTCTATGCAGGATGAATTAATTAAAGATATAGATCCTAACAGCCCTTGGACGCAAAACATTTCTCAAATGCAAACTAGAGGAGTCTTTATTAATTTCACGTTTCAGTAAGTTTCCTTCTAAATTCACTCAAAATAATAGCCGCAGCATTCGCTACATTTAAACTTTCCGTTTGTTTAAATTTTCCAAACCTAGGAATAGAAAGCCGTGTATTGACTAGTGTTTCCACCTCTTGAGAAATACCATTAGCTTCATTTCCAAAAACGATTACTCCTGAATCTGACAAGTTTTGTTCATAAATGGAAACTCCATCCATAAATGTTCCCATACTGTTTGGCGCTAATGGCAAGGCTTTTTTCAAGTTTGTATACGTAATATTCACTCGTGTATGTGACCCCATACTAGCCTGAACAACTTTTGGGTTATAGCAATCAACTGTAGCGTCACTACACACTAGGTTTTCAATCCCAAACCAATCACAGAGCCGAATTATAGTTCCTAAATTTCCAGGGTCATTTATGGAGTCTAACGCCACTACAAGAGCTGACCAATTAATGGCTTTTGGGCTGGGAATTTTAAAAGCAGCAACAACTTTGTTAGGTGTACTAAACCCACTAATTTTCGATAGTTCTTTGGCGTCTACTCTGGTGAGCTTCTGATTATATTGTGAAAAATGATCGTCCACAGCAAAAATCTCAACCAATTCATAGTCAGAGTTTAAAAACTCTTGCACCACTTTGAGGCCTTCCACTACAAATAACTGATGTTGTATTCGAAACTTTTTTTGCTTCAGGCTGTTGATTAACTTTATTTGGCTTTTAGTTAACATCTAAAAAATGTACTTTTGATTAATTATTAATTTAGACAGTAAAGCTAAATTTTATTTATTGATT
>ENA-OQVM01002679-OQVM01002679.1-marine-metagenome-genome-assembly--contig:-NODE-2679-length-20388-cov-8.909310_pt1 | contig 20388 bp, 14 predicted proteins | sample MGYA00237776_ERZ505498 | MGnify/ENA primary metagenome ERZ505498 (study PRJEB26159, sample SAMN06265151) | marine metagenome | isolation source: Helgoland LTER site | place: Germany:Helgoland, sampling... | reverse complement strand
AAAACTTTCTCTATGACTTCAGCAAACGAAAATCTATTGGAATACGTTTTGATAAATAAAAATAACTCACAACCAACTACTCCAAACACTCCTATTACTTTGGAGAATAATCAATGGGCGTTTGTTGGTATTGAATTGCCTGTGCCTGTTTATGCTAATAACGCAGAAGGTAAAACAGTTATCCATTCCGGTGCAGTATTTCAAAACATAAACCTAACAAGAGTTTCAACGTTTGGGTTAGCGTCTGCTGCTGTGTTGAGGTACTGGGAGGATGTGGAAGACCAGACTTGGGAGTATTGGTCTACTGCGGTTCCTACTTATCGTGACCTTATTACCTCTGAGCAGTACTTCACTTATGCCGTCTCACCTCAAGATGCCTTTGATATTTACACAGGAAACAATGGATTTATCGTAAGTGATGAAACTGAGTTAGAGGTTGAACAAGTTCCGGGTACAATCCTTATCAACGTAGACTGGGAAACCTACGACCGACAACCTTCGTAATCTCCACTTTTAGTAACAACGTGCAACCATTTATGTGGTATAATAGAAATAACACTACCAAGGAGATAATAATGAGTAATCGTAAAAAACTAAAGCGCCCACGGATCACAAGGGTTCAAGAGAACGCTAATACCGATTGGGGCGTTTATGTGTGGCGCAATAAGTCTGATGGACGTATCTTTAGAGACGATGATAATAACGTTCTAAACATTCCATCACGCAGAATGGACATAGCGAAGATGAAAATTATTCAAGACGCAGCAGCACACTACGGACAGCCGGAAGGCGAAGCAGTTTTTGTTCCGGGTGCTCAGAGAGCGACTGAAGAGAGTTACAAGCACCAAATAGAACGAATGAAAGATGGGCAACTGCCCACTATGAATGATTTCAATGCGGTAACAGACGCAAAAATTGCCGGTAGGCAGAGGGGTGAGAACGTTGGCGAATAACAATGTAATTGCAAAGGTAGGTAATTTTGAGCCAGAAGAGCCAGAATTCAATGATCCGTTTGCTAAGTCTTGGGATGAAATGAAAAACATGCGTGGATTGGATCAAAACTTCAAGCGCAAAACAAACCGGGTAGTCAAAGGATATCTTGAAGAATCAAAAGCACGACCAATGGGTAAAGACGATGTAGGTAGAAAGTCAATCAATAGCAGGCAAGACAAGGGCTATGGAGCATTTGATGTTATCACTCCTCCCTACAACCCTGTTGAATTAGCAAATTTCTATGATTCTAACTTTGCTAACCACGCTGCCATTGATACAAAGACAGCCAATATGGTTGGTCTAGGTTACGATTTTCACATGACTCAGTGGACAGAAGCAAAACTAGAAGAATTAGAGGGAGAGAAACTAGACTTTACTCGCCGTAAAATTGAACGAGCAAAGAAAGATATCAGTTCATGGTTAGAGGATTTGAATAACACTTCAACGTTTACAGGAACTATGGAGCGTGTTGTTACAGACATGTTGGCAACTGGTAATGGATACCTTGAGGTTGGACGTACTGTTTCTGGTGATATCGGTTATCTTGGGCATGTTCCTGCTCCTACTATGCGTGTTCGCCGTCTGCATGATGGTTTCATTCAAATAGTTGCAGATAAAGTTGTCTATTTTAGAAACTTCGGGGCAACAAATCCAAACCCTGTTAACAATGATGATAGGCCAAATGAGATTATTCACTTTATGGAATACTCTCCATTAAATACTTATTATGGTATTCCTGATGTTATTGCTGCTTTACAGGCTATTAAAGGTGACCAGTTTGCTGCTCAATACAATATTGATTACTTTGAGAATAAGGCAGTGCCTCGTTACATTGTAACGGTTAAGGGTGCTCAGTTATCTCCTGAGAGTGAGGAGCGTTTGTTCCGTTTCCTTCAAACAGGTCTAAAAGGTCAGAATCACCGTACTCTTTATGTACCTTTGCCTTCTGACGCTGATGGTAAGTCGGTTGATTTCCAGATGCACCCCATTGAGAACTCTGTTCAGGATGCTTCTTTCAAGGACTACCGCCGACAAAATCGTGACGACATTCTTACTGCTCATCAGGTTCCTTTGTCTAAACTTGGTGGTGTTGATGGTGGGTCTTTGGCTGGTTCTCTATCTCAGGATAGGACATTCAAGGAGCAAGTTACTCGTCCAGTTCAACGGCATCTAAATAAAATAATAAACACTATTATTAAAGAGAAAACTGATCTTGTTGAAATAAGGTTTATGGAAGCAACTCTAACAGATGAAGTTGCCTTGTCTCAAATCAACGAACGCTACCTTCGTAACCAAGCGGTCACGCCTAACGAGGTCAGAGAGTCAATCGGACTTCCACAGATTCGTGGTGGAGATGAAATGATCGTTATCGGCGGTCAGTCTGCTGCTAATGCTCGTAGTGAAACTAGAGGTAACTCTGCAAGAGAGCGTGAAAGAACCAATAGTCAAAGCGATGGTGTCGCAACGGTAGAAGGTAGGAATCCTCAAGGTGAGGGCCGAAGAGTTGAATAGTATTCAAATTTCAACGGTATTGAAAAAACGGTAATGTTATGTTAAAGTTATGGTATAATAGTTGATACTATGAGTGATGATATAAAGAAAGCCCAATTCTCAGTACAAAATTCTAACTTAAACGTTTCTATGCCCATCGCAAAGGTGGATAAAGAGAGGCGAATCGTTTCTGGTTTTGCAACACTAGATAACGTAGACCGTCAGGGAGACGTTGTTCCTGCCGAAGCGAGTGTGCGAGCATTCAATGGTTTTGCCGGAAACATCCGTGAGCAACACGACAGTACAAAAGCGGTAGGCAAAATGATAGAATTCAAAGAAGATATGTATTACGACAAAGAGTCAGAGACAATGTTCAATGGTGTCTATGTGTCGGCATATGTTTCTAAGGGTGCTGAAGATACTTGGCAAAAGGTTTTAGACGGAACTTTAACAGGTTTCTCAATCGCTGGTGAAATTACAGAAGATGACACAATCTACGATGCTTCCCTAGAGAAGAACATTCGTATTATCAAGGATTATTCTTTGAGTGAATTGTCTCTGGTTGATGTACCGGCAAATCAATACGCAAACGTATTGTCTATTCAAAAGAACGGTGACTTTACTGGTATGCTAGCAAAGGCACTTATTGAAAATGTTTATTACTGTGAGCATGACGATGTAGTTCAACTCTCATCTACAGTAAAGTCTTCCTGCCCCCGTTGCGATGGTGGTATGGAAAATATTGGTTTTGTTGAGTCGAATGACCCTGACAAGGCTGAAATGGTTAAGGGCATTCTTTCACAAGTAAAGAAGTCGAAGGAGGTTGATGTTATGTCCGAAGAAACAACTGAAGCCAAGGTAGAAGAAACCGAAGCGGTTGAAGAAGTTGCGGAGACAGTAGAAGAAACTGTTGAAGAAACCCCTGAGACTGACGAAGTAAAAGTCGCTGAGGTAGTTGCTGAAGATGCCGTTGAAGAAACGGTAGTCGAAGAAGTAAACATGGTTGAAATGAAGATTGAAGAACTGACTAATGCTATCGCTGGAATCAGTGAGCAAATTAGTCAAATGGCTGTTCTTGCAGAGTCTGTACAAAAGATTCATCAGCAAGTAAGTGAGGTCTCCAAGAACCTCTCAGGTGTGAGCCGAGAGGTCAATCAACTCAAAGCGCAAGATAATGAACTTGGAAAGCGATATGAGGTTCTTGAAAGAGAAACTGCTTTCCGCAAATCTGCTGACTTTGGAGAGGTCATGCAGGGTCAACCTGAGAAGGTTGAGAAATCACTATGGGATGGACGTTTCCTCAAACAGAACGACCTATTCTAAAATAAAAAACTATACGGAGGTGAAATAATTATGTCAGACGAAATTATAACAGAAAACACAACTGAAGAAGTAACTTTCGAGAAGGCAGCACCAGTGGCTAACGTCACAGGCAACCCCGGCGTGACCGGGAACGTTGGTGTTCCTACTACAGAGCACTCTTCAGGTTACATTGGTGTAGGTGGTGTCGGCCAACAAAACGATGGCGATGCTCTTAACTACAACAATCTAGGTCAGGCTCTCAATGCTCAAATTGGTGGAGCACCTTCCCCGCTAGACATCAGTCCTTCGGGGCAGACAGGTGGAGGTATCCTCAACCCAGAGCAGAGTCGCTCTTTCATTGATTATGTTTGGGATGCTACGATGTTGGCCCGTGATGGGCGACGCATCACTATGCGAGCAAACACGATGGAACTGGAAAAGGTGAACGTTGGACAGCGTGTCCTTCGGGCGGCTGCTCAGGCTGACGCACAGCATGTAAATGCTGGTGCAACTTTTTCAAAGGTGGACTTGTCAACAAAGAAACTACGGCTAGACTGGGAGGTTTCCAGTGAGGCGCTTGAAGATAACATCGAAGGTGCAGCACTTGAAGATCATCTGGTTCGCTTGATGACTTCTGCGTTTGCTAACGACATTGAGGATCTCGCCATTAATGGTGACCTCAGTGACACCACAGACCCATTCTTGGGAATCATGGATGGATTCTGTGTTCAAGCAGACAACGATGCTCACGCAGCAGTGCCTTCTTACTTCGGCACAGTCGCACCAGTTTCCGGTGCAGCCGGTACTATTGACCAGTTTGCACAGCCAACTGGTGACTGGGATCGGTTTGTCAATGATGGTGGCGGAGCACACGATGTTACCGCTGCTGGTACTCCCGTTTGGGACACCGAGACGATGCAGGAAATCCTTCTTGCAATGCCTCGCAAGTACCGTGCCATCAAGTCGGGACTACGTTACTACGCAGGTAGCGATACCTTTGCGAAGATCGTGGCTTCCAACGGAACCGGAACACCAGTTGGTCACTCCCCTTCAACTCAAATGTATGCAAACTCATACCTTGATGGTCGGGATCAAGAACTAGGTGGCCCAGCGGCTACTCGTGTTCTTGGTATGCCAGTACTGGAAGTTCCTTACTTCCCTGAGGCTCGTGTGGAACTTACGTTCCCTGCGAACCGTATTTGGGGAATCCAGCGGGACATCACGGTAAACCGTGAGTACCGTGCCAAGAAAGATACCATTGAATACACAGTATTCATGCGTTTCGGTATTGCTTGGGAAGAACTAGATGCTGTTGCAGTAGCAACTGTCTAACATAAAGCAACTTGTGAGGGGAGAGCCTTTTGGCTCTCCCCTCTCATCTATTTGTGGTATAATAGATACAATAGGAATACTAAGGAGTAGTTATGAATGTTGATACATTGAACATTAAAGACTTGCGGTCTTACGCAAAGGATAATGGAATCAAGTTGCAGAGCGCAACTAAAAAGTCGGACATCCTCGCTATCGTAAAAGATAGCATGGGGTCAGAAGAGGCACAGGGAGAAACCTTGGAGTCTTTGTTTGCTGAAGATAATGAAGAGCAGCATGTAATGACCTCTCGTAATGAGGATGCTCGTCAGGCTAGAGAAGATGCAGAAATTGCTGAGAGAATAATGAACACAGAGATTGATGAGCGTAAACCTACTGGTAACGACATGGCTGTTTGTCTTTATTCTGAAAAGAAGTATTCTTCTTCTAGTTTAGGTAAACTTAATATTGGATACAATATTGTAAAAGAAGACCTAGCAAAGATTTGGGTTCGTCTTCCAGATGTTCGTCTTGCTGATAAAGAAGAACTTATGCGAGCGAAAGAAAAAGGCATCAAGCCCGGTCAACGTATTGGCCCCAAGGGACGTAGAATGTAATGAGACTATATCGTCAACCCCCACTTCCTTTGTCTATTGAGGTTCCTAACGCTCTTCCAGACACTGCTTATGATGTTGCTATTATTAATCGCAATACGGAGTGGGGTGTTGCGGTAGTTAGTGATGCTCTTGGTGTTATCAAGTTTGATCTTCCTAACTACCCTTTTGCTTTCTTTGATGAGGTTTATGCTTTGAGCATTCAGTCTGAAGATGTTACCTTTATCTGGAATGATGGACAAACAAGTTTTGTAGATGACTTAGAAATCAAGCGCCCATATTGGGCGGTAGATCTAGATGATCCCCTAGAGTTAGTAGAAGAAGCAATTATCAGTGCTACCATTGACGCTATTACTGGTGGGTTCTATTTCACTAGAGAAGCATTTGAAGGTCAAGGACTAGGCACAGACTTTTTCCCAACACCTGCTCTTACTGTAGGAGTGTTGGAAGCATGGCAGAATAACGTTCAGGTTTATTACAAGTACTTGCCCATGCCCGGTGACCCAGACTTTACTAACATCTTTAATTATCAAATGACTAGGGACATGACTGCGATTACTGTTGCTAACAATAATCAAAGAATTTCTGTTGCTTCTAGACCTGTTACTTATCATAATGGGAATAGTGATACTTACTTTACTCATCATCACGCTGCCCCATTTTTCCCTGAAGACTTTTACTACATCTTTCTTTTGTCTAACGGATACGCTCAAATTCCTGACGACATCAAGTTAGTTGCAGAGTTGTTGAGGGTTATGTGGCTTGAGCAGGGTGAGATTGGTAATAACGACTTTGACGATTACATTACGGAATACTCTACAGATCAGTTCAAGTTGTCTATGCAGTCTCGTGCTGGTGAGAATAAGGGTTATGGTTCTACTGGAAACAAAACGGTTGATGCTATCTTAAGGAAGTACATTAATAAGGCAACAAACATTAACCGTCTTGGAGTGCTTTAGAATGGGTCTTAAACTTCCAAGTTTTCTTTACCTTATGAGTTGTGATGTTTACTACGCTTCTTATTTGGACGCTTCCTCTACCCCATCACAAGATCTTATTCAAGATGACTTTGGTAACATTATTGGTGGTGTGGGACAGAACGAGTTTGGCGAGTCTGTGAAGATTTGGGGTTTGGATAGGAACGAAAGGCAGTCCTACTTCAATGTTATGGGAACAGTAAACTTACAAGACTTAAACGCAGACACAGCATTTACTTACAAGAAAAGGTTGAATGGTCGTTTTAAGTATCCGTCAGATCCAAGGGTAGACAAAGATGGTGGTAGTCATCCTATTAGTGACATCCTAATTACTAATGTGTGTAAGAAAGCAAAACTACTTGGCGCTCCTGATGACGAACTACAATTAAACGCAGACGGAACACCCATTGTCTTTGAGGTTATGAGTGTTGATCCTTTTATTAATCCTTGGGGAGATATAGAGTATTACAAGATCTTGCTCGAACGAGCAGATGACCAAGGATTATTGGGGGGTACTCAATGAAATACAATACTATAGACTATGATAAGACTATGAGAAGCGCTTTGAGTTACTCTGATGGATTCCTAAAGGGAATAGAGCAAAACCAAACTTACTTTAATTTACAACTTGCTGAAATAATTAAGCAGGCTTTCTACAAGTATGTGGATAGCGTTGCTAGGTTAGATCCAGATTCTTTGCAGCACGTTTATGAATGGGGTCAGGTGGGTATCGGTGGCGGTAGGCTTTTTGAGATAGAGGCGTTTACTGGTAGGCAATCTATTCGTTTTGTAACTGAGTTTCAACAGAGTACTTCTGTGTCTCCTACATCCACTGAGCCTTTTTATGATAAGGCATCTGTTATGGAGGCTGGTACTATGGTTACTATTAGTCCTCCGGCTGGTGGAGTGCTCGCTTTTGAGGGGGCTGATGGAGAAATGGTTTTTAGTTCTAGTGATATTCAGATTGATGAGCCGGGTGGCCCTGAAGCCAAGGGTGGTTTTGCGGCGGTAGTTAGAGATTTCTTCTATAACTATTTAGAAAGAGGATTGTTAAATCAACTAATAAAAGAATTGGAGACACCTATTGAGTTCACTCAAGGATGGAATAAAGGAATGACTTATTCTACCGGACAGAGAAGTGCAAGAAGGTATCTTACTATTGATGGAGGTGTTGGATAATGGCTCTTAAAGACATAGTTCCCATAGTGCCTGCTGTACCGATAAATAGGTATTTGTGGAGTGTGATTGCTGAACTTGATGCTGATCTTGTTTTAGGTTACAATGGCATAATGCCGTTTTACCCTTTGGGTGAGAGTGCTGCTGGTGATGCACCTTGGGACGGCAAGCCTTCTGTTGTTTATGACAGAATGATGGTTATTAATCCATCTCCTTTCTACCCGGTCAAAAAGGAGCAGATCCAATATGCTCTCAAAGCCACGCCAAGTGATAGTTTAATTTGGGGTAGCGCAATACAATACATCCTTGATCGTGGTGACGCTGCTGCTCAGGATGTAAATGCCTACAATGCCAGCATGAACTACGGTTTGTTCTTTCATACCCTTCGAGTTTTTCAGACATCTACGCAGATTTCCAGCAGTGGAGTTCAGCGGGATTACAGCATCAATCAATTCTACATTTCCAAGTTTGTGATAGACTGCGAGTATCATAATAATGACCGTGTGTGATAAAAGGGTGGTATAATGGAGTTTGAGGAAACCTAATCTCATAGTTTAGTTATTCTCCAAATAACAAAATAAACTATGAAAAAGAGGTGAAATATTATGGCATATACACGAGGCGATTCAAAAAACATTATCGTCGGTGCAGCAGCACTTTTCGTCTACGCTGAAGGCCCGGTAACGGATCCCGGTGCAGACGCAGCATTCCCTGCCTTCGCAGCAGCGACTTCCTACAAGGATACTCTCTCTGACGATGTGGCTTGGACTAACGTTGGATTCACCCAAAACGGGATGGAACTAACAATCACGCCTGACTTCGGTGAAGTTGAGGTTGATCAGTTACTTGACTCTGCTAAGATTTTCAAGCAGGGTATGCAGGTAATGTTGAGCACAACTTTTGCAGAGGCAACTCTAGAGAACCTTCTCTACGCAATTGCCGCTTCGCCTACCGACCTTAACGGTGGGTTGGCTGATATCGCTGGTGGACTTCCAGATTCCTATTCAGGTATCCGGGAAACACCAGATCCCACGGCTCCGGGTGTAGTTGTCGCTGGTGCAGAAGACCCCGTTACGGCGGTCAACTCTCTAGGTCACTACGTCCCCGGCGTAGGCCCAGACTCTCTAGATATTCTGGAGATTAACGCTGGTAACCTTGGGGAGTGCCCAATTGAACGAGCACTTTGTGCAGTTGGCCCCGGTACAGGAGATTGTGCAGCAGGTTCAGAAATTGAACGTGTCTACGCAGCCTTCCGTGCTTTGTCAATGGATGCTGTTACAGTATCAGTATCCCGTGACTCTGCGTCAACTTTCGATGTGAACTTCCGTTTGCTTCCTGCAAACAACGGTTCTTATGGTCGGATCATTGACCGCACTTACGTTGCGGCAGGCCCAGCGGTTGCTAATGTTGGAAGAGCATCAACACAACCAGCACCAGTGAAAGACTAATTTAATAACAATTTAATAGTCGTTGCCCCCTTCCTTTTGGGAGGGGGTTTCGTCATGTGGTATAATAGTAGTAAGGCACAAACGCCCATAACTAATTTAAGGAATAAAAATGGCTACAACTATTTATGAAACAACTGAAATTGAACTGTTGGATGGGGTCAAGGTTTCTATGCGTCCTCTAAAGATTTCTCTTCTCCGTGATTTTATGCGGAAGTTCGGTGAGATTGCAGAGGTAGCAGATGATAACGATAAGAGCATGGACATCCTTCTTGACTGCGTTCAGATTGCTATGAAGCAGTACGCTCCTGATTTGTCTACTGATCGTGAGCGTTTAGAAGACTGTATTGATCTACCCTCCGTTTACAAGGTTGTCGAAGCAGCATCGGGCATTAAGTTTGATGATACGGGAAACCTGACGGCGGGATTAGTTGGGACGAACTAGATCTCGCTGAATTAGAGTCACAGGTTTTTCTGTCTGGTATTTGGAAAAACTTTGAAGAGTTGGAAGACAGTCTTTGTATGGCCGAACTTGTTTCTATTTTAGAGGCAATGACTGAAAAAGACTATGCCGACAAAAAATTCGCGGCAGCCATGCAAGGCGTTGACCTAGATAAAGAGTCGGGTAAAAAGAGTAAACCTAAACCTAGAGAGAAAGCAACACAGAAGAAGGCATCTACTTTTGAGGACATTCAGGCTAGGGTTGCTTCGGGTGGCTTGGCTAAAGATTCTGATGATATTCTTTCTTTGCAGGGTCAATATGGTGCTCGTAAAGGGTTCCAGATAGGTAAAGATATGGAGTATGCAGTCGTTAATGACTCTAATCCTAATTCACCGAAATCTCCTATGGACTTTTAGAGATGTGGTATAATGGGGCAAGGAGATTAAATAAACTATGGCCCCAGTAAATGCTAATATTAGCATAAATATGGAAACTGCGAAAGCGCAGGCACAACTTCGTGCATTGCAAACGCAGGTAACTGCCCTCAATAAATCTATGGCTGGTACAGCCGCTATGGGTGGCGCTTCTTCTATGGCCGTATCTAGTGCCGCTGCCGCTTCAGGCATTAAGATGCAACAGGGTTTTACTCAATCAATAGTTCAAACTAAAACTGCTTTCTCTAATTTAGACACTCAACTTGCGAGTTCTTCTAGGTCTATAGGTGCTTCATTTAAGACAATGGGCAGTGCGTTTAAGAAGAATAGTGTAGAGGCACAACTTGCTGGACGTAGAGCACAGGAAATGGGAGCGCAATACACTCAGGTGGGCAAGTCTGTAAATGGTGTCGCTACGTCAGTAAAACAATTGCCACCATTAAGAATGGATGGCGCTGCTGTTGGTGCTCAAAGAATGCAAATATTTACTAGGGCAATGAATCAGGGCGCAACCTCTATGATTAATCTTGGTAAGAATATGCAGTGGGCTGGCCGTCAGATGATGGTTGGTTTTACTATACCCTTGACCATTCTTGGCGGGGTAGCGGCAAAGACCTTTATGGATATGGAAAAGCAATTAGTTAACTTCAAGCGTGTGTATGGAGACTTTGATACATTGCCAGCACAAACAGATGCAATGACTGTGGCTATTGAAGAGCAAGCAATTGCTTTTTCTAAGTGGGGAATTACTGTTAGTGAAAGTATTGAACTTGCGGCTAGTGCTGCTGCTACTGGTTTAACTGGTGATGATTTGCTTCAAACTACGGAGCAGGCAACTAAACTGGCAACTCTTGGTATGATTACTCAGGAGCAAGCACTTGATACAATGATTTCTTTGAACTCCGCTTTTAAGATTAATGGTGCTGAGTTAGCAGAGACTGTAGATTTCCTCAACGCTGTTGAGAACCAAACTGTTCTTGCTTTGTCGGATGTGACTCAAGCAATTCCTCTTGTTGCTCCTGTTATTAAGGGTCTTGGTGGTGACGTTCAGGATCTTGCTGTTATGTTGACTGCTATGCGTGAGGGTGGTGTTGGTGCTAATGAGGCTGCTAACGCTTTGAAGACTGGTCTTGCTCGTTTGGTTACCCCGGCTAAAGCAGCACGAGACAGGGCAGAAGAACTGGGTATTAGTTTGAATAAGATTGTTGAGAATAACGAGGGTGACCTTATGGGAATGGTTAACGCTCTTGCTATTGCTATGAAAGATTTGGGAGATTTAGATAAACAGAAACTTCTTTCTGACTTGTTTGGTAAGAGGCAGTTCGCTAGAATGGGTGCTTTGTTTACTAACCTTAGTGATGAGGCTTCACAGGCCAAAAGGGTTATTGATTTAACTACTGCTTCCGCTGCTGAACTTGCTGCTCTATCTGAAAAAGAACTTCTTGCTATTGAAGAGTCTTCGGCTGTTAAGTTTCAGGCGGCATTAGAGCAGATAAAGGTTGCTATCGCTCCTATTGGTGAAGCGTTCCTTAAATTGCTTACACCAATTCTTGAATTTGGAACCAAGGCAGCAAATTGGTTTAATAGTATTGCTGATAATGCAAAAATGTTTATTGGAGTTTTAGTTGTTGGTCTTGGCGCAGTAGTTCCTGCTGTCATTATGTTTTCTGGATTGCTGGGCAACTTGTTTGGTTCTTTATTGAAGGGCTTGTCAATTTTATGGAGTTGGAGGTCAGCAATTGGTAATAGTAGCAAGGATATTACGGTATTGGGAACTGCAACACGAGGTTTGACTATGGAGCAAATGGCTACCTACACCGCTACGGAACAACTAACTAATTCAGAATTAGAGTTGAACACGGCACTAACACAGCAGGCTACCTTAGTTTCTAATCTAACTAATCAATATGTTGGGCTTGTTGCTGCTCAGACAAAGGCTGCGGGTGCGGCGGGAGCCGGGGCTAGGTCTCCTATGATGGGGCCACAAATAAAGATGGCTACTGGTGGCAAGGTTCCGGGTGCTGGTAGTACCGACAAGGTTCCTGCTCTTTTGACTCCCGGCGAATTTGTGGTAAAGAAAAGTCAGGCAGGCAAGCATAGTGGTTTCTTGAGCGCATTAAACAACGGTAGCGTACAAGGGTTCGCTGGTGGTGGTGGTGTTGGAAATCCTTATGGTGGATATCAAACTGTTACCTCAACTCAAATGCAAGGTTTGGAAAAAATTGTAGCAACGCTTGGAAAAAATATAGGATCTATGACAGAGGCAACGGCGAGAGCAACAACATCTCTTTCTCGTTCTGCAAAAGAAGGCGAAGCGGCTGGTGTTGCCATATCGCGTTTCAAGCAAGAACTAGAAGGGATGGGGTCTTATGACATAGAAAGTAGGGCAAGGGCACACGTTATAGAGCCACTAGAACGATCAACTCAACAAGTAGAGCAAATACTAACCAGTTTTGCCCAAGAAAGTAGAGGTCAGGTAAGCAATGTAGTAGAAGGTATTATGATGCTTGATGGTGCAGTAAGAGAGGCTGCCTTTGATTTTGAGATAATGGGTAGTGCTGTTGCTAACATGCCAGAATCCATTAATGCTTTAATGTCTAGGCAAATTGACATATCTAAAGGTGTTGGTTCTGGTGGAATTATGTCTGCTGGTGGCGTTTCTGAACAATTGCAACACGGATCATCCGATGAGTTGTTCAGAACATTCGGAGCACAAGCAAATGCTTTGGGTGTTGAACTAGGAGAGGCAACACAAATGGCACAAGGATTGACAGAGGGCTTGCGACAAAAGGCACAAACAATTTCTGATAACAATGCTGATGCAATATTTGTTGAGTCTCAGTCTGATGCCGCAGAAGTTATGGAGCAATACGAACAACAATGGAGAGATGAAAAATTAAATGCACAACAAATTGCTGTGGAAAGGGAAAAAATAGAGGCAAACTTGTTTGTTCTTAATGATGTTGTACAGCAAGTGATTACAGAATATCAAACAAGTTTGAGTGGAGATCAGGCTCAAAGTTTTGCAAAGACTTGGGACACCATCAGTGATGAAGCAGGTGCTTTTAGAATAAAGGTCAAAAAGGGTTATAAAAAATATCTTACTCAGTTAGACGCAGCAAGTTTGAAAATTTCTGGCATTGGAGATAAAACAGTAATTTCTAGAGTTGGTGCCTCCGGTGAAACAACTGGTAAGTATCGTGATGCCTCAACAGTATCAAATGTTGGAACTCAAAGGTCTCGTGTTAACTACGCCTCTCAAGGTGGAAGAGAGGCAAAGATTAAGGCTGCTGGACAAAGAGATGGGCAGGCATATTCTGCTGGTGTAACTAGCACAGTGCCTCAAGCAGAAAAGGCTGGTGCTACTTTACCTACTGCTGCTGCTAAGGGAGTTCAGGTAACACAAAAGAGTAATTCTCCTGCTAAATTGTTTGCAAAACTTGGTTTAGATGCAGTTGCTGGATATGTCAATGGAATAGTTAGTGGCGCATCTAAGGCTAGAAGTGCTGGCGCTAAACTTGCTAATTCTGCTGCTCAGGGTGCTGCTGGTTCCCCTCAAGTTAATGCAGCAGCGCAACAAAGGAATACGGCTGCTTTGAATGGTTCAACTTCTGCTATTCAAAGGGTTACTCTTGCTGCTAGGGCACAGGCTGTTGTTATTCAAGGGTTTAATACTATGACTTTGGCAGCCACTTCTGCTCTTGGTGTGGTTGCTAGGAACGCCAAAAAAATGGGTGGTGTACTTATGAGGGGTAGTGGAAAACTTAGTGCTGTTATGGGTTCTGCAACTGGTGCAGTGTTTGCTATGTCTATGTTTGAGGGGCCGATGCAGGAGTTGTCTCAAAAAATTATGCCTTTTGTTTTTGGTCTTACGGCTGTTCAGCAACTACTACCTTTGTTCTCAAACCCTTGGATGATTGCTATTGGTGCTATCGTTGCTGTTGGTGGTAGTTTATGGTACTTAAATAAACTTGCTACCGACACTATAATTGCTCAAAGGGAGTACACTAAAGCGTTGTATGGTTCTGCCAAAGAGATTGAGGCTTTTGGTGAGTTTACTGGTCAAATGAGTAAATCAGAAAAAGATAGGTTAAGAAAACTTAACGATGCTGGAGCAGGAGTTTCTAAAGAAGAACTCACTCAGGCACAATCTTATTTGCAGGGTGATTCTGGTAAAGAATTTTTGGAAAGCATTAAGATGGTTCAGGATCGTGATGGTCAGGAGAGAGCAGCGAAGGCCGTTGTTGATAGGTTAACTCGTGCTGTCCTTCAGGGTTCTTTGAGTGCTGAACTTGCTCGTGCCATTGCTTCTGAAGTTGGTGTTGCTATGGATAACAACAACCTTGGTTTGGTTGCCTCTGTTGAGATTAATGATATCTTTGGCCCGGATGGAAAGAAACTTGATGTTCAGGACGGAATAATATTATATGGAAAAATAATAGCGGAGGTAGAGTTGAGCGATTCTATCGCAGCCGGTGGCGCTGCTTGGGATTCTTCTTCTGTGGGTTCCCAACTTGGAATGCTTTTTACAGGTAGAGGTGCTTCAGATCTTGCTTCTGCTGATGCCGCTTCAAAGTTTGGTCAAATTGCCGATCTTGCTGCTGAGCAAATGTCTTTGTTTAATCAGGCTATTGTTGAGGGTGATATAACAGTAGAGAATTTTGAGGAAAATATGGATCAATTGGCAAAAAATCAAATTGATGCCTATGATTATATGCTAGCAACAAAGGAGGCTTTTGAGCGTCAATGGGGGAAGGGTAGTTTTGATGTCACCGAGCAGAAAGAGTTTACCAATGCTCTGGCTGCCGACGCACAAGAAGTTATTAATAGCGTATCGGGTTTTGATTCGGGTGAGACTTATTTTGATGATAGAAACATGAAAAACTTGGTAAGGCGACAAGGAGGCAATCAAAATGTTATAGATAATGCCAAGATCGGCCAAGATACATCGGCAGTAGAAGCAGATCTTAAAAAGGTAAATGCTCAAATAGAAGAGTTAATTAATTTTCAGGGTGCTATTGCTGCTGGTGATTTTATTCCAACGGTAGATGGAAATGTTATTGATGATATCGCTGAATACAATAGGCAACTGAAACTTACTCTTAGCACTAGAGATGAGTGGTTGAAGGGGGAAACTCAACAAGGTCAACTTTTTGATAATTTGTTTAATCAGGCAGGTGAAACTAATCGCTTTGGTGATCTACTGCCCGATGCGGAAATACAGGGTTTGCGTGATGCGGCTGAGGAAGCCACTATATTGGGTATGAAGGATGGGTTTAGCCCAGAGAAACTGTTTGCAACAATGCCTAAGGAGGCAAGGCCAGAACTTTTGGCGGCAGCGAAGAAGATGTCTACAATGCTTACTGATGAATGGAAAGAACTTAGTAAGAAGGATAAGAAAACTTTCACTGTTGATTTTGTTACAGATACGTTTGGTTGGGATGAAGAGACTGTTAAATTGTTTGAGGGACTTTCTACTGTTAATAGAAAAACATTCATTTTGGATTATGTTACTAATCTTTCGGTCACGGGTCAGGCAACCGCTGACGTTGGCTTGAGTAACGTTGATGGGTTTGGCGGCACTGGCGATCCAAAATCTATGGTTAATGAGGCACTTGCTAGACAAAATGTCCCAGACACATCCTCTGATCCTGAGGGTGAAGAATCTGGCGGTAGCAAAGCATTGTCTTGGGTTGAGCAACAACAGAAGGCTTACGCTGAAGCATCTGAAATATACGGCAAGACCCTCAAGTCTAAGAAGGGCTTTATGGATCAACTTGTAAAGGGTGGCAAACTTGATCACGAAATACTTAAAGCAGCGGAGGGTAATTTCGAGGCTATGCAAGAACTGGCAAATATGACTGAGAAACAACAGGAAGTATTTAACAAACAATTTATGCAAACCCAGCGTCTCAATGCTCAAGGATCTATAGATAACACAATTGCTGCACAAAAAAGAACAACAAAAGCAATCAAGGATATGAGACAAAGTACAATGACGGAAGAAATGGCGAAGTTTATTCAGGGCAATAAAGATTTGATGACCCTGTATTCAACTGGTGGAACAAAGTCAAAGACTGCTGCTACGAAAGGCGCAAAAGCGTTAATGGATAGTATTGAAGAGGCTAAGTCTCCTTTGGATAAAATCAGAGACTTTTACAAAGAAATAAAGAGTGTATATAGTAATATATCTAAAGTAATAGGTAGCAAAAATACTATTGCAGCGAAGGGTCTAGAGGATAGCCTTGGCATTGATGATGAGGCTTTGAAAAGGACAAATCAGAACTTAAGTAAACAAATTAATATGATTCAGGTGGGTCAAATAAATCCTATTAATGAAAAGATTGAGGCTGAGGAAGAAGTTATTGATGGAATTGAGCGTGAGATAGAACTTCTTGAGCGAGGAACAGAACAGTATGAAGATCAAACTAAAGCACTTAACAAGCAGATTGAGCAGTTGAATCGTGCTGATGAGATTAGAATGCGTGAGTCTGATATGCTTAGCCATGACTTGAAATTAATGGGGTATAAAGAGGAGCAAATAAACGAAACCTACAATAAGCGCATTGAATCTCTCACTAAGGTTCAGACTATTAACCAACAGATTGCTCAGTCTCAACAGCAACAACTTGGTTTGGCTAGTGCTCTTTCTCGTGGTGATGTTAGTGCTGCTGCTTCGGCAGCACAGCAAATGCAGCAGGGTGCTATGCAAAATGCTGCTGCACAGTTTAAGGCTCAACTAGAAACTTCTAAGCAGAGTCAGATAGATTCTTTGACTGGTGCTGAAAGTGGTATGACTAGCGATCAAATTGCACTAAGGCAGAGGGACTTGGAGGAGCAATCTTACTTTACTAAACTTAAGGTTAGGGACATTGAGGATGAGATTTACAACCTTGATATGTTGATTTCTGCTGAGCAAGACAAGATTGATATTAAAACAAAATCAATCCGCTTGAACACAGATGCTATTAGGGTTTTTGAAGATCAAATACTTGCAATCAAGAAGGAACAGGTTAAGCCTTTGCAAGCACAAATTGATGCTAACCAAAAAGAAATAGACCACCTTGATTTGCTTACAGACACAGAGAACATGAATCGGGATATCAAAATAGCAAACCTGAACGAAGAGGCTAAGGTTATTGAAGCGGTAGGTAACCTTGAGATAGAAGAACTTAAAGTACTTGAAGAGCAAGGTAAGCAGATACAAATGAATACAATAGCAATGACTAACTTTGGTAAGGCTGGTGCTGCTGCATTTAATGCTATTCAAAGTGGTAGTTTTAATTACAAAGGAAGTTCACTGGACGATATAAGAGGGGTAAAGACAGCAGAGTTGCAAAAGAATCTCACTGCTGGATTGTCTAGCATAGTGGCCTTGTCTGCTCGCAGTGGTTCTGACACATCCTTTAATATTCCGGGTAGCGCAGTAGGGGCGAAAGCAGTTAGTGGTATAATGGGTAACATAACTACTAACAATAACAATGTGAATGTTAATGCTCAAGGAGCAAGTGCCGTGGAGGTTGCAGACATTGTTATTAGGCAGTTGGATATGAGAAACGGTAGAAGCATTGGAGGAGCAGGATGAGTTACTACGGAATAACAGGACAGCCGATCACTACTGGCAATACTTACATAAGTAATAGAAAGAAGTGGTCGCACCCACAGGCAATGATATGGTCAAGAGATCCGGGCACTATCATTCAATCAGGTGCTATGACTGGTGTTGTTGAGCCTAGAGGAACTGAGGGGGTAGATTTTGTTGTTACCTCTGACCACAATAGGTCTCCTTTGTCTTTGGATATGCAACGCATTGAGTCAAGGGCTAGAATGGTGAGTGGGAATATGCGTTCTTACTACACTGCTGACAAGTCAAACCTAAGTGTTTCTTGGTCGCTACTTCCTTCCCGTGCCTTCCCTGAGCAAACAACTTTTCAAAATGATGGTTCTCACTCTCCAATGAATGAGTGTGAGTTTACTGCTGATGGTGGTTGTGGTGGTGTTGATATGCTTACTTGGTATTCAGAAACTATTGGCCCTATGTGGGTTTTTCTCGCTTATGATCGCTACGACAATAACGAAGGTAGTTCTAATCAGTTTGGTTTGAACTATAACTATGTTGATCGTAAACAAATGTTCTTTTCCTCATTCAACTATGCCGTTGAGAAGCGTGGCATTTATGACATGTGGAACGTAAGTTGTAGTCTAGAGGAGGCGTAATGTACGGAGACGCAGAGTTTCAAGAGTACATGGCGAAGACTCACACTATTCAAAACCAGTCTCGTGTTATTGCTGAGTGGAACATGTCTGTTCCCGGCAACATAAAAGAAGTGGGTAACTATCGTAACCGGGCTACCGGATCGTTCTCCCAGTTGCCTCTAAGTTGGGTTGTAGACGATCCTTACACAGTAGGGGCAACGGATGCAGACACAACTATAACGACTGCCTTTACAGACTCTAATGACGACCCCATTGTTTTTACAGAGAGAAAGAAAAAGATGGAGTTGCTTTATTCTCTTGATGATTGCACTAAGCGTGATCGTCCTCGTAGTGGGATAAATAAACCTCTTTACATTGGTTATACTTCTTCTGATTCGGCAACGGCACAGTACATAAATAACTACGGTAGCGATATTGATAAGCGTCCTCGTTACTACATGGCTTCTCGCTATGATAGTTTTAAGTATTGGACTTCTTACCGGACTGAGGGTGGCGAGGAGTATGGTGTTTCACAACAAGATAAGACAATAGAAGATACTGTACCTTATGTTGTTTACAATAACCCTGTTCCTTGTAACCGAATCGTTATCAAAATGCAGACGAATGTTGGGACTGTTGATCAGGGGCCGTTTAGGTTTGGCAACGACACGCAATCAGATCCTTTGTTTGGTATGGAGAAAGCAACGATCCCTTCTTCTTGGAAGATTCAAACTCTTAGTGCTTCTGGTAACTGGGTGGATGCTGCTTCTCTTACTAACGCAGATATTACTAGCCACGGGCATGTTGAACTTTCTTTGGGTTGGAAACTTCCAGATGACTACCGGATTTTAGGCGAGTTTCCTCGCTTCGATTCTCTTCCTATTTCTGCTACTCCGGGTGATGTTTACTGGGTAGATCAGAGTGATAAGTTTTATGTTTATGAAAGGACTGGTGGTGTTGGTTCTTGGGTTGAGGCTACCCCGGTGCAAACTTGGGCGGTAGAAAGTGAAGATTTCAACAATAACACCCCTGTAGTAACAGAACTGGTTAGTGAAAACTTTGATCGTGGAGAGTTTGCTTACATCGGGGGCATTCGTATTGTTGTGTCTAACATGCTCAACGAGAATAACACTTTTGATCTTATTGAGTTTTCTCCTCGTCTTATTGCTGACGTTACTGATAGAGTTTCTAACTTTAACATCTCTCGCACTATGGCTGATTTGGGTAGCAAGACTTTACCTGTTGGTGATGTTCTTGTCTCTACTGGTTCTATTGAGATAAACAATAACGATGGTGCTTTTAGTCACGAGTCTACGGAGAGCATTCTTTCTGGCTACCTTTTTAATAGAGTTAAGTTTAGTTTTTATGAGTCAGTAAAACGACCTTTGGATGTGACTACTACCATCCCTCTAAAAACTCTTTACTCTCAGGGTTTCCCTCAGGCAACTGGTAATTTTGATTCTGTCTCTATGCAGATGCGTGATGGCTATGGGTTTTTGGAGAGCGAGCAAGCACCAGAGTTGTTCCTCCAAGACATTTCTTTATCTTTCGCTGTGACTATGCTGCTTGATAGTGTTGGGTTTAGTAACTACAAATTTTTACGGCTACCCGGAGAAAACGAGACAATCATTCCTTTCTTCTTTGTCGCTACTGGAAGGAGCGTTGCGGATGTGCTGAAGGATCTTGCTATTGCTACGCAGACATCTATGTGGTTTGATGAGAAGAATGATTTTTGTGTTGCCTCTAAAAACTGGGCTTTGCCTTCTGGTGATGAGCGTCCGGCTGATGGTGTGCTCGCTGGTGATAGCCTCTACACAGAGGCAGGTGCTCTTACTTCGTTAGCAAATATCATAAACATTTCTTCGGATGAAAAAAAGGTAGCGAATGATGGTAAAATAAACTACACAGAACGATACCTACAGAGAGAGAAAGCAAGCCTAGAACAATCAATGCACACAAACAGATGGTCAAGTTGGGTTTACAAACCATCAATGCTATGGGAAGCAGCAG
>ENA-OQVM01002678-OQVM01002678.1-marine-metagenome-genome-assembly--contig:-NODE-2678-length-20394-cov-4.962347_pt1 | contig 20394 bp, 6 predicted proteins | sample MGYA00237776_ERZ505498 | MGnify/ENA primary metagenome ERZ505498 (study PRJEB26159, sample SAMN06265151) | marine metagenome | isolation source: Helgoland LTER site | place: Germany:Helgoland, sampling... | reverse complement strand
AAGGTAATAGTATGATGCGGATTATAACAATCATTAAAAATACACCAGCCTTCGCAGGTAGTTAACATGGCTCAAAAACCAAGCATCCCTAAGGGAACCAGAGATTTTAATCCAGAACAAGTAGCTAAACGAAACTATATTTTTAATACCATTCGTGGTGCTTTTGAAACGTTTGGATTTCAGCCAATTGAAACTCCTAGTTTTGAAAACTCGGATACGTTGATGGGGAAATATGGCGATGAAGGAGATAGACTAATTTTTAAGATTTTGAATTCGGGAGATTATTTATCGAAATCAAACGAACAGGCTTATTCTGAAAAAGACTCAAAAAAACTTACTTCGAGTATCTCAGAGAAGGCTTTGCGTTACGACCTAACCGTGCCATTTGCGCGTTATGTAGTGCAACACCAAAACGACATAGAATTACCATTTAAGCGTTACCAAATTCAACCGGTTTGGCGCGCTGATAGACCGCAAAAAGGTCGTTTTAGAGAATTTTTTCAATGTGATGCTGATGTGGTTGGAAGTAAATCGCTTTGGCAAGAAGTGGAGTTTATTCAACTATACGATACTGTTTTTTCGGCTTTAAAACTTGAAGGTGTTACCATTAAAATAAATAATCGAAAAATACTTTCTGGAATAGCTGATGTTATTGGAGCTAGTGATAAGTTGATCGATTTTACGGTAGCGCTAGATAAATTAGATAAAATAGGCGAGGAGAAGGTAAAAGAGGAAATGGTATCTAAAGGCATTTCAGAAGAAGGTATTTCAAAATTACAACCCTTATTTACTCTATCTGGTTCTTTTGAATCTCAAATTGAAAGTTTAAAAGGTATTCTAAATACTTCTGAAGAAGGTCAAAAAGGGATTCAAGAATTAGAATTTATAAACAATGCTATTTCTGAATTAGGATTAGCTACTGCAACATTACAATTAGATGTTACTCTAGCACGAGGTTTAAACTACTATACAGGTGCTATTTTTGAAGTTGCTGCACCAAAAACGGTAAAGATGGGTTCTATTGGTGGCGGTGGTCGTTATGATGACTTAACTGGCATTTTTGGAATGAAGGATGTAAGTGGTGTTGGTATTAGTTTTGGTTTAGATCGTATTTATTTGGTGCTAGAAGAATTGGATTTATTCCCAGAAACGGTAAGCAAAAATGTTGAAGTACTTTTTATAAATTTTGGAGATAAAGAAGCTTTGTTTAGTTTAAAAGCCATTAAGCATTTACGTTTGCAAGGTATTAATGCTGAATTATATCCAGATATCGCTAAAATGAAAAAGCAAATGAATTATGCTAATAAGCGTGCAATTCCATTTGTGGTATTAGTGGGCGATCAAGAAATAGATTCGAATACTTATACTTTAAAGAATATGGGTTCTGGTGAGCAAGATAAAGTGTCGCTTGACGCATTAACTTCTAAAATAAAGAAGTCCTGAACGTCAATTCAGGACCTGTTTAGTATTTCAGATTTGGAGTGTTTATTTTAAAGTGACTAACTCAAATAATTAATTAATCTATCAATACTTATTTTGTAATACCTTTTAGTGGTATAATTTTTCGTTTTTTTTATTATTAATATTTTAGTTCGTGACAAAATATCAATTGATTATGGTGCTAATATACAATTAAATCCGAAATAAATACGATTAAGTGTAAAAAAACACGATTAAAAACAAAAAAAGTCTCAAATGTGTATTTTGAGACTTTTTAAAAACGGTTAAGTTTAAAGAAGATTTGGGAGTTCTTACACCATAACTATTTTAACTAATTCACTAATACTTTTTTCGAACTTGTACCCTCATCCGTTTTAATTTTTATAATGTAGGTCCCTGTTCTTATTTGTTTTGTTTTATGCTCTATATAATTCTCGCTAGTCTTCTTATTAAGACTATAGATACTTTGACCTAGAATATTATATAATTCAACTGAATTTACAAGTTTTGAAGTAGGATTGTGTATTATAATACTTTCTTTTTCATTCGAAAAATAGACTTGTAAGTTATCATTTTCAATAGTATCTGTACTTAAAGCTATATTGTTAGCAAAAGTAATTTCAAAGCGCTCAAGATGTTTTCCTGCAGTTAAAAATACTTCATAGTACCCGTCTTTTAAATCATGATATATATTTAGTTCTTTATCATGCAATAATATATTTAAATCGTTAGAGATATTTTCTAGATTATCAATTCTAATAGTTGCTAATCCCTCTTGATTAATTTTAACGCCTAGTGGTAAAATTTGCTCAACGTTAAAATGATCTACAGCTTGTATAATAAATTCGGCATTTTCAAAGAGCCAAAACATATCTTCTTTATTATCTTCAATTAGTGGTGCATCATAGCCTATATCAAAACCACTCGACGAACTAGCGTCTACGCCAGCTAATAATTGTCTATGATAGCCTTTTGGAGAATCAAACATGAGTCTAATTTTCTGTCTAGTGTCTTTTTTTTGGTTACTGGTTGCTGTTTTTATTTTTGTATTGCTAGATTTTAAGAATAATGAGTTTTCTCCTTCTATTTCAAAAATACGTTGACTATTTTTAAACAAAATATTACCCCCTACAATGGGTTCTGAATAAACTACGGTAGGATCAGCAAAAGCAGAAACAAAAAAGCCTTGGCTTACAGGTATGTATCTGCCAGGTAGTTTAGTTCCCAACGATCCATCAGCATCAATTCTTGTATCATTATTAACAGCAAGAGCTCCCCCCATTAAAGTGTAGGTAGCATAACCACCTTGATATTCTGCTAGTTGATGTGAGTTTACGGCAAAATGTTCCCAGAAATATAGAGTACCATTAATAATGTTTCCATTAGGGTTTCTTGCATATATAGGAGTTGTACCATCAATTTCATAACCTATAATTTCTAAGTTACTTAAGTTGTCTTTTATAAACTCATCGGCATCAATAGCAGATGGATAAGGGTTTCCAACTAAATAGTCATTACCGGCGGCAATGGCTAAACTAATATCTCCATTATTTGGTAGCCCAGATAAAACATAGTTTTGTTCTAAACTACCCGCTCCAGGTCCTTTCATAGTGAAACCTTCCCCTGCAGAAATTGGTCCACTACTTCTAACATGTTGCCATTGTGAGTAGTCATTGGTTGCATTATTTGCATATTTCCAGATCCAATAATCAGCATTGGCAGGACTTGAAGAATTCGCATTCCCATCATAACCAGATGTTAAAAATCCAACATTTGATATTATATTGCTCGTTGTATAATCTAAATTACTACTTGGAGCAACGGGAGAAGACCAATAATTATACAAATAAGTATTTCCGGTACCTTGTTGATCACGTTCTAAGTTTCCCGAACTTAAAGGGTCTATATCACTACCTTCCATTTGTATTAATTGTGATTCCCCTTCTAAATCTAGAGTGCCATCAAGTTTTAAATAGTGTGAAACGGTTATTGCATTTCCACTAGGTGGGATCCAGCCGGGTGGTGGAGTACCTATAAATATTGGTGGTGTATCGCCGTCTAATTTCAGTTCACCACTATTAATAATTAAGCCTAAAACGGTTCTGTTATTTGCTTTATAATCTGGTATCAAATTTGGATCAAGAGCATTATTCATAGTCACAATATGATTTATTTGAACAATGTTATAATCCATAGTTTGTTTATCAGTATCAACTGCTTCGTTTTCATACAAATAAGAAACGACTCCCGGTAGGTATTGTACGTTGCCATTCTCCCAAGTCGTTTCATCATCCCAGGCACCAGGTTGAACTGTTTTATATGGTAAAGGTGCAGTTTGGTAATCTATATTATCATAGTTTATCATTGATGCGTCATTACCGCTGTTAGATTCGTCTTTAATACTACCAAAAACAGCTGTGCTCATAGGGTAGTAGGCAATTAAGTTATTCCAAGGAATATCGTCAACTTCATTTTTTGTTGTGGTAGCGGGTAATATTTTGCCATTGACGTTTAAATCCCCATTTTCTTCAATTTCTTGATTCATTATATATCTTAGCTGATTGCTGCTTAGGGCTACATTCCAAACACGTACTTCATCAACACTTCCATTAAGTTTTTGCTGTCTATTTTTATAGTTCGCAGCTCCAATCATAAAATGCTCATCGGTATCTGAATTTATCGGATCATACGTGTTATTTACATCTGTTTCAATTCCATCAACGTATAAACGAGTAGTTCCAAGTGGACCTTCATTTATGTCGTAAGTTGCACATACATGGTGCCACTCATCTTCAGGAATATTGGCAGAAGTTTCCATTTTATTGTTTAAGATATCATCAGGGTCGCGCCACACCATTCTTAAATTTCCTTCTTCACTAATTCTGAATGCATAGCCTAAATCATAAGTTCCTGAAACTATACCATTTAAATCAGATATGTCCTCACCAGAATAGTTTCTTTTCGAAATAACATCAAATTTACCAACACCAGGTTCTCTTTTTATCCATGCACTTACGGTATAGCTCGTATCATCTAAATCATTGACGTCTCCTGCTGAAATATAACTATCTGTTCTATCAAATGTAACTGATCTAGATCCTAAATCAACTTCTGGAGCAGATCCAAAAGTGATATATTTTGTACCTTCAAAATACCAATCTACTTCTAAATCAGTACCTGCAACCTTCATAGTTGCTGAGGTAACATTCAAAGTAAAATCAGCGCTATCTGACACTATCATAATATAGTCTTCAGTACCATTACGCGCCGGAAGGACCATAGATTCGGGAATAGATAATTTCACTGTTGGAACAATATCTGTTACCACTATTTTCCATACTCGATTTAATCTAGACGCGGTTAAAGTAGCACCTGATACGCCGGTTCCAGCTCCAAAATCTTTAGTAATGTCTGGGCCTTTACCCGTAGCGTCATTGTGACCCCACATTAAGAAGGTTTTGTCTGTAAAGAAATCAGAAGTATTACCTTGATTGGTAGTTGATATTTGTTTGATACCAACAGTAATATCATCTGGGGAATTAATAGTTTTAGATTGTTTTTGGTTTAATGCAGAAGAATTATCTTGACCAACACCAGCTACGTTGTAGTTGAAAGCATCGTCTGTAGGTACACCAGTATCAATGTCCCAAATCACTCTTCCGTCAGAGTCCACATAATCCTGAGATGTGCCATTAACCCCTAGAGTAAGACCATATTTAATAGCTAGGTATGATTCAATTTGCCATCTTTCTGCTAATGGTACCTTGTAATTATATACAATCATTTCAGCAATACCGCCATCCCATCGGGTTGAAGTGCTTGAGGGGTCTGCACCAATACCAGCTGTTAATGTTCCATTTAAGTTATCAGCATTTGCACTTACAACAGCTTGCTGAATTCCATTAACAAATAATCTGTTTGTAGAACCTGCTAAATGTCTGTAGTTTAATAAATATGGCGTTCCAGTAGTAACTGGAGTGATAACATTTGTAACAACTCCAGAATTCACAGTCCCATCATTATAACGTCCACTAAAAGTAGTCGCTGCTGTTTGTTCAATATCAACTGAACTATTATTATTACCATCTGATAAGTTTATTAAACTTTTGGTTGAGGCGTATGTTCCTTCAGCAACCGCAAAAATTGTTATTTCATCATTGGCATTTGTACTAGTTGTCATTTCGCTATTAGCTCCATCAAAGTCTAAAATAGGGTTGAAATTAAATCCATTTTCAATGAAAGTAGGTTCGTTAGAAACACTTGCTGTGGCATCATTGGTGTTAATAGTATTGTCAATCCAATTTACAATAGGGTCAGAGTCTACTGCAGGAATACCACCTGCTTTTTCAGCACCAGTGTCTGCTTTAAGCCATAGTTGTAAGTTTGTGTTTATACCACCTGGTCCTTCAGTTGCAAAATTTATTATCTGTAATTCATTTTCAACAGTTGCTTGTCCGCCGCCTACTCGAGCTGACCAAAATTCAGCTTGAGTTGTAGAATTTAATTTATAGTTCCTCCAGCCTCTTCCATAACCTAGTCCACCCCCACTATGGTAAGTAGAACCAATAATCATGGCTTGATCTTGAAATACAAGTCCAGCAGAAGATATGTCAACTGTAGTGTTGTCCGTAGTTCCATCAGAAAATCGAGTGACGCTTACTTGGTCATTATTTAAAACATGAACAAAATGCCTATTTGAGCCATCTGAATCATGAGAACCATGAAATTTCCAATCTACACTTTTGTCATCACTTCCTATTTTTGTCATTGGCCAGTTATCTCCGTGAGCATCATTGGTTCCGTTTGTCGCAGTATCTCCTCTATGTTGACTAAATATAATTGCGTTATCCCAATTACTGACAGTAGCATCCGTACCAGAAGACCCGTTAGAATTGCTTTTTAGAGTGATTGTACCTATATCTGCTCCATCTGCTCCAGAATCGCCGTGTAAAACCGCCCAGTTTGATCCAGTGAATTCCACCAGAGTAACATACACTCTTACATTGGGTATATTGCTTCCGCCTCGTCTTATTTTTATATTGGTACTACTATCTAAGTAGGCTATTGCCGTTCCAGAATCTGCATCACCAGTTCCAGAATCATTCATTATTCCAGTAATAAAGGGAATACATTTGTCTTTATTAGAAATCCCAGAAATAGTTTGATTTGTAGAATAAGTACCGCCATTTAAATCAACTGCATAACGCCCTCTAACAATAAATTCATTTGGGCCAGCTGGTACACCTGTATATTCCCAAATACTTGTGTTAAATCGTGTTTCTTCTAATTCTGAGCTAGTTTCACGATAATACGTTATGGTGTTAGCCGCGGTTAAAACACGTGCACCTGCCATATCACGGCCCTGTCTTACATTTGAAGAGCCACTTGGTCCTCCGTGTGTTTTTCTATTATTTGAAGGTAAAGCAAATGCACTATTTGTTGAAGATACAGCAGTAAAGCCTGTGGTAGTATTGGTTACTTCAGCATAACCACTAGCTCCGGGTATTCCTGAATTATCAACATCATCTTGTACTTCTTGAATTTTAAAATCTTGAGCTTCTACCAGTGTGCAGAAACATAAAAACATGCCTAATAGGGTATACGCCGAAAGCGTAGAAACCTTTTTCATAAGTGGTTAATTTTAGTTGGGACTAAATATTTGTAGCAATAGTATATAATTTATCTATAAAACGCAAAAAAAATCGATGAAATGCAATATTTGTAAAGATTCATGTGTAGTTCATCTAATATTTATAAAAAGAAGGAATGCCTGAAATAAATAAAGGTTACTATTAAATCCTTTAATTAAAAGGCGTTTTCAGTCTCAGTTTTCTTGCCATGACATACAACGTTTTATTGAATTTATCTCAGGGCTAAAATTGATAAGTGAATAATTATTAATAAATATTGTATAAAAGCTAATCCTATTTTTTTTAATTTAGCTGAATAACCAACCAACACTTTATGAAAATTACTATAAAACTATCTATGTTACTTACTTTTTTGTTTAGTAACGTAGCTTTTGCTCAAGACCCAAATATTGTTTTAATTATAGCCGATGATATGGGGTGGTCTCAAGTAAGTACAGGACTTACAAATTTGAATAACCCTAGTGATTTTTATGAAACACCAACATTAGAAACGTTGGCTTCTGAAGGTATTGCGTTTCCTTATGCGTATGTAAATGGTGCTAACTGTGCGCCAACAAGAGCCGCTATTTTAAGTGGCCAGTATGCCGCAAGACCTGATAATAATGTGTTTAATGTAACTAATTTAAATAGAGGAAACACCAGTTCTAACTCCACCTTAATAGGTCCAGATATGGGCTTAGCTTCTAACGGAAATATTGATGAAATACCAGCTTCGGCCATAACTATTGCCGAAACCATGAAAACTGCAGGATATACTACGGCACATTTTGGAAAATACCATGTAGGAGAAGATGAGGCATCGAGTACCTCTGGAAATGATCCCACAGATCAAGGTTTTGATTATAATTATGGAGGCGGAACCGCTGGAGCGCCAGGAAGTTATTTTGCATCAACTTCTGCACCTTATAACTTTAGCAGTAGTATTGGACCTGAATTGGATCAGTTCGCCAGTCCTTATACTGCAGCAGAATCTTTATTGTTAGCAGGAAACAACTCCTTAGAAGGAACAAAAAAGCATGTTAATGATGCTATGGCAGATGCCGCGCTTCAATTTATGGAAGCAGAAAAAAATACAGCATTTTTTATGCATTTTAGTAACTATGCTATTCATGGCCCTTTTGATACAGGAAACGCTAGACCGGATTTATTGGCCAAGTACCAAGCAAAAACACCAAGTTCTATAGGACATAATAGTATTGGGCAAGCTGCTATTGCAGAAGGTATGGATCAAACTATAGGTAGAATAGTTAACTATTTAAAAACTACGGATGACCCGAGAAGCCCTGGGAATAAATTATCAGAAAACACATTAGTGTATTTTATTTCAGATAATGGAGGCGCAATTAGTAGTGATGATGCCGGTCCTTTGCGAGGGATGAAAGGTGAATATTATGAAGGCGGTATTAGATCTGTAACTTTAGCTTGGTCTGAAGCATCGTGGTTGGCAAACAAAGGCACAGTAAATACAACGCCTATAATAGCTTTTGATTTATACCCAACATGTGTCGAGGCCGCTAGCGGAAATTTACCAAGTAATTATGATATTGATGGCGCAAGCCAGTGGCAAATGCTTACCAATGGTTCTAGTATAAATAGAGAAGCCATTTTTTGGCATTTTCCGGGGTATCTAATAGACTCTAAGCGAGATTCACGACCAGTAACTGTAGTTAGAAAAGGCGATTATAAATTAAGGTACAACTATGAAAGTTTGTCATATGAATTGTATAATTTAATTTCTGATATAAGCGAAACTAATAATTTGTTGTCTGGTAGTCCGGATCAAGCGACCTTAATAATAGGAAATGATTTAAGTACACTTTTAAGAAATCATTTAATTGATACGTCGGCACCTTTGCCAACGTATAGAAGTGATGGAACAACAGTACCATTGCCTTATATAATTGATATTGATGGAGGTATTCCCAATTCTACTGATGGTTGCCAAGCTACAAGTGGATATGCAGCGTATTGGGATTTTGATTTGGCAAGTAGCGCTAATGATGCTTCTGGAAATGGGAATGACCCTAATCCGTTAAATGGAGTTTTAGCATATGATGCTGTAGATTTTGTAGAAGGTGATCAGTCTGCGGTTTTTGATGGAACGGTTGATATCAATTATAGTTCATTGACATTTATGTCTCCAGCGCTATCAGCACGATCGGTAGTTACGTGGATAAAACCAACAGCTTTAGTTGGGATTCAGGAAATATTTGATGAAGGCGGAAGTGATAAAGGTATTGCGATGCGACTTAATGGTTCTAATTTGGAATCTGTTGTTAGGAGTACAGTGTCGTTAGCAGATAATTTATCTGCTCCATTCCCAAATGATGGTGCATGGCATCACGTGGCGCTTGTTTATGATGGTGTAAATACAAGTCATAAGTTATTTATAGATGGTATAGAGGTTGCGGCAAGTATCTTGGCTCCAAGTTCGTTAGATTCTCATAATGAGACTGGTGGCGGAATAGGAGGTGTTATTGGTAATTGGGATAGTTTTGTAAATGCTTCTGATAGTTATTTTACAGGAAAAATGGATGCGTTTTCAGTTTATGATAGTGTTTTATCTGATACAGATGTTAATTCTGCGGCATGTTTGAGTACGGGTGGGAATTCCACGGCAGGTTGCCAAGCTAAAAGTGCTTATGAAGCTTATTGGGATTTTGATACAGCTAACTCCGTTATTGGAGGAGATATTTCAGGTAATGCCCATGACCCTCTTGCTATTGTAGGGGTAATTACTGGAGACACATCAGATTTTAAAGAAGGCGATCAATCGGCAGTATTTAATGGTAGCTCAAGTATTAACTATGCCTTAAGTTCTGCAGGTACTTTTATGATTAGTGCACATAACACCAGATCTGTTATGGCTTGGATAAAACCAGCCAACTTAACAGGGCTCCAAAATATATTTGATGAAGGCGGTAAGTCTATAGGGATCGCATTACGATTAAATGGGGCAACCTTGGAGTCTATTGTTAGAGAAAATGCAAGTACTGCTGTACAGTTAAATTCAGCATTTCCAAATGATGGTGGTTGGCATCATGTCGCTTTAGTTTACGATGGTGCAAATACAAGCCAATATCTTTATATAGATGGTGTTGAAGTAGCTTCTGGAAGTGCAGCAGCAGCTATTGGAAATCATACAGGAAAAGGAGGAATTGGAGGGAAAATTAGCGGATTTGACAGTTTTAGTAATAATTCAGCCGCTTTTTTTACTGGGAAAATGGATGCCTTTGCAGTCTATGATGTGGTATTAAGTGCCGCAGAAGTTGAAGAAGGATCGTGCCTAAGTGGTCCAGATCCAGTAGTTGCCAATGCAGGTGCAGATGTTGCAATCTGTGAAGGATCAAGCACCACATTAACAGCTTCAGGAGGAACATCCTATACATGGAATACGGGCGAAACGACAGCGAGTATAACGGTAAGTCCATCAGCAACGACAAGCTATTCAGTAACAGTAACAGATGGTATTACATCAGATACAGATGCTGTTGAGGTCACCGTAAATGCTTTGCCCACGGCAAATGCAGGATCGGATGTTGCTATTATCATAGGAAACAGCACCACATTAACAGCCACTGGAGGCGGAACATACTTATGGAATACAGGAGCAACAACAGCTAGTATCACTGTAAGTCCGGCATCAACCGCAACATATTCAGTAACCGTTACTCAAAATGGATGTGAGACTACAGATGACGTTCAAGTCACAGTAAACCCATTAGCTGTAGTGGCTAATGCAGGTGTAGATGTTGCAATCTGTGAAGGATCAAGTACCACATTAACAGCTTCAGGAGGAACATCCTATACATGGAATACAGGTGCAACTACAGCGAGTATCACGGTAAGTCCATCAGCAACGACAAGCTATTCAGTAACAGTAACAGATGGTATGACATCAGATACAGATGCTGTTGAGGTTACCGTAAATGCTTTGCCAACGGCAAATGCAGGATTGGATGTTACTATTGATGAAGGAAATTCAATAACATTGACAGCCTCAGGAGGCGGAACCTATTTATGGAATACTGGTGCTACATCATCAAGCATAACTGTGAGTCCAACAACAAACACAACTTATAGTGTGACTGTATCTCAAAATGGCTGTAGTTCAGTGTTGGATGATGTTACTGTAACAGTTAACTCAGTAGGATGTTCTTATTCTGTTTTAAATTCAGAAGGTTTTGAGAGCGGATGGGGAATTTGGAATGATGGCGGAGTAGATAGTAGAAGAAGTGCTAATGATGCAAATTATGCTAGTACGGGTATTTACTGTGTGAGATTAAGAGATGATAATTCCACGTCTACTATGACAACTGACGATTTAGATTTGACATCCTATGAAGAAATCACCATTAATTTTGGCTATTACGCGCGAAGCATGGATAACAGTAATGAAGATTTTTGGTTACAGATTTCTAATACTGGAGGAGCTAGTTTTACAATAATTGAAGAATGGAATTTAAATGATGAATTTGTAAATAATCAGTTTTATACAGATCAGGTTATTATTCCAGGACCATTTAATTCAAATACTCAATTTAGGTTTAGAGCAGACGGATCAGGAAATTCAGATTGGATTTATATAGATGATGTTGTTATTAGCGGATGTAGTAATGGCGGAGCAGCTAGAATAGTTGCTAATAAGAAAGAGGTTCTAGCAACTATTGAACCTGATTTTGGTGCCGATGCAGTATCAACGTCGTTATATCCAAATCCGTTTAATTCAGAAATGACTCTTAAAATTGAGGGCAATTATGAAAAAGCAGATGTTCGTATTTTTAATGTATTAGGTCAGTCTTTATACTTTAAATCGTTCAACAATAAAGAGATTATTCAGATTTCTACGGATAATTTCCAAAATGGACAATATTTAATTAGAATGGATATTGATGGAATAACGACTTATAAACGTGCTATAAAGGATTAGTAGATTAATACATATATAACATTAAAAAGAAGAGCAGTCGCTCTTCTTTTTTTTTGCCTCAATTTTAGTAATGTAAAATATCATAACATAAATTTTGATTCTTAAATGAAGACATGATTTCTACAATTAATTTAAGGTTAATCGTTTTTTTAGACGAAAACAAGTTATATGTAGGACAAATATTTCAATTAACATATGGAATATAAATAAATCCGATGAAATACTTTTTTAATCGATAAAACGTATTATATTTGAAAAAAATTGAAATTATAATTAGTTAGATCCCAAATCCATGAAACCAACAATTTTACTCTCACTATTGCTATGTCTTTTATTTAGTAGCAAAACCTTTTCTCAAAATGAACCTAATATCATATTAGTAATAGCTGATGATATGGGCTGGAATCAAGTAAGTAGTGATAAAACTACTTTGCTAAACGGTTCAAGTTACGAAAGTGATTTTTATGAAACTCCAACTATTGAAACATTAGCAGAAGAAGGTATTGCCTTTCCTTATGGTTATGTGAACGGAGGTAACTGTGCACCAACTAGAGCTGCTTTGTTAAGTGGGCAATATGCTGCCAGACCTTATAATAATGTGTTTACAGTTTATGACTTGAATAGAGGTAATACCTCTGGTAATTCCAATTTAATTGGACCTGTTATGGGCTTAGCTTCAAATGGTAATATAGATGAACTACCTACTGAAGCTATTACGATAGCAGAAGTGATGAAAATGGGAGATTATACAACGGCTCATTTTGGTAAATATCATGTAGGAGAACATGACGGTGCAGGATATACTGAAGTTTCTATGAATGGACCCACAAGACAAGGTTTTGATTATAACTATGGCGGAGGAACTGATGGTGGTCCAGGAAATTATTTTTCAGATGGTAGTACTTTTGAAAATAAAATAGGTACTGAATTGGATCCTTATGCAGGCAATTATACACAATCTGAAGAAGATGCTTTAGTGGCTAGATATCCAGATCCATACCCGACAAATCCATCTTTAGCAGGAGAACCTTATGCTACTTTAGCAGGTACTCCAAAACATGTTTCAGATGCCATGGCTGAAGCTGCAATGGATTTCATTGGAGTAGAGGTTCTAGGTGATCCAATTAATAAGGATAAGCCATTTTTTATGCATTACAGTAATTTTGCTATTCATGGCCCTTTTTCTGATCCTCATGCAAGACCAGATTTCCTTGTAAAGTATAAAGCAAAATCTACTTCGTCTATTTATGACCATGGAAGTAATCCTGCCCAAGGAGCAATAGCAGAAGGTATGGATCAATCTATTGGAAGACTCATAGATTATTTAAGAACGACTCCAGATCCAAGAAATAGTAATAAACCGCTTTCAGAAAATACGATAGTGTATTTTATTTCTGATAATGGAGATGCTATTAAAAGAAGCCCACAATTTCCTTTACGTGGTATGAAAGGAGAATATTATGAAGGAGGTATTAGGTCTGTTACTTTTGCATGGACAGAACCAGCGGATCCTATAGGTAATCCAACTTTTACCCCATTATTGCATAATATGGGAACAGTTAATACAACTCCTATTGTTGCCTTTGATTTGTATCCAACCTTTGCAGAAGCAGCTGGAATAGATATTTCTGCATTACCAGATCCATTAAACTCTATGGAAACTTATGATATTGATGGCGTTAGTCAATGGCAATTACTTACTAATGGAACACCCATGACAAGAGAATCTATTTTTTGGCATCATCCAGGGTATCTTTTAGATAACAAACGAGATTCAAGACCAGTAACAGTAGTGAGAAAGGGAAATTATAAACTAATGCATTTTTATGAAGACTCAGAATATGAACTTTATGATGTTGTAAATGATATAAGTGAAACTACTAATTTATTACCAAGTTCAGAACAAGCAGTAATTGACATCGCTAATGATATGGTTACTGATATGATTGATCATTTAAATGAAACAAATGCCCCTTTACCCACGTTTCGTAGTGGTGGAGAAGCGGTTCCAATGCCAGCTGCAGTAAGTTTAACTGTATTAACAAATTCTACAGCAGGTTGTCAACCGGAAACTGGATATACAGCCTTTTATGATTTCGATACATCAAATTCCCCTATTACAAATGATGCATCAGGAGCTGGGAATCATGACGACGGTGTTACGGGAGCGGTTAGTCCAGATTTTTCTGATTTTAAAGAAGGTGATCAATCTGCCTATTTTAATGGTTCAACAAAAGTGAAATACAATAAAGACCCTTTGTTTTTAAATGAAGAGGTAGTAAATAGAAGTATTGCTGTTTGGCTAAAACCAACAAACCTTAGTGGAATAAAAAATATATATGATGAAGGAAGCCAGCTAAAAGGTATTGGCTTACGATTGAATGGTAATAAAATTGAAGCTTCAGTAAGAACAAATGAATTAAGTGAAGTCAGTTTACAAATTCAAGGAGATTTTCCTAATGATAATGAATGGCATCATGTTGTTTTTGTTTTTAAAGGAGGTGATTATATGAAATTATATGTAGATGGAATTGAAGAAGCTACATCAGATGTTACTTTCAATATAAGTAAAAAATTATATGCTGGTAATAATGGTGGTATTGGAGGTGTTTTTGGAACTGATGCCTTTAGTGAAACTGATGATAATGCAAACTTTTTTATTGGAAAAATGGACGCATTTGCCATATATAATACTCCACTGGATTTTTCAGCAGTGCAATCTATGTCTTCATTGTGGTATGCTGATATTGATGCCGATGGTTATGGTGATGCTAATGTTAGTTTAGCTCATTGTAGTCAACCTTTAGGCTATGTTAGTGATAACACAGATTGTGATGATACCAATGCAAATATCAACCCAGGTAAAACAGAGATTCCATACAACGGCATCGATGATGATTGTAATGCTCTAACCTTAGACGATGATTTAGATTCTGATGGTTATGACTTAGCAGATGATTGTGATGATAACAACGCAAATATCAACCCAGGCAAAACAGAGATTCCATATAACGGCATCGATGATGATTGTGATGCGTTAACCTTAGATGATGATTTAGATTCAGATGGTTATATCAACGCAAATGATTGTGATGATAACAACGCAAATATCAACCCCGGCAAAACAGAAATTCCATACAATGGGATTGATGATGATTGTGATGCTCTAACCTTAGACGATGATTTAGATTCAGATGGTTATATTAATGCTAACGATTGTGATGATACCAATGCGAATATCAACCCAGGAAAAACAGAAATTCCATACAATGGGATTGATGATGATTGTGATGCTTTAACCTTAGACGATGATATTGATGAAGACGGTTATAGCTTTATTGGCGACTGTGATGATAATAATTTTAATATCAATCCAGGTGCTACTGAAATTCCAGGAAATTCAATAGATGAAGATTGTGATGGCATAGCTCAAACAACTTTAGGAAACAATGATTTTAAATTAGAAAACGTATTAATAACACCAAATCCATTTAACGAAACGATTACTATTAAAGTGCCCATTGGTTACTATAATCACGATTTTAATGTGACGTTATTTGATTTAAATGGAAGGACTATTTTCAACACAATAGAAGCGAGTAATAATGGTAAATTGAATATTTCTAATGGCTTAATTGAATTAAATAATGGAGCTTACTTTATTCAAATTACTAGTAAAGAACTTGGAACTTCTGTAATAAAAAAGTTGATAAAATATTAGCCTATAAAAAGCATGTTTAGGTTCATAAAAAAAGCGAGATAAAATCTCGCTTTTTTTTATTGAATCAGGTTTCAAAACGATTTTAGTTTTGGGTTTACGGCTTTTAAAGTATGAGATTAGTTACATGCTACTTTAACCATGTTTCACCTTCTAATTCAAAAAAGTATAAACCATTAAAAAAGACCTTCTAACAAGTCATCATCTACTAAATTAGGTACCGTAACCTTTAAATTTGGTGTGCGCTCCATTTCGCGTTTAATAGCAAAAATAGCACCTTCATTTCGTGCCCAACTGCGCCTCGAAATCCCATTGTTTACATCGTAAAACAGCATGTTTTTTATGCGTTTTTCAGCTTCAGCGGTGCCATCTAATAGCATTCCGAAACCACCATTTATAACTTCTCCCCAGCCAACACCACCTCCGTTGTGAATAGACACCCATGTAGCACCTCTAAAACTATCGCCAATAACATTATGAATGGCCATATCTGCTGTAAACCGACTACCATCATAAATATTTGAAGTTTCCCTGTATGGAGAATCTGTACCACTCACATCATGGTGATCTCTGCCTAATACCACAGGGCCTATTTCTCCTTTTGAAATGGCATCATTAAATGCGATTGCTATTTTTGATCGTCCTTCAGCATCCGCATATAAAATACGAGCCTGCGATCCCACAACCATATTATTTTGCTTTGCGTTTTTAATCCAAGTGATATTGTCTTGCATTTGTAGTTGAATGTCTTCTGGGGCACTCAGCATTAAGTCTTCTAGAATGGCTGCAGCAATGCGATCTGTTTTATCTAAATCCTCAGGTTTTCCTGAAGCACAAACCCACCTAAACGGACCAAAACCATAATCAAAACACAAAGGGCCTAAAATATCTTGCACATAAGATTGGTACCTAAAGTCTATATTATTTTTAGCCATAATATCCGCTCCGGCTCTAGAGGCTTCTAATAAAAAGGCATTTCCGTAATCAAAGAAATACGTTCCTTTTTGAGTATGCTTATTTATAGCATCGACATGGCGCTTTAAAGAGGCCTGCACTTTTTCTTTAAAAAGTTTCGGATGTTCTCTAATAAGTATATTTGAATCTTCAAAACTCAAATCTACTGGGTAATAGCCACCAGTCCACGGAATATGTAGCGAGCTTTGATCTGATCCTAAATGGATAAAAATATCCTCATTATAAAAATGTTCCCAAACTTCAACAACATTCCCGATATACGCTATAGAGATGACTTCATTATGCTGTTGCGCTTCCCTTACGCGTTTAGTTAGGACATCAATATCATCAATTAAAACATCGACCCAACCTTGCTCATGTCTCTTTTTTGCTGCTTTAGGATTTACTTCAGCACAAACCGTAATACATCCTGCAATATTTCCTGCTTTGGGTTGAGCACCACTCATACCTCCTAATCCAGACGTTAAAAATACTTTCCCCGCGAGTGTGTCGTCTTTAGATAAAATTTTTCTAAACGCATTCATTACTGTTATGGTTGTTCCATGAACGATTCCTTGCGGACCAATATACATGTAAGATCCAGCAGTCATCTGCCCATATTGTGTCACACCTAATGCATTGAATTTCTCCCAATCATCGGGTTTAGAATAATTAGGGATCATCATGCCATTAGTTACTACAACTCGTGGTGCATCTTTTGAAGATGGAAATAATCCCATGGGATGCCCAGAATACATATGCAAAGTCTGCTCATTGGTCATGCTTGCTAAATAGTGCATGGTTAACAGGTACTGAACCCAATTTTGAAATACCGCCCCGTTGCCTCCATAGGTAATGAGTTCTTCAGGATGTTGCGCCACAGCTGGATCCAAATTATTCTGAATCATCAACATAATGGCTGCTCCTTGCTCAGATTGAGCAGGGTATTCAGAAATTGGTCGTGCATAGATGGCATAATTGGGCTTAAACCGATACATATAGATGCGTCCGTATTCTTTTAGTTCCTCAGCAAATTCGGTTGCTAAATCGCTATGCCATTGGTCCGGAAAATAGCGTAAAGCGTTTCTAATAGCTAATTGCTTTTCTTCTTTCGAGAGTACATCCTTTCGTTTTGGCGCTCTATTACCGCCAATAGGATATGCCTTTTTAGAAGGTAAAGTACTCGGTAATCCTTGTAAAATCTGTTCTTTAAATGTCATACTTAATTTTACTTTAAAATAAAAGTTTGATTGACCACTAAGTTAATCATCGCATTGATATCATCTTTTAGGATGCGGTCATCTTCAAGTTTTGCAACTTTTTCTCTTATGATTCTGAAATTTTCTTCAATAATATCTGAAAAGGTATTCGGCCTTCTAAATTCTAAAGCTTGAGCACCATACATTAATTCTATCGCCAATATTTTTTCTAAGTTTCCTAAAATCTGATTGAATTGACGCCCTGAAATACTCCCCATAGAGACATGATCTTCTTGTCCTAAAGAGGTTGGTATACTATCTGCCGATGGCGGAAAACACAAAGATTTGTTTTCGGTAACCAATGCCGCTGTCGTGTATTGCGGGATCATAAACCCGGAATTTAAACCGCCTCCAGTGGTTAATAATCGGGGCAATCCAAATTTACCTTCTAGTAATAAAAAGCACCTTCGGTCTGCAATGTTTCCTAATTCTGAAGCTGCAATCGATCCATAATCTAAAGCCATGGCTAAGGGTTGTCCGTGAAAATTCCCTCCAGAAATCGCTTCAGTATCACTTAAAATAATGGGGTTATCGGTTACCGAATTCATTTCTATTTCGGCTAATTCTTTTAAATGGTGATATGCATTTCTTGATGCCCCATGAACCTGCGGAATACAGCGCATGGAATATGGATCTTGCACGCGTTCACAATCTTCGTGCGAATCCACATTTTGTGACTTATAAAGTAACATAAACATGCGTTCAGCAACTTCTATATTGCCTTTAAAAGGACGAAGTTGATGCAACTCATCTCTAAAAGGAGACGAACTGCCTTGATAGCCTTCAATACTCATAGCGCCTGCAACATCCGCTAAATCCAAAAGGTATTCCATCTTTTTTAACCCCGTTATGGCATGGGCCAAAATAAACTGTGTACCATTAATTAAGGCTAAACCTTCTTTGGCTTTTAACTGGATTGGTTTTAAACCATAATCTTCCAAAACCTTTTTTGCGACAACGATTTGGTTGTCTATCAAAAATTCACCTTCACCAATTAAGGGTAAAAACAAATGCGATAGAGGTGCTAAATCGCCTGAAGCACCTACCGATCCTTGCTCAGGAACCAGAGGTAATAGATTGTTTTCAATGAAAAATAAAATCCGTTCTATGACTTTTAATCGAATGCCAGAATAGCCTTGACATAGGGCATGGACCTTACAAATCATCATGAGTTTAGATAGCTTTTTATCTATGGGATTCCCAACACCTACCGCATGGGTTATTAGCAGGTTTTCTTGAAGTTTATTCGTTTGCTCATTTGTTATTTGAACATCACATAAAGGACCAAAGCCCGTATTAATACCATAGATGGCCCTATTAGAACTAGCCATCACTTCAACTTTTTTTCTACAAGCGACGACCTTATTTTTTACGTCTTCAGTAAGTATGCCTTCAATGGTGCATTCAGAAATACCAATAACGGTATCTAAGGTTAATGTATCTATACCGTATTTGAATGTCATTTTTTGAGTATTAGGTGATTATCACAAAGTTATTCTTATTTTTGATGTTTAAAAAGACTATTTAAGCTACACATTGATAACTATGGGTAATCAATTAGAATTTCGTCATTTAAAATATTTTTTAGCAGTTGCGGAAGATTTACACTTTCGGAAAGCAGCAGAACGCCTTTATATTTCACAACCTGGATTAAGCAGGCAGATTAAACAAATGGAAGATGATTTAGGGATGAAACTGTTTGAACGGCATAATAGAAAAGTAGAATTAACTCAAGCTGGCGACTACCTTAAAAATGAACTCACTCGGAATTTAAGACAGTTAGACGATATTATAAACCATGCTAAATTGCTTCATGATGGTAAAAAAGGACAATTAAAGTTGGGGTATGTGGGGTCTGCTATACAGAAAATAATTCCTGAGCTCTTAATAAATTACAGAACAGAACATCCAGATATTGTTTTTAGTTTGAAAGAAATGGACAATCAAAAACAAATAGAAGAATTACTAAATTTTAATATTGATATCGGGTTTGTAAGATTGGAGCAAGTTCCTAAAACTATTGAAATAAAACGCATCGTTAGTGATACATTTTGTATCGTTCTGCCCGAAAACCATCACATTGACGCCTCTAATTTTAAAAACTTATCGCAACTTAAAGACGAGTCGTTTATTCTTTTTGATCCCGAATACAGTAAGTTTTATTACGATAAAGTGTTACAAATTTTCCAAGACAGTGGTTTTGCGCCTTTGGTGTCGCATCTTACCATACATGCCAGTTCCATTTATAAACTAGTTGAAAATAATTTTGGTGTTTCCATTGTTCCAAAATCGTTAACAACAAGCACAACTAAAGGGATTAAATTTATTGAACTTGATGGTATTCCACAACGCACAGATTTATCTTTAGTTTGGAACAAAACAAACAGAAACCCGTTATTAAATGGCGTTTTAGACGTGGTGTCGACATTAACACACGATAAA
>ENA-OQVM01002673-OQVM01002673.1-marine-metagenome-genome-assembly--contig:-NODE-2673-length-20440-cov-17.235869_pt1 | contig 20440 bp, 16 predicted proteins | sample MGYA00237776_ERZ505498 | MGnify/ENA primary metagenome ERZ505498 (study PRJEB26159, sample SAMN06265151) | marine metagenome | isolation source: Helgoland LTER site | place: Germany:Helgoland, sampling... | reverse complement strand
TCTCTAACAATTATAACGTTACTGTCTTACCTTTTTATGAAGGTAAAACCTCAAGATGCTAAAAAAAGTGCTATAGATATTGGTATTGAATGGCTTAAGTTGCGTTATAAAAATCTTATTTTAACAGCTTTACGTAATAAAGTAAAAACAATGTTATGCATTGTAGTAATGTTTGTAGCTGCCCTGTTTGGTTTTACAAAAATTGAATTTTTATTCTTCCCAGATAGTGATAGAAATATGATTACGGTAGATATTAATTTACCACTTGGCACAAAAATAGAACGAACCACTCAAGTGGTTTCGCAGATTGAATCTTACATATCAAAAGAATTGAAAACCACGGATGTAAAACCCGATGGTATTGTTGATTGGTCATCCTACATAGGAAAAGGTCCAGAGTCCTACGATCAAGGCTACCAGCCAGATGAAGCAAATTCAAGCTATGCACATATCTTGGTAAACACATCAAATTTTAAAGCAAATCAGGACATGATTAATAAACTAGATCTTTTTTGCTTTAACACCTTTGCAAACGCAGATATTAAAATAGGGTCTTTGGCCTCTGGTGGTGGTGGAGTTCCAATAGAGATAAAGGTGACCGGTGATAACCCAGACCAACTTTCTATACTTTCTGAGCAGATAAAATTAAAACTAACTACTATTTCTGGAACCAAAAACATTAAGGATGATTGGGGTCCAAAAACTAAAAAATTTATTGTTGAAATAGATCAAATTAGAGCGCAAACAGCTGGCGTTTCAAGTTTAGATATTGCTACCTCTTTACAAACCATTTTAGATGGTTTTACCGCCGGTGAATACAGAGAAGGAGACAAGTCTATACCTATTGTAATGAAAAGTGATACAAGCCAACAGCAAACCTTAGAGTCTATAGAAACATTAAATGTCTTTTCTCAAAGTACGGGTAAAACAGTTCCTTTTTCTCAGGTTGCCTCTATAACTCCGGTTTGGCAATATGCCAAAATTACACGCCTTGATATTAATCGTACAATAACAGTTTCTAGTGAACTGCGTGAAGGTGGTAATGCCTCATTGATAACAGCCCAAATTACACCTTGGCTAGTTGAGCAGTCAAAAACTTGGAACCCTGGTTATAGTTACTCCTTTGGTGGTGATGCAGAAAATACAGCAGAAAACATGGGTGCTGTTATTAAGTATTTACCTTTATGTGGTTTTATTATCATGATGTTGTTAATCATACAATTTAACTCCTTCAGAAAAATGATCATGGTGTATTGCACAATACCTTTGGCTATCATAGGAGTTGTTGTTGGTTTATTAAGCTTCCAAGAGCCTTTTGGGTTTATGCCCTTTTTAGGTGTGATAGCTCTGGCTGGAATAATAATTAATAATGCAATTGTATTGATAGACAGAATGGAGATAGAACAAAATGTACTTGAAAGAAAAGAAGAGGACTCTGTTATTACAGCTTGTTTACAGCGTTTTAGGCCTATTTTATTGGCTACCTTTACAACTGTACTAGGGTTAATTCCTTTGTATTTAACTGGAGGCGAGATGTGGGAAGGTATGGCAATATCTATTATGGTAGGTTTATTGTTTGGTACAATCATTACATTGTTTTTTATACCAGCGTTTTATAGTGTGCTTTACAAAATTGATTATTCAGAGTATGTTTTTGATGAAACACTTATAGAATAGATTTATGTTAAGAAAATTATATCCTTATCGTTTTGAACTGCTGTTTTTTTCTCAGATACTAATACTATTTGGGAGTCTTTTTTTTCCTTTAGGATTTTACGAAGGTTTTTTGTCTCCAATTATTTTTATATTAAATTTACTGGCAAGTGTTATTTTGTTTCTAGAAAACAAAACAAAAATGTGGATGGTAATTACCTTACTCATCGTTGCAATTTTTTGTTTTGGGATTGATGTTTTTAAAATTTCTTTTGATGACTCCTTTACTTTTTTACATCTAGGCACCTTTTTCCTTTTTTATATATTACTTACCGTAGAGTTGGTTGGACAAGTTTGGTCTGCCAAGCGAGTTGGTAAAAACGTGATTTTAGGTTTGATAAGTGGTTATATTTCTTTGGGGCTTTTAGGATTCTTTATTTGTATGATTATTGAAATGGCTACTCCAGGATCTTTTAGTACTATTCTAGAATCAAGTCTTGCTGGAGCTCCTCCTGTTGAGAAATTGATTTATTATAGCTACATCACACTAATGACCATTGGCTATGGAGAAATTATACCACTGACCACTATGGCTAGGAAAGCATCAATTTTTATTGGTCTTATGGGACAAATTTATTCAGTAATTCTTACTGCAATTATTGTTGGAAAATATATAAGTCAACGCACTGTTTTAAAATAACCTATTAATTAAATTAAATTATGTTTATGAAATCTATTATTCGTATTACAATTACTTTTTTATGCTTGTTTGTTTTTAACTCCTGCTCTAGTGTTAAAGTTTTGAGTTCATGGCAAGCAGATGATTTAGAGGCCATCAAAGACAATACTATTTTGGTAATCGCTAGAACTAATAATACATCAGCAAGGGTATTCTTTGAAAATGAAATTGTCTCTCAACTTGCAAAAAAGAACATCAAAGCTACAGCAAGTTTTAGTGGTTTATCCAGCTTAAATCCAAATAAAGTTATCTCACAGCAAGAACAGAAAGCATTAAAAGCTCAAATTCAGAAACAAGGATATAACGGTGTTGTTGTAACGGTTATTAAAGACAAAGAAAATTTCACAAAAACCGTTACAGAAGATAGCGGTTACCAAGGAGGTACTTTTTTTGGCACCTATCCAGCATATTATGGTGGCTTCTATGGGTATTATAATGATCCTATGTCATACGCAACTAAAGGGGTCTATAAAGAATCAACGGCTACCACTTATACTACCGCAAATTATATTTTAGAGACTGTTGTCTATGATTTAGAAAAGCAAGTAGGTGAGCAACTTGTTGCAATAGTAAGCACCAAGTTAGAAGAGCCAGATGCTGCTTCTTCTATTGTAAGAAAATATGTAGCAGAGGTAATTAAAGCCCTGGAGAAATAAACTTCATTTTAAATGATATAAATTAAGATACACGCAATAATTGAACTAATTGCCCCTAGAATTTGATATCTGGAAAGATGTTCTTTAAATAGAATAATTGCTATAGCCATGCCACCAATAGGATGGAAATTAGAAATTAAATTTACTTTATACACCTGTAAAACAGTATAGCTGTAAAAAAACAAAATAACTGCTATTGCTGATAATAAACTCAAAAGAATTATTTTAACATCATAGTAAATCTTTAAGTCAATTTTCGTTTTTTTTGTATAAAACCCAATGCAAAAAAATAAAATTAATATGATTGCTTCTTGAATAAATATAGTTGTTTGATAACCAATTTTTTCAATGGGTATTCCCGCCAAAGGGTATGCAATGCCAAAACACAATGAGGCCAATAATCCATATTTAATTCCTTTTCTTAGATTGAAATTAAATCCATTAAAGCAAATAACAGTAAAAATGGAAAGTCCTATTTGAATGAAATAGTATTTCCAAACAATAGGCTCTTTAAAGAGTATAAAAGACACAGATTGAGAAATTAATAGTGTAAATATGTTTAGAAAAAGCACATTGGTTGTTGTTTCTGTTTTAAAGGCTTTTACTAAAAAATAAAGACCTACACCAGCAATTAATCCACTCAAAAGGGCAATACCAATCATTGGTATGTTTATCTGGTGAGATGAAGTGCTGCTAATAAAGTAAAGACCCAACAATACCGTTGTTAGAAGTGTTCTGTGCAGTAAAACCTTCATATGGCCATGGATGAGTATACAAGGCCTCCAAAGTGCATCTGTAACTCCCATAAAAAATACACCTAGAATTGCTGTTATCATGATTTGAAATAGTTGTTTAGATACGCTTCATTGAAAAAAGAAGGGTAGAAGTTTTTTGCACCTTCTAGATATTGATTTTTGTAAGAAATCTTGTTTGTTTTTGACGTATGGTATTTAAGAATGTAAACGTATTGCAGCATTAAAGTCTCATAGTTTCTGGGGAAATTATCAAATGATACTGATTTTTGCCATAGTTGTAAACTCTCAAAATCTTGGCGGAACATAAACAACAGCATAACCATTAGGCCGTATTGTTCATAATGTTCAAATTTATAATAGTTACTGTAGTTTGTTTTGATTTTAAATTTTTCTGAAATCCAAGTCATCACTTCAAAATTTCTTGTAATTATAGCTGTGGTTATTAATTCAAAATAATAATCAATGTCGGTTTCGCTATCGCTATTGCTAGGTATTTGGTGCTGGTAGTTGTTCATTATTTTAGACAAGTCTTTGGACTCATAAAATAATTCTTGAGAAATAATTCTACCCTTTAGTATAGGATGAAAACTTGCATCTGGTACTAGTTTAAAAAAATGATCTTGGCTTTCTTTATTAAGGTACATCTTCAAATTTAAAACACCTCTACAAAACTGTTTGATATCATTTCTTTTTGTATGTTTTTCAATAATTATCAGCCAATTTCCATAATAGCTATTGAGATGTTTATAGTCTACATAAATGGTTAGAATTAAATCTAAAAAGTTATCATTCAATACTAATTTTTGTAGCTCCTTAGATTCTGAATCAAATGTTTTTAAAAGTGTACCAGTACAGTTCCCAAAATAGGCTATATCATCAAAATTAAAATGATCATAGGTCATTTTTTTTAAACTAAATATTTGCACTAATAAATCATAGTTTTTGACCAACATCAACTCTCTAACTATTTGAGTTAACTTTAGGGTAAAATCTCTGTTTGAGTGAAGGTTTTCTTCAATAAATAGTAGCAGTTCTTTTTCAGAATCTTGCATTAATGCTGCCAGTTTAAACTCTAGTTCCCATCGGTTTTTTAAGTGAAAATTTCTTGTAAAATCTGTGTAGTTTAAAAATCCATTAAAAAGGGCCAAAGTATCTAGAGTATGGTTACTTGGCTTAACTGATTTAACAATTCCAAAGAATCTTCTCAGGGTATTATAACTTAAGGAAATACCTGTTTCAATACAAATAATTTCGCTCAACCTTCTCGAGGAGTTGTAGTTGTCAATTTTAAAGCCTGCTTTTTTTTGTGTGCTTGTTTTTAAAATCGGTATCATTTTATAAATGTACAAAAGCTGTACAATTATTACTGTTTTTAATTAGGATTTTTGTGGAACATTTTAATTAATAGAATAAACAGTTTAGTTTATGCAATTATCTAAAAATTATCTTTATGGATACTGTAGTCTTTATTTCCCTGTTCGTTGTTGTTTTTATTTCTTTATATATTTCTGAGAAGTATCCAAATTAAAAATATTTTCACTACAAATAACTGTCTTCTACAATAGGGGAGTTACGTTAAACTATTTTGGTGATGGTTCATCATATTTAGTAGCATATTGCTTGTTTTATAAATTCAAAAACGCGCAATTAAAAGATTCTTAAAACAAAAAAAGCATCTCAAAAGAGATGCTTTTTGCGGAGAGTAAGGGATTCGAACCCCTGGAGGTGTGACCCTCAACAGTTTTCAAGACTGCCGCATTCGACCACTCTGCCAACTCTCCAAAGTGTCTATTGGGGCTATACACCCCAATGCGGCTGCAAATATAACAAGCTTTTTAATAGTAGGCAATCTTTATTTTTATAATTTCAAAAAATTGTACAGCACATTTTTTAAAAACCTCACTACCTTTGTATTATGGAACATTGGTACTATTATCCTATTCTAATTATAGTTGGTTTTGTTGTAGGTTTTATTAATACTGTTGCAGGTGGTGGCTCTTTACTTTCATTGCCAGTACTCATATTTATGGGCTTGCCCCCAACACTTGCCAATGGAACCAATAGGGTTGCTATTGTAATACAAACAGCTCTTGCCACTGCGGGTTTTAAAAGTAAAGGTGTAAGCACATTTCCATTTAATATATATCTTGGTATCGCGGCTTTTTTTGGAAGCCTGCTGGGAGCTAAAATTGCTGTAGATATAGACGAGGCTATTTTCAATAAGGTGCTTGCCACTATTATGGCCGCGGTTATTTTGATTATTATTTTTAAGCCACAAACCAATCTAACTAATTTACAAGAGCGCCTTACCGGCAAATACCTTTGGCTTGGCATTATTGTTTTTTTCTTTTTAGGTATTTACGGAGGATTTATTAATGCTGGAATAGGTTTTTTAATCATCTTGTATCTGCATTATACCCATTATATGAGTTTGGTAAGGGTAAATGCTACCAAAGTATTTGTAGTATTTATTTACACCCTTGGCGCATTGGCCGTATTTATTTTTAATGATAAAGTAGACTTTAAAATAGGGCTTATTTTAGCAATCGGGAATGCTGCAGGTGCTTGGGTATCTAGCAGGCTATCAGTTAAAAAAGGAGATGGGTATATACGCACATTTTTAATTGTTATGGTAAGTATAATGGCCATCAAGCTTTGGTTTTTTTAACAGCTATTTGCTGTATGGTCTATAGCCAGCTCATTTTATAATAGTATTTTTATATTCTATTTCTAATTTCCTTAATCCTTTATTATCCAACTCATTTTACTATGAATACTAGACAACAACAACTGCAAGCTTTTGATAGATTACTGACCATCATGGAGCAGTTACGAGAGCAGTGTCCTTGGGATAAAAAGCAGACCATGGAGAGTTTGCGTCATCTCACCATTGAAGAAACCTATGAACTTGGAGATGCTATTTTAGACAATGATCTAGAGGAGGTAAAAGGAGAATTAGGAGATTTATTATTACACATTGTGTTTTATGCTAAAATTGGAAGTGAAACAGGCACATTTGATATTGCAGATGTTTCCAATGAAATCTGCGAAAAACTCATCTCAAGACATCCACATATTTATGCAGACGTTACGGTAACAGATGAAAAACAAGTAAAACAAAACTGGGAAAATTTAAAACTAAAAGAAGGAAAGACTAGTGTTTTACAGGGTGTGCCCAAATCTCTTCCCGCGCTGGTTAAGGCAAATAGAATTCAAGACAAAGTAGCGGGTGTTGGTTTTGATTGGGAGCACCCAGAACAGGTTTTTGAAAAACTGCAAGAAGAGCTTGCCGAGTTAAAAGTTGAGGTAGCTGCCAAAAATCAGCAAAAGATGGAAGCTGAGTTTGGCGATGTTTTATTTTCTATGATTAATTATGCTCGTTTTTTAAATATTGATCCAGAAAATGCCCTTGAGCGTACCAATAAAAAGTTCATCAAACGGTTTCAGTATCTAGAGAAAAAGGCCAGCCAGCAGGGTAAAGCCCTTAAAGACATGACCTTAAGAGAGATGGACGTGTATTGGGAGCAGGCTAAGACTCTTTAAAATACCTTGCAATGATATGGTCTAATAATAGTATTTTTATAATTCTATTAAAGTCTTACAATACTACATTAATTAAAAGCAGAAAGCATTTTATATGAAAATAGCAATAGTTTGTTATCCAACCTTTGGAGGAAGTGGCGTAGTAGCCACAGAATTAGGTCTAGCCCTTGCAGATCATGGCCATGAGGTTCATTTTATTACTTACAAACAACCAGTGCGTTTAGATTTACTTTCTAAGAAGATACATTTTCATGAAGTTACCATTCCGCAGTATCCTTTGTTTAAATACCAACCCTATGAGTTAGCCCTTTCAAGTAAGCTAGTAGATATGGTTAAATTATATCAAATAGATATTATGCACGTTCATTATGCTATTCCGCACGCTTATGCAGGCTATATGGCTAAACAAATGTTGGCCCAGGCAGGTATTGAAATACCAATGGTTACCACCTTGCACGGTACGGATATTACATTGGTAGGAAATCACCCTTTCTACAAACCAGCGGTAACTTTTAGTATAAATAATAGTGATTGTGTGACGTCTGTCTCTCAGAGTTTAAAAGATGATACCTTGCGCTTGTTTGACATAAAAAAGACTATAAACGTGGTTCCTAATTTTATAGATACAAAGCGTTTTGAAAACCAATTCACAGACTGTCAGCGCTCTATTATGGCCTTGCCCCAGGAGCGTATTATAACTCATGTAAGTAATTTAAGACCCGTAAAGAGGGTACAGGATGTAATTCAAATTTTCAACTTAGTACAAAAACAGATTCCTTCCAAATTACTAATTGTTGGAGAAGGGCCAGAAAAAGGGCCTGCAGAAGCCCTAGCAGAATCCTTAGGTATTGCAGATAAAGTTGTATTTCTTGGAAATAGTAATGAGGTGGATAAAATATTATGTTTTTCAGATCTTTTTCTATTACCCTCAGAGAAAGAGAGCTTTGGACTAGCTGCTCTTGAGGCAATGGCCAGCGGAGTACCTATTATCTCTAGTGATTCTGGAGGTCTTCCAGAGGTTAACATTGCAGGAGAAAGTGGTTATTTAAGTGCTGTGGGAAATATTAAAGAAATGGCAGCAAATGCTATTAAGATTTTAAAAGACGATGCTACTTTGGCCAGCTTTAAAGCAAATGCAAAGAAATCTTCTCTGCGCTTTGACACAAAACGAGTAGTCCCTCAATATGAGGCTTTGTATAAGCGTGCGCTTTTAAAGCCTGCAGTGGTTTAATTTTTTACAAGCATCTATTTTTTTGCTGTAAAATAGTGTTATGTTACCTGTAATAGTTCTATTTTTAAACATCAATACCTTATTTTGAAACAGCTTCTGCAAGAATTACAAAACCAGTTAAAAGGGACGCTCTTTTTTGACGATTTACACAAAACCATCTACGCCACAGATGCATCTGTGTATCGTAAAATACCATTGGCAGTTGCCTACCCTTCAGGCAACCAAGACATACAGCAATTAGTTCATTTTGCACAAAAAAATGCAATTTCCTTAATCCCAAGAACAGCAGGAACATCTCTAGCTGGGCAATGTGTGGGTGAGGGTATTGTTGTGGATGTCTCAAAACATTTTACTGAAATTATAGCCCTAGATATAGCTGCAAAAACAGTGAGGGTTCAGCCCGGTGTTATTAGAGATGATCTCAATAATTATCTAAAACCTCATGGTTTATTTTTTGGTCCTAATACATCAACATCAAACCGGTGTATGATTGGCGGAATGGTAGGTAATAACTCTAGCGGAACCACCTCAATTCAGTATGGAGTTACCAGAGATAAGGTTTTGGCTTTAGACTGTATATTGTCTGACGGGTCCCAGGTTAGTTTTTCTAGCATTTCTAAAAAAACATTTATAGAAAAAACCAAACTAGACTCTCTTGAGGGATCTATTTATAAAGAGCTTCATAGTGTATTAGAAAGCAAAGAAGTACAGCAAGAAATTCGAAAGCAATTTCCTAAACCAGAAATTCATAGGCGCAATACTGGATATGCTCTAGATGAACTCATAGATACAACTGTTTTTGGAGGTAACAACGCTTTTAATATGTGTACGCTATTATCTGGTAGCGAGGGCACTTTGGCATTTACAACTGCCATTACCTTGCAGCTCGATAACTTGCCTCCAGAGAAAACTGCCATGTTGGTCACTCATTATGATAGTCTTGAAAAAGGGCTGCTGGATGTAGTACATGCCATGAAACATGAGCTGTATTGTTGTGAGCTAATGGATGATATTATTTTAGAGCGTACCAAAGAAAATACAATGTATCGTCCGTATCGTTTTTTTGTAAAAGGTGCGCCAAAAGCCATGTTGTTTCTAGAAGTGAAGGCAGCTACAGCCTTAGCACTGGAGGATAAACTTACCGCTTTGCAAACAACATTAGCCAAAGAAAAATTAAGCTACCATAATGTAGTATTGTATGATAAGGATGTATCCAAGGCCCTACATCTAAGAAAGGCAGGGCTTGGCCTTTTGGGTAATATGGTGGGAGATAAAAAGGCAGTTGCTTGTATAGAAGATACTGCTGTGGCCCTTGAGGATTTACCTAGTTATATAAAAGAGTTTACGGCCATCATGAAATCCTACAAACAAGAGGTGGTGTATTATGCACACGCTGGAGCAGGGGAGCTGCATTTGCGCCCTATTTTAAATTTAAAAACCAAGCAAGGGGTTTCCTATTTCAGAAATATCACCACAGATGTAGCGCATTTAGTGAAAAAATATAAGGGTTCTTTTTCTGGAGAGCATGGAGATGGTATTGTACGGTCAGAATTTATACCCATTGTTATTGGAGAAAAAAATTATGCGCTGCTTAGTGTTGTGAAAAAAGCTTTTGATCCTAATTATATATTCAATCCAGGAAAGATAACAGCACCATTTAAAATGGATGTTTCTCTGCGTAATGATTATAAGCAGGATCCTCCAACAATAGATACAGCCTTTAACTTTGATGATTCTCAAGGAATTCTCAGGTTAGCAGAAAAATGTAACGGTAGTGGTGATTGCCGTAAAACAGCTGCTGCAAGTGGCATGATGTGCCCTAGTTATCATGCAACAAAAAACGAAAAAGATACCACAAGGGCCAGAGCAAATGTACTTAGAGAGGTATTAACTACCAATGATGCCAAAAATAAATTTGATTCAAAACAGCTCAAAGAGGTGTTTGATTTATGCATTAGCTGTAAAGCATGTGGGAGTGAGTGCCCAAGTAATGTTGATATGGCAACTAGCAAGGCAGAATTTTTATATCAATATCAAAAAACACACGGTGTCTCTAGAAGCACAAAGTTATTTGCACAAAGTAGTAAATACACCTCACTTGCTGCCAAAATGCCAATCCTTTCAAATGCCTTATACACCAATAAAAGTACCGCTAGAATTATAAAAAAAATAGCAGGGATTGCTCCACAGCGTAGCCTGCCAAAACTCAACCTTTGGAAAAGACAAGAAAAACAAGCTTCTGTAAGCCCAAATGGTAAAAAAGTACTTTTATACATTGATGAATTTTCAAAATATTTGGACGGTAGTATCGCCCAAGATGCGATAGATTTACTCCTTGGGTTAGGGTATGAGGTAGCTGTTGTAGATCATTTAGATAGTGCTAGGGCTTTAATTAGTAAAGGTTTTTTAAAGCAGGCTAAAGTGTGTGCTACACAAAACATTGCCTATTTTAAATCTAAAGTTTCAAAAACAATACCGTTACTAGGTATAGAACCCTCGGCAATATTGGGTTTTAGAGATGAGTTTTTACGTTTGGTAGATGATAGAGCTGCTGCAAGTCATGTTTCAAAACATGTATATCTTTTAGAGGAATTTTTGGCCTCAGAGTTTGAAAAAGGGGGAATCTCTAAAACGCTATTTACAAAGGCTCCTGCCCAGATTAAAATACACGTGCATTGCCATCAAAAAGCCTTAGGGTCTCAAAAAAACACATTTGACGTCTTAAATTTCCCAACCCACTATAGCCCAACATTAATAACCTCTGGATGTTGTGGTATGGCAGGTAGCTTTGGGTATGAAAAAGAGCATTATGATGTGAGTATGAAAATAGGCGCGTTGCGACTATTCCCTGCTGTTCTCAAAGCAAAACAAAATACGATTATTGCTGCCAACGGGACAAGTTGTAGGCACCAAATAAAAGATGGGACCCAGCGCGAGGCGCTACATCCCATCACTATTTTAAAAAACGCATTGCTTTAGTTTCCTATTTCAAAGCTAGTTAAGGTAGCAGTGCTCATAGAAGTATTTTGCTCTGGGAGCGGAATTTCTAATCCAGGGATGCCACTTAAATCCTCAAGGACATAATCTACCGTTTCTTTAGAAAATACCAGCCCTATATTTGCAGCATAATAATTTTCTACTACTAAGACGTCTTGAGAGCTTAAAATAGGAAGAGATAGTGTTGTGCCACCTACTTGAACTTCTGTGCTAATTTCTAGGTTCAATACAATGTTAGACTGTATTACATCTGTGTATGTTTGGGTATCGGTGGTATAAGAGGGTAATACCTGCTCTTGGGTAGTTATGGATGTATATTCAATAATAATAGGGAAGTCCATAATAGTTTGCTCAAATGAACCTGATATAATGTTTAGTTGTGTTCCGTTAAGAGCATTTGGGTCAAACAACACGGCGTTATTTAATGGTATGCTAATATCTGGAAATCCTTCTATAGGGACGCCGCCAAATGTTCCATTTACGATAAGTTTACCAGTGTCATTTCTAACAAGGTTTTGAGTGAGTAAGCCAACCATAAAGCTGCCAGAATTTAGCTCTTGAGTATCTAGGTTTGTGTACTGCACACCATTTTCTTGTTGTGTTCCAAAAACAAACATGTTGTTTTGACTGATTTGATCTTCACTCTCATTGGTATAACTCCAAGACGAGTTTAAACTCAGTGGGAAATACGCTGCGGTGTTATTGCTACTTGGTGTGGTATCATCATCACCACAAGAAATTAGACCTAACGTTAAGATAGTAAGGCTCAGTAAAGAATATTTCATAATTGTATGTTTTGAAGCAAATATATCAAAAACAATGAGATTGTAAGTATTCAATACCCAAGATTGCTGCGTTTGTATAACTATTTAAATTCTTAAAAACTTGACAAAAAAAGAGCAACTACCAACGGTAATTGCTCTTTTTAAGTGTCATGTACTAATCCTACTATCCTAAATATTTTTTTAGGATGTGACTCTTGCTTTCTTGACGTAAGCGACGAATTGCTTTTTCACGAATTTGACGCACACGTTCACGACTCAGCTCAAAGGTGTCTCCAATTTCTTGAAGTGTCATAGCTGGTTGCCCGCTTAGCCCAAAATTTAATTTTACTACATCTGCCTCACGAGGAGCAAGGGTGTCTAGTGCTCTATCAATTTCAATTTTTAAAGACTCATGTATGAGCGCCTTGTCTGGATTTGGTGTTTCACCAGAGCTAATTACATCATACAGGTTATTGTCATTTTCACCTTCTTGGAAAGGCGCATCCATTGATAAACTTCTAGATGAATTTTTTAAAGACTGTTTTACACTACTAACAGTCATGTCTAGTTCTTTTGCTATCTCTGATGCAGAAGGAACACGTTGGTGTACTTGTTCTAGATGTATAGATGCCTTACGTATTTTATTAATATCACCAATCTTGTTTAAGGGTAAACGTACCACACGAGATTGTTCTGCAATGGCTTGAAGTATAGATTGTCTAATCCACCATACAGCATATGATATAAATTTAAATCCTCTAGTTTCATCAAAACGCTGCGCAGCTTTTACAAGACCTACATTACCTTCATTAATAAGGTCACTAAGTGTTAATCCTTGATTTTGATATTGCTTTGCTACCGAGATAACAAAACGAAGGTTTGCTTTTGTTAATTTATCTAAGGCACTTTGATCTCCTTCACGAATACGTTGTGCTAACTCAACCTCTTCCTCTGCGGTTATCATGTCAATCTTACTTACATCTTGCAAGTAACTGTTCAAAGATTTGGTTTCTCTATTGGTAACCTGCTTGGTAATTTTGAGTTGTCTCATTGGATCAAATGTGTTTTAGGTTATATGTTTTCTTATTTGTTGCCTACTTGCTTCAGAAATAAAACTATATCTGAGGTTTGTTTTAACAACAATCTAAGTTCACTACTTACTTATACGTAAGAGGTTCTATTTTTGTTACAAAATAATTTATATTTATTGTGAAACCTTTGTTTGTTAGCTGCGTCTTTATACTATTAGCCATAATGGAGGTTTTTCACCAAAGTTGCTTGGTCTCTATTTTTAAAAGTTTTACTACTTTATAGCCTCTTGGTGTATATATTTGTAAATCACTATTAGCTATTGTCTTTAGGTTAGAAATAAAAAAGTGTTTATGAAATTATATATCTGTGTATTCCTACTTTTATTGAGCTTTTCGCTAAGTGCGCAGTTTGATAATACGACAAAAAAAGTTGGTTTTGAGCCAATTGATAGGGTAGTGAGTGATCCTGCGGGTTTAGAAATACCCAAATCTCCAATACCTGGATTAACCAACCAACAAAACCGTTTTGAGATAAAAAATGATAATGCAAGTACGCTTGGTACTAATGATCCAAAGCCTATAGATATATCAACAGATGACGGTTTTCTAACCACCAAAACCGACATGACTCCCAATGCTTTTGTTAAAGATAAACCAGCCACAGCTGCCTTTGATAGAGACCAGGTGCTGGGTGAGATTAAAACCAAGGGTGGCTTTGTAAATGTTGTGTACAGAGATCATCAAAGTGTGGATGGAGATAGAATACGGGTGTATGTTAATGATGATATTGTACAAAGTGATATCTCTTTAGATGCAAGCTTTAGAGGCTTTGACCTTACCCTTACACCAGGAGAAAATATTATAGAATTTCAAGCTTTAAATCAAGGCGAAAGTGGTCCAAACACTGCAGAGTTGCATGTGTATGATGAAAATGGAACCTTGATTTCTAAAAACGAGTGGAATTTACTAACGGGAAGAAAAGCTACAATTATTGTCTACCAAGATTAATGTATTTAAGCCTAAAACTCCACAGCTATTTGGGCTACTTCTGCAGGCTCCATAGTATCTATACTATACTGCCCAATTCTAACTCTTACTAGGCGCAGTGTCGGAAACCCAACTGCTGAGGTCATCTTACGAACTTGCCTAAACTTTCCTTGGGTAATGGTAATAGAAATCCAGGAGGTTGGCCCGTGGCGGTCATCTCTTATTTTTTTCGCACGTTTTGGCAGGGTAGGAGTGCTTGTAAGTAATTTAACCTTGCATGGTCTTGTTAGGTATGGTTTGTCATCTACTGTTATATGAACACCTTCTTGTAGTTTTAAAATTTCAGAAGTATGTATAATACCGTCTACTTGGGCATAATATTCTTTTTCTACGCCACTGTTATTTACATGATAGCTATAAGCGCCATTGGTGGTCAGTAGCAGTAGGCCCTCACTAGGCTCATCTAGTCTTCCAATAGCCATTGTTCCCTGAGGGAAATCAGCTAAAGAGCCTAAAAAAGTTTTGTTTTTAGCATGCCTATCATTTGTAGTGAATTGACTCACCACTCCATAGGGTTTAAAAACTTTGTAGTATTTGTGTGTTGTAATTTGCATTACTAGCCAATAAGCAAATCTATAATAGCGGCTAGTTCAAAGTCTTTTTCTGTAACCCCATCTGCATCATGTGTAGATAAGAAAATCTCTAAGGTATTGTAAACATTGGTCCACTCTGGGTGATGATTAAGGCGTTCTGCTTCAAAAGAGATACGTGTCATGGCAGAGAAAGCTTCTTTGAAGTTCTCAAATTCAAAACTTGCAAATAGGCCTCCTTCAACATACTCCCAGCCTTCAAACTGAGCTAGTTTTTCTGTAATCTGTGCTTGGGTATATTTTATCATACTATTTATTGATTTTTAAGGGTAATAAGATCCTCTAGGGTAGAATTTTCTAACACATCTGCCACTGTGGTTTGATAGTTTGTAGGCAGGATATTGTGCTTTGGTAAAATAGCTAAGTATTGATCATCATTACTGTTGTAAATACTTTTAAAGATAGGTGTCTTGTTGCTTATTTTCTCACAAATCTCTGTAAATAAGTCTTGATGATGCACTAAATCATTGCTTGCCAAATGAAAAATACCTCTTAGCTCTTTATTAATAATGTAATGGATTTGTTGTGCTATGGTGTTTGCGGTGGTAATACTAATAATAAGATTTGGGTACACATCAAACACCGCTTGGTGTTTAATGGCTTGTCTTACTTGTAGAATTCTTGGGCTATACGCACCAAGCACCATTGGTAGTCTTAAAATACTAACCTGATTTTTAATTTTCTCAAAGAGTAGTTTTTCTACAGAAACTTTAAATTTCCCGAATTCGCTTACTGCCGTTGGGCGAGTATCTTCATAGCTTGGTAAACTAGAGAGACCATCAAACACACTTACAGAAGATAAAAATAGAAGTCTAGATCCTGGGGCGTCATTTACATATTTACAAACCTGTTTATGAGCATGGTATTGCGCTTTAAAATTTCCGCGAAGGGCAGATATAATAAGGGTTGGCTTAATTTGCTGTAGTGTTTTAGTAATATCATCATTGGCTATATCATACCCAAAAAATGCCTTATTGTTATCATACAATTCATGGGCAGAACAGTAGGTGCCATAGGTCTCAAAATAAGTGCACAGTTCTCTATAGATGGCATTGCCAACGTAACCGCTTGCCCCTAAAATTAATATCCTGTGTTTTTGTTTTTGCATCTAGTTTTAATTTGCCTACATCCTTGCTTTGTTTCCATTGAGCAAAAAAGGTACTTGCACTAATTTATTTTTTGTAGAATGGTAGTTTTACAACCATTGCAGGCACTATTTTATTACGTATTTGAATATGTATTTGAGATCCAACTTCTTTTAATGCCATAGGTACATATCCCAAACCAATACCCTTGCCCATAGATGGAGACATGGTACCGCTTGTTACCCTACCAATACTGTTGCCTTGAGCATCTACAATAGCATATCCCTGTCTTGGTATACCGCGCTGGGAAAGCTCAAAACCAACCAATGTTTTTGAAACCCCAATCTCTTTTTGTTTTTTTAGGGATTCACTGTTTATAAAATCCTTATTAAATTTTGTAATCCAGCCAAGACCAGCCTCTAAAGGGGAGGTGGTGTCATCTATATCATTTCCGTAAAGGCAATAGCCCATTTCAAGTCTTAAGGTGTCTCTAGCTGCAAGACCTATGGGTTGGATGCCCCAATCTGCTCCAGCTTCCAAAACTTTGGTCCATATTTTGGCCACTTGGGTGTTTTTGCAATAAATCTCAAAACCACCACTACCTGTATAACCAGTTGCGCTAATAATTACATTTTCAACACCTGCAAAAGTGTTCATTTTAAAGGTGTAAAATTTAATGGCGCTTAAATTTTCTTGTGTAAGGCTTTGCATTGCCTGTATTGCTTTTGGACCTTGTATGGCCAAAAGTGAATAGTGATCACTGCTGTTTTCAAGCGAAGCTCCCATGGTGTTGTGTAAGTTAATCCAAGCCCAATCTTTATCTATGTTTGATGCGTTTACAACCAATAGCCATTTTTCTGCAGCTATTCTATACACAATAAGATCATCTACCACACCACCATCCTCATTAGGAAAACAACTATACTGGGCCTGACCATCTTCTAGTTTTGAGGCGTCATTGCTACACACCCTTTGTATTAAACTAAGCGCATTTGGTCCTGTTACAAAAAACTCTCCCATATGGCTTACATCAAACACACCTACTTTTTCTCTTACGGTTTGGTGTTCTATGTTAATTCCTTGATAAGAAACGGGCATATTATACCCTGCAAAGGGTACCATTTTTGCGCCAAGGGCAGCATGTATTTCAGATAGAGCTGTGTCTTTCATTATATATTGTATTTACAAAGCGAATAAAATGATGTTTTAAACACTGTGTTGTTTGTTGGTTCAGATTTTAAAAAACAAATATAACGCTAGGGTAGTGGCCTTACCAAATTTTTATGAGTATTGCTTAAAAATAATAAATGATAGTGTACTGCACTTTTCTGTCTTTATTACCCAAGGGCATGAAAATCCAATACAAGAGCATTCTGCTCAATACCTAAATTTCTGTTAGTTATACAAAAACTTATGTTGTACTTTTGTTTAAACAATTCTAAATTCATGTCTGAAATACACCATATAAGCAGCTCTCTTCTTGAGCTATCTGTCATTAAAGATATCGTTGATAATCAAAAAAAAATAGCCCTTTCTAAAGAGGCTACAGATAAAATAAATAACTCGTATGAGTTTCTTTCTAAAAAAATAAAAAATAACCAAACACCTATTTATGGCATAAACACAGGTTTTGGATCTTTGTGTAACGTTAAGATCTCTTCAGAGAATTTATCAAAACTTCAAGAAAATCTAGTTACTTCTCATGCCTGTGGTACGGGAGAGTATGTGCCCAAGGCTATAGTGAAGTTAATGTTATTACTTAAGATACAATCTTTAAGTTATGGCTACAGTGGTGTGCAGTTAGTAACAGTTGCTAGATTGGTGGCCATGTACAATGCCAATGTAATTCCTGTTGTGTATACACAAGGTAGTCTTGGCGCCTCAGGAGATTTATCTCCACTTGCGCACATGTCTTTGCCGCTTTTAGGCAAAGGAGATGTTTGGCTAGAAGATGCAATAGTGCCCACTTCAAGTATCATGAAAGAGCACAATTGGAGCCCAATAACACTAATGGCTAAAGAAGGTTTGGCCCTTTTAAACGGGACACAGTTTATGAGCGCCTATGGGGTTTATATGCTGCTGAAGAGTTATAAATATTCTTACCTGGCAGATGTTATTAGTGCTGTTTCTATAGATGCCTTTGATTGTAATATGAGCCCATTTAATGCTCTTGTGCATAAAGTACGGCCTCATAAAGGACAGCTTGAAACTGCAGCACGTATCAACGAGATCTTGCAAGACAGTGAGCTTGGAGCTGCCGAAAAAACAAATGTACAAGACCCGTATTCTTTTAGGTGTATACCCCAGGTGCATGGCGCAACCAAAGACACCCTTGAATTTGTACACCAAACATTTAAAACAGAGATTAACGCAGTTACAGATAACCCTAATATTTTCATAGAAGAGGATTTAATTATCTCTGGCGGAAATTTTCATGGCCAGCCACTGGCTCTTGCCTTAGATTATATGGCCATTGCAATGAGTGAACTAGGGAGTATTTCAGAGAGAAGAACCTACCAGCTAATATCTGGTTTGCGTGATTTACCTGCTTTTTTGGTGAGTAATCCAGGCCTAAACAGCGGTTTTATGATACCTCAATATACAGCAGCAAGTATTGTAAGTCAAAACAAACAACTTGCCACACCTGCCTCTATAGATTCTATAGTTTCTTCAAACGGGCAAGAAGACCATGTGAGTATGGGAGCTAACGGGGCAACAAAATGTTTACGTATTATAGATAACATAGAAACCATACTGGCAATTGAGCTGATGAACGCCTCTCAAGGCCTAGCTTTTAGGGATAAAAAATCATCACCCTTTGTAATGTCATTTATAGAGAATTATAGACAGGTGGTTCCGTTTTTAGAGCAGGATAGAATTATGGCAGATGATATCCATGCAAGTATTGCTTTTCTTCAAAGCTTTAGTGTAGATAGTGAACTGCTTTTTTAACAGCTTTTGAAATAGAAGAAGTCAAGTATTAAAAAACAAGCAAACGCCCCTTATTTTAAAATAAGGGGCGTTTTTGCTATAGACTTTACACATCTTAGTTAAGATTCTGTAGTCTTCTTTTTTTGTTTTTTAATTTTAATACTAAGTTCGTTTTTCTTGTCGTCCAAATCCATGGTTATGGCATCTCCCTCTTTAAGTTTGCTATTAATTATTTCTTCAGCCAAGGCATCTTCAATATATTTTTGAATCGCCCGATTTAAAGGCCTAGCTCCATAGTCTGAATCAAAACCTTTATCTGCAATATAATCTTTTGCTTTTTTGGTTAGTGTAAGGTCATACCCAAGTGCTTTAATACGTGAAAATAATATTTCCAGCTCTATGTCAATGATTTTATGAATATCATCACGATCTAGATTATTGAATATCATCACATCATCTACACGATTTAAAAATTCTGGCGCGAATGTTTTTTTCAAGGCATTTTCAATAACACCCTTAGCATTAGCATCTGCCTGGCTTGTTTGTGCTGCAGTCCCAAAACCAACTCCTTGACCAAAATCTTTTAATTTACGTGCTCCAATGTTGGAGGTCATGATTATAATGGTGTTTCTGAAATCTATTTTACGTCCTAGACTGTCTGTTAGATGACCATCATCCAGTACTTGTAACAACATGTTAAAGACATCTGGATGGGCTTTTTCTATCTCATCTAGTAGCACCACAGAATAAGGCTTGCGTCTTATCTTTTCTGTAAGCTGTCCACCTTCTTCATACCCAACATATCCAGGAGGTGCTCCCACAAGTCTTGAGATGGCAAATTTTTCCATGTACTCACTCATGTCTATACGAATCAATGAGTTTTCATTGTCAAACAGCTCTTTAGCCAAAACTTTGGCTAATTGTGTTTTACCAACCCCTGTTTGTCCAAGGAAAATAAATGACCCAATGGGCTTGTTTGGATCTTTAAGTCCTGCACGGTTACGCTGTATAGCCTTCACCACTTTGTTAACAGCATCGTTTTGACCAATTACCTTTCCTTTAATAAGTTCTGGTAATTCTGCTAGTTTGTTGATTTCTGTTTGAGCAATCCTGTTAACGGGTACTCCAGACATCATAGATACAACCTCTGCTACATTATCCTGGTCTACAGTTTCACGATGCAGTTTAGAATCATTTTCCCAAATTTCTTGTTGGCTAATTAATTCTTTTTCAAGGTTTTTTTCATCATCTCTTAGCTTGGCTGCCTCTTCGTATTTTTGTTTTTTAACAACCGTATTTTTAAGCTCTCTTACCTCCTCAAGTTTTTGCTCAAGCTCTAATATTTTCTTTGGTACGTTAATGTTAATGATATGAACACGAGATCCTGCCTCATCCAAAGCATCAATTGCCTTGTCTGG
>ENA-OQVM01002668-OQVM01002668.1-marine-metagenome-genome-assembly--contig:-NODE-2668-length-20451-cov-46.048984_pt1 | contig 20451 bp, 21 predicted proteins | sample MGYA00237776_ERZ505498 | MGnify/ENA primary metagenome ERZ505498 (study PRJEB26159, sample SAMN06265151) | marine metagenome | isolation source: Helgoland LTER site | place: Germany:Helgoland, sampling... | reverse complement strand
ACACTGGCAGTGTTGAGGTCAGCGGTTCGATCCCGCTAGGCTCCACCATCTACGAGGCTTGTAGCCATAGTAGACACAAACTGAACACACATTACTGAACACCAACTCCCTATTTTTAGGTTGGTGGTTACTAACCTACTTAAAATCACCACCGATTTGCTCAGCAGTAAACTGAATCGGAGCATCATCGAAGGGTAGATCATGCCCCTCTCGGTAGATTAATTGAGTGTTCACAGACTTGTGTGCGTTGTTCTTTTGAATGGCTTCTTTTGACTCTTCCGCTTTCTTAGCTAAGTTATTTGCCAGTGAGCTGACTGTATGAAATGTTGGTGGATTTTCCATGCCAGCATACCCTGCTATGGCTCTTTCTTTCTCTTTTATTGTGATGAGCCACTTTGATATAAATTAGCAAATATCAACTTTAGTTTTCCACACCTTTTTGGACTCGTCACAGAGTGCTATTTAACACTATTACATAAGCTAGTTATTGAGGTAGAGTCCATTCCCCAGCCCACGTATAAGTTCCCGTATCTTCTCCAGCAAAGGGACCACCTACTTGACAGGTGCCATTTAGTTTAGCACCAGCATATTTGCCCCATGAAGCAATAGTTAAGATGCCACATCCAGTCCAATCAGCCTCTCGTATATGCCCAACACTGATGTAACCATCGCCATCACTATCTTTTGCAGTGCAACGAAACGTTGAGCCCTTATTAGAATAATCGACCCCCATTACCCATATAGCTGAACAACTGGCAACCATTTTTGATGCAAAGCCTTCTGGTTGGTTGTCTAGAAGCCATATATCATCAGCTGTGGTTTCCCTAACAAAGGTGCCGTCAGCCATAGTTTTTTGTTCACCCTCTACATTTATGGAGTATCCAACGCCCGTTTCTGCTGTGGCTGCGCCACTCAGAGCCAGCGCAATACCCATTGCAAATAGTCGGAAATTTATTCTTTTCATTATTCTTTTCCTTATAACTTACTGGATCAGTTCTTCAATGGCCAGTATTGATCTGTTTGTAAGAAGTTAACAAAATACTAACGTGATAAAGTTAATTTAGATATAGGAAAATGTCTGATTTAAAGTTGTACAGCAGTTTTTAAGCAGCGTTAAATTTGGTGGGGTTTGGCCGCGACAGTTGGTATAGCCAAAAAACACTCAGGGGGTTATGAACTTATTTCAAGCTCTACCAACCACTTTATCTACTAAAAGATTTTATTTATCTTTATAATATAGTGAATGGACGATTGTTAATAAATGGATTTTTTGGTGTATTTAATTAGATTTTTAGTAGCCTTAGTTTTTTCAATATTCTTTGGCAGTGGAGCCACCTTGGCGGGCGTCGAAGAAGACTATGCGGGAGCAAAACAGTCATTTGACTCAGGTGATTATAAAACTGCTATGGCAGTATGGGGGCCTTTAGGTGAGGAGGGGCATAGTAGATCTCAAGTCATGCTAGGGTATGCATATAAAAATGGCATGGGCGTGGTAAAGAACAATAAAATTTCTTTTAAGTGGTATGCCAAAGCTGCTGCGCAGGGAGATTCTTATGCTCAATTCAAAGTAGGAAGTGCTTATAGCAATGGTGAGGTTGTCATACGTAACTCTCAAACAGCTGTGAAATGGTTCAACTTAGCAGCCAAACAAGGGTTTGGTAATGCTCAATATATGTTAGCAGTCAATTACTATAATGGCAGAGGTGTTAGCAAAGATTATAAGCGGGCTTATATGTGGTGCACCTTAGCCTTACATAACGGTACCCAATTGGCTAATAATATTAAAGGACAAATAGCTAAAAGACTGCGTTCATATCATCCCAAAGATGGGTGGCATAGTGAAAGCGCCTCCCTCTCTGAAGCGCAAGAAATGTCGCGGGTTTGTTTAGCGAGCAACTATCAAACTTGCTAGCCAATGGCAATTCGACTTTTTTCCATGCAATGCTGGTGAGGAGTGGCGTGGAAGAACCAAAAAGCCTTAAAAAAAGGGGAATCAAATTAAACCTTTTTTGAGTTTTCCAGAACTATTTAGCGAGAGACGTTTCAAAAGTATTTGAACTCTGATTTTCCTGCAAAATACAAAATAAGAGAGGCGGGTAGCCAAAAAAGCATTTGTAAATATTCACTTTTATTGGCTCCTTCAACATAAAACACTAGTGAACCCACCACAGATAAATGAAACAATATGATTGCCAGGACTTGAACAGGGTACAATTTCACTGAACCTACAAACAAATATCGGATACTAAAATAAATAAAGGCCGTTATAAGCGACAAGCGGATCGCATGTAACCGATGTTCTGGAACACTATGGCCATCTGAAATAGAGAATGGAAAGGTGATAGTGACATTGTAGAAATACCCAATGACAACCATTGCACACCAAAGAGTTAGTATTACTATTATTATTTTTGCAGCGACCCTGTTATTCACGAGGTTACTCCTTCTTCACATTTTGGCTTCAATTTGTTGTCTTTATTCCACCGCCACAGGTATTCCTAATTTGTGGCGTTGATCTTTTAAATTTAAACTTTTTATTGTTATGTGCCGTTTTTTATCGATTTTAACCCTAACGAGTTAAGTTGATTCACAGAAATAGACTAACACGATACTTTATTCAACATTTTAATACTTGTCTATAGGGCCAGCTTTTAATATATTAGCGTATCTCTAATAGAAGGTATTATATGCACTCACAATTTGACCATGGACTGAAAGCATTTCAGTCGGGTGACCACGCAGTTGCGATAAAAGACTTAACTCCCTTGGCTGAGCGCGGTGATGCGAGAGCTCAATACCATCTGGGTATTATTTACACGCAGGGCGCTGGTGTTGCAAAGAACGATGAGACAGCGCTTAAGTGGTACACCAAATCGGCTGAACAAGGTGATGCCTTGGCGCAATATAATCTGGGATTTATGTACCAGCGTGGGGCAGGAGTTGCAAAGAATGATCAGATAGCAGCCAAGTGGTTTATCAAAGCGGCGGGACAGGGCCACGATGGCGCTCAATTTAATCTGGGTTTTATGTGCGCCCATGGTGTGGGTGTTGCGAAGAGCAAGGAATTATCAATTAAGTGGTATACGCTCGCTTCTGAGCAAGGACATGACCGGGCCAAAGCTAATCTAATAAGGATTAATGCATTAAATAGTAGTCTGCCAAAAAGTGACTCAGAAACTGCTCTGGAGCATTTAAAAGGGGCTGAGGAGGGGCACGCTGACGCTCAGTTTAACCTAGCGATTTTATATCGAAATGGTCAGGGTGTGACTCAAAGTGATGAAGCTGCTGTTCAATGGTTTACTAAAGCGGCTGAACAGGGCCATATGAGTGCTGAGTTCAATCTTGGTTTTATGCACAAACGTGGAGATGGTGTTCCACAGAATCATTTCATAGCATTTGAATGGTTTGCTCTCGCTGCTGAGCAGGGGCATGCCAGAGCCCAATATAACGTTGGAAATATGTGTTTTAGTGGTGAGGGAGTGGTAAAGAACGATCAGCAAGCTGCTCTGTGGTTCAATTTAGCGGCAGATCAGGGTTATACCTTGGCTCAATATAATCTCGCCGTCATGTACAAACGTGGCGATGGGGTGATACAGAGCTATCAAAAGGCACTCCTGTGGTACACCGCAGCAGCTGACCATGGGCATGCAAGTGCTCAATATAATTTGGGTGTGATCTACCAACATGGTAAAGGAGTGCCAAAAAATGATCAGATGGCATTCAAGTGGTTTCAAGATGCTGCTGAAGGTGGACACTCAAGAGCTAAAGTTGCTTTGCAAGAGTTTGCTAAGCTTGGTGATGTCGCGCAAAACAAGCAGGAAGCTCCTTCTGAATATATTTTGGCCGCTGAAAAAGGGAGCGCCAAGGCGCAATATAATTTGGGACTGATTTATCAAGAAGGAACACACGTTGCAAAGAACGACACAGTAGCGGCTAGGTGGATTACCTTGGCCGCTGATCAAGGGTATGCTCTGGCTCAGTATGCATTAGGGTTCATGTACGACAAAGGCGAATGTGTTCCAAAAAATGGCAAGACGGCGGCTAAATGGTATCTCTTAGCAGCGGAGCAGGAGCACGAAAGTGCTAAATCTAATTTGGGACAAATGCACACAAACGGTGTAGCAGGCATACAAAACAGTGTCACTGCAATTAAATACGTCATTTGTGCTGCTGAGCAAGGGCACGCCAATGCCCAATTCTACTTAGGGGATGTGTACGACAAAGGTAAGGGCGTTCCAATAAACGATAAGGAAGCGGCTAAGTGGTACACTTTAGCTGCTGAGCAAGGGCATATGGAAGCTCAATTTTGTCTGGGAGATATATTTGAGAAAGGCAAAGGAGGTCCAACCAATAACAAGGAAGCTGCGAGGTGGTATACACTGGCTGCTGAGCAGGGCTATGCTAACGCTCAATCTAACTTGGGAAATATCTATAGGATTGGAGAAGGGGTTCCGCAGAATGATACAGCCGCAGTGAAGTGGTATACCTTAGCGGCAGACCAAAATTACGCTCTTGCTCAATATGCTCTGGGGGTGATGTACAGCAAAGGAAATGCTGCGCTTAGAGACTATAAACGTGCATATATGTGGTACGACATAGCGTCCTCTAATGGAGTCGTTAAAGGCATTCTACATAAAAAAGACATCGCTAAGGCAATGACCCCTCCTCAAATAGAAGAGGCAAAAAAGATGTCGCTCAGGTACTTTAAAAATATTCACGCTGATGTTTAAGAGCAAAGTATTGCCATTTCCCAACTGTATTAATCACAAAGCTAATTCAATATTAGATAACTCATGAGTGGCAACCATGACATTTCTGCGCAGCTAAACGATGGTTTTGAGTGGGCTTAAGTCATTGATCACTAGCTTTGAGTCATTCCGCCTGTTGGTGTGCGTTTATTAATTACATACAAACAAGCGTTATTGGCTTAGTATATAACGGCTTTCCCAAGTCATAGGTGTATAGTAACTTTCCTATTTAGCGCTTATACAAGATCCAATGGTTACTATTGTTGGCCATGACTGATTATACTCGGGGAATGTGTGACGATTAATGTTATGTCTATTCTTTGTGTTTCTGGAAAGAGTTTTTAACCATGGTGCTTAGGTTGTTCAAAAGAGGTTGGAGTAGTGCCATGAAAATTTTAGTCTACGCATTGTTTACTATTATCTTGGTGATGCCCAGTGTGGCGTATAGTTCAGCTTCCTCCGCACCCCCAGAACAAAACACTTACAAGGCCACTTTACCGGATGCACTAGTCACCCATTACACAGGGACGATTGTTGCAGAAACTTCTCAGAATCAATGGCGAGGTGTGATCCTCAAGTGTTTGCAGGGAACCGTTCTAATTAGCACCATGGAATGGCCCCAAGAGGGTAAAGTGTCTGCCATGTTCACCTACGCAGGCAAATCCACTCATATAATGGGCACGCTGGATAAAGTCTCTAATAGTTTTGAAGGTCATCAAATATTAAATGACAAGCTTACACTCCATTTAAAAGGTGCTGTTAAACGAGACAAGGCAGATGCATCAATTTGGTTCGAACTTAATGTGGGTGGTCAAAGTGCTAATGATTTATGTGTGGCCACATTTACCGTTTATCCCAGTGGTCAGTTTTTAGGATCGTGATCCCATGATAGATCTATCGCTAGTTTAATTTGGAGGTTAGCTATAGTGCCTAGTGCTGCTCCAATAACAATTTATATGAATAAGCCGGTTACAAGCTTTAGGGTTTAACCGGCTTTTTTTGTGACGATCACTGAGCGCTTATTTTAATTTGCCTATTTTTGTAGAGCCAGTTTATGAGTTTATTCAATAAATCTTGGGGTAAATAATTTTTGATACTGGGTATTGGTGTATCAGGAAACACAGATATTTGCGTTTGGTTTTTCTCAATGCTGTGAGACTTTGAGACTGTTCAGACTGGGCTTTGTAAGATAGGATAATGGCTCATTGCTAAGCCTCTACAGAGATTATTTATGTTACAACACTGGAGTCGGGCCATTGCTCATATTTGGGGGCTTGAAGGTTCCCTGATGCAACTTGACGGCGAATATGACCTAAATTTTTCGGTCGCTACCCCTACAGAACAGTTTGTGCTCAAGGTGATGCGACCAGGTTGTGAGCAAGCTCTGGTAGACATGCAATGCTTAAGTTTAGAACACTTGCATCAGCAGTCTCTGCCGACCCAAGTTCCAGTGCCTCAAGTAATCATCACGTTAGAGGGACAGAACTTTACTGTCTATCATGATCCTCAAGGTAAGCCGCGTATTGTTTGGCTGGTAAGTAAATTTGAAGGTCTCAACTACGCTCATTTTCAACCCAAATCTGGTGTGTTAATTCATCAGTTAGGTAGTTATATGGGGCACATGTCTGCTCAGCTTGAGTCGTTTAACCATGCCTACCTCAAGCGAGATTTTAAATGGAATTTGATGCAGTCTGGATGGATTGAGGCTGAACTTGGGTGTATTGAAAACCTCGAACGAAAGGAAATTATCACCACTATAGTTGAGCAGTTTAAGGCCCTCGAAACAGATTTAAACAACCTTCCTCAGCAATGTATTCACAATGACGTAAACGACTACAATATTTTGGTGCAGGGAAGCCTTAATCAAGCGCCTTACATTAGTGGAATTATTGATCTAGGGGACATGTGCTTGGCACCTAGGGTATGTGATTTAGCCATTGCTGGGGCTTATATTGTGTTGGACCAAACACAGCCAGAACAAGCCTTGGCGCAGCTGGTAGCTGGCGTCCACAGCAGTGCACCACTAACGGCAATGGAAGTGGCTTTAGTTTGGCCTTTATTGCGTATGCGCTTGGCTGTGAGTGTGGTTAATTCCACGCTGATGGCTTTGGATAATCCAGACGACCCTTACATCACTATTTCTCAAGGACCTGCTTGGGCATTTTTGCAAAACCATAGGATGAGTGGTGGCTTGATTGAGGCCCGCCTGCGCTTTGCTTGTGGGTTGCCTTTAAACACTGCAGCCAAGCCAACATTAGCTTGGTTAAGTGAGCATAGTGGGGCGTTTTTCCCCTTATTGGGTGCAGATATTGATCTCAACCAAGCCCCTATGGTTGACCTGAGTGTAGAGGGTAGCAGTATTCCTCAAGACCCATTTTCTATTCAGCCTCACGAAGCCCAGCAACTGATTAACCCTAATCTGCAATTAGCCCTTGGCTATTACCTAGAGCCGCGTTTGGTGTACACCGACAAAGCCTTTAAAAATGGCTCTTGGCCTAGCAGTAACCGTCGCACTGTTCACTTGGGGCTGGATATATTTGCCCCAGCAGGCACCGCCTTACATGCGCCCTTAGCAGCCAAGGTAGAAGCCATAGATAATCGTCAAGCCAATTTAGATTATGGTGGTGTGGTTATTCTGCGACATCAATCCCCCAGAGGTGATGAGTTTTATAGTTTATACGGTCACCTCAATCCAAGTTCAGTCACCCAGCTTAAAGTGGGCCAAGAACTGAGTGCAGGTGATGTATTTGCACACTTAGGTGAGCCAAGTCACAACGGTGGTTGGGATCCTCATGTCCATGTGCAGTTAGCCTTGTCTATTGAGGGTATGGGCTATGATTGGCCTGGTGCCGTAGACCCAGATGATATAAATCTATGGCAAAGTGTGTGCCCAAATCCTTCCTTATTGCTCAATTTAAATCATGATGTCACTCAGTATAGCCCGCCCAGTAAAGACCAAGCCCAACAGGTGCGTCAAGATCACTTTGGTCAAAACCTTAAGCTGAGTTATGCAGAGCCAGTAATGTTCCTGAGGGGTTGGCGCCATTATTTGTTTGACGAATGGGGCCGGCCTTACCTCGACGCCTATAACAATGTACCCCATGTGGGGCATGCCCATCCTCGTGTTGCTCAGGTTGCGGCCGAACAATTGGTGCGTATCAATACTAATTCTCGTTATTTACACCCTAGTCGGTCAGCCTTTGCAGAGCAAGTATTAAGCCATATGCCGAGTGAATTGTCGGTGTGCTATTTTGTTAATTCGGGTAGTGAAGCAAATGAGCTTGCCCTTCGCTTAGCTCGTGCCCACACCGGAGCGAAGCAAATAATCACACCCCAGCATGGTTATTTTGGCAATACCACAGGTACTGTTGATATTTCGGCCTATAAGTTTGCTTCTCCAAGAGCTAAGGCGGGTGGTTTAAGCCAGCCCGATTGGGTGCATTTGGTAGATGTGGCTGATGACTATCGTGGTCAGTATCGACGTGATGACAAGGCTGCTGGTGAACTCTATGCGCAACAAGTGGCACAACACATTGCCACTTTAAAGACTAATGGAGAGCAGCTAGCAGGCTTTATTGCCGAAACCTTCCCCAGTGTAGGTGGGCAAATTGTGCCGCCACCAGACTATCTTCAGCATGTATATAAGCACGTGCGAAGTGCAGGGGGTCTTTGTATTGCTGATGAGGTGCAGACAGGGTTAGGGCGTTTGGGTGATTTTTATTTTGGCTTTGAACAACAGCAAGTGGTGCCTGACGTCGTAGTACTGGGCAAACCGATAGGCAATGGTCATCCTATTGGTGTGGTTGTGACTCGTCCTGCAATTGCTGCAAGTTTTGCTCATGGTCCAGAGTTTTTTTCTACCTTTGGCGGCTCCAATCTATCTTGTGTAGTGGGCACTGAGGTGTTGCGCATTATTGAAGACGAACAGTTGATGAATAATGCGCATGACATGGGCAAATTGTTATTTGCAGGTTTGCGCAAACTACAAAAAGAGCACGCGTGTATTGGTGATGTGCGTGGCTTTGGGTTGTTCGTTGGTGTGGACTTGGTTAGCGATCCAGACTCTCGTGAACCAGCAACTCAGATTGCAGATTACGTAAAAAATCGCATGTGTGAAGAGCGCATCTTGATGGGTAGTGAAGGCCCAGATGACAATGTATTAAAAATACGCCCACCACTCACCATTGGTGCGGAGGACGTTAACCATGTGTTACATATGTTAGCTAAAGTACTGCAAGAGGTCAGAGTGCTAACCAGCTAATCATCTGGCAAGCTAACCCTGATTACATGCCCTTGCATGGGACTTATTTTTATCCAGTTTAGCCTCACTTGCCCTTTGTTTAACTCAAATAATCAGACGTTATAAGCGCTGCTATGATTGCATCACGTCGCCAATGCGTGCCAGTTAAGGTTAATGACTATAAGCCAGCTCTGTCGTTAGAGGTAGCGGTAAACTGTTGAATGGATGTGATGGTGGTGTTTATTTCTCATTTCCATGTTAAAATTAAAGTTATGTTATAACATATCTAAGGATCAATAATGAAAAACTCAAACTCTATGACGCTGGCGCTGGCCAGTCTGATGCTCACTTTACCCTCTGTTCATGCGAATGCTAGTGAGCTAGATGCCCATGAACATGGCAGTGCTAATCTGGATATTGCCATTGACACCAGCACCATTGAGATGAGATTTGAATCACCTGCAGTGAATATTGTGGGCTTTGAATATGCGACCGAAGATGAACAGCAGCTGCTTTTAATAAATAAAGCTAAAAGTAATCTGTCTAACTTTGATCTGATTTATGGGTTAGTGGGAGACGTGTCTTGCCAAACGGTTAAATCTTCTGCGAAATGGGTGACTGAGCATGAAGCAGGTCATGACGATCACGACGATCATGAAGCAGGTCACGACGATCACGATGATCATGAAGCAGGTCACGACGATCACGATGATCATGAAGCAGGTCATGACGATCACGACGATCATGAAGCAGGTCATGACGATCACGACGATCATGAAGCAGGTCATGACGATCACGATGATCATGAAGCAGGTCATGACGATCATGGAGAAGTTGCTAAAGCTGAGCACGCAGAATTTATTGCTGAATATAGGTTAGAATGCAACCAGCTTAATAATTTGGCAGCCATCGACGTGAAAATGTTTGAATTTTTTCCAGCCATTGAAGACCTTGATGTTCAGGTGGTCTATTCTCAAGGGCAAATTAAATACGAATTAGATGCGAATAACACGCTGATTAAATTAGATAGATAAATAATGAATGAGCCCGTGTCTAAGCCCACCTTAATAAGGCTAAAAAAAGTGGATTTTGCTTGGCATGCCCAAGCAAACCTCACAATCAAATCGGGTAACCTCTGTGTAGAAGAGCATGAACATGTGTTTATTCGGGGGGCCTCTGGATCTGGAAAGTCCACCCTTTTGAACATTATTGGGGGCATTGTCACGCCCCAAAGAGGGCAGGTTGAAATTGTAGGGCATGATTTCTGCCAACTTCAGGCATTGCAGCGAGACAGGGTTCGAGCAGACCACATTGGGTTTATCTTTCAGCAATTCAATTTGATTCCTTATTTATCAATACTTGAGAATGTGACCTTGCCGTGCCGGTTCTCAAAACTAAGGCGTGACAATGCGATTGAGCGATCAGGCAGTGTTATTGAAGAGGCAATGTACTTGCTGAATCGTTTGTACACTAAGGGACAGTTTAGTTTTCAGCGGACCACAAGTGAGCTGAGTGTGGGGCAGCAACAGCGAGTTGCTGCGGCGCGCGCACTTATTGGCCAACCTCAACTCATTATCGCAGACGAGCCCACTTCATCACTTGATTATGATGCCAGAGAAGCATTTATGGACCTTTTATTCGATGAATTAAAGCTCAGTGGTTCAACCCTCCTTTATGTGAGTCATGACCCCACACACCAACATTTATTTAATCGAGTTGCAGACATGTCGGTTATTAATCAACAAGCTGAGGTGGCATTATGAACCTCAGATTATTAGCCCAAAAGAGTTTGGCAAGTCGGCGCTCCACCGCCATTTTAACGATTGTTTCGATTGCAGTGAGTGTTATTCTCTTGTTAGGGGTTGAGAAAGTTCGAGTCAACGCAAAAAGTAGTTTTGCAAACACCATCTCGGGGACAGATTTAATCGTTGGTGCGCGCAGTGGCTCCATCCAACTACTGCTTTACTCAGTTTTCCGGATTGGCAGTGCCACTAACAATATTTCGTGGAAAAGTTACCAGCACATAGCACAACAAAAAGGGGTTAAATGGACTATCCCTATCTCTCTTGGTGATTCACATCGAGGCTTTCGTGTCATGGGCACCAGCAGAGATTATTTCTCGGTCTATCAATATGGTGAAAAGCGAACCCTCAAGTTTACTTCTGGCAAACAGTTTGAAGCAGTCTTTGATGCAGTTATTGGATCTGAGGTGGCTAAAACACTGAACTACTCCATTGGCGATCAAGTGATTATTTCTCACGGCACTGGTAGCGCAAGTTTTACGCAGCATAAAGATAAGCCATTTGTCATCAGTGGTATTTTAGAGCACACAGGAACTCCAGTGGATAGGACCGTGCATGTCAGCTTAGCTGGCATAGAGGCCATGCATATAAATTGGAATGGTGCTGTAAAAAAACGCAAAACGAGTAAAGTGGTGACAGAATCTAATCTACAACCTGAATCGATTACCGCGTTTCTTGTTGGTTTGGACAGTAAAATAGTGTCATTCAAGATGCAGCGTTATATTAACGACTATGCTGGTGAGCCTTTACTGGCTATTTTTCCTGGCATTGCACTTCACGAGCTTTGGAGTTTAATGTCAGTGGCAGAAAAAGCACTTCTGATCATTAGTTTATTTGTCGTTGTGGCTGCCCTTACGGGAATGTTGGCAGTCTCTCTCGCTGGACTCAATGAGCGTAGGCGTGAAGTGGCTATTCTTCGATCCGTAGGCGCCAGTCACTGGCATATTATGGGTCTACTTATTACTGAAACAGTGTTACTCACGATGATTGGTATTATCATAGGGTTGATCATGCTTTATTCGAGCATTTGGGTAGCTCAGCCCCTGATAGAAAAAAACTATGGCTTATTTATCCCTATAACCGCACCAAATGTTAGAGAACTTGGTATGATTAGCGTGCTCCTAGCTGCTAGTTTTTTGGTTGGTTTGGTGCCTGCTTATTTTGCCTATAAAAACTCCTTAGCAGACGGTATGTCGGTCCGCTCATAACACAGAAGAACTGGATGAAACATTTAAAAGTCTCCCACCGACCCTTGTTGCTCATGTTATTGCTTTCCTGTTTCAGTTGGCATGGTGCTTTTGCAGATGAGCCCACAAAAATTGATTGGGAAAGTCTGATGCCTCAAGACTGGAACCCAAATAAAGTATTTGATGATTTGACCGACGACCAATACTATGCTCTTTCAGATAGTGAGTTAATGATTCTTGAACAAACGGCGCAAGCCATGTTTGATGCGGCTCCAGTGGTCGATGCGTTTGAAGGTAAGCAGGTTAAAGTGCCTGGTTTTGTGTTGCCACTAGAATTTAGTGATACCCTGCTTAAAGAATTCTTATTAGTGCCTTATTATGGGGCATGCATTCACACGCCACCTCCACCAGCCAATCAAATCATTTATGGGAACTTAAAAACAGGATATGAGTTAGAGAGCATCTACTTACCTGTATGGATCACTGGCACACTTAATATTAGTCGTTCTCAAAGCCAACTCAATGAAGAGGGGGTAGTTGATAGTTTGGCAGTGCAATCAGCCTACTCGATGAATGTCGAGCTGATCGAACCTTACATCGAATAATCGTGACCTGCTTTTCAGTGCTATTAATCCTCGTTAATAGACCAATGTTCTTGCGTAAGCGCTTAGTTTAGACATCCTGTTAAAATCTTTGGTTATCCTTTTTCATGGCCTAAATAAACCATTCTACAGTTGTGCAATCTGTCGGTGTATATCTTATAATGCCAAGGAGACTATACACTTACATCCACTAAACTGAACTTGTGATTCCACTTTTTAAGGTCACAATGGATAGAAGGACAATGGATCAATTCAGGCATAAACGTTTGATTTGTTTTTGAGGGGCACCCCAGTGGGGAATAGATTTACATGGTGCTTAAACCGTCTATGATCCATGCATTAAATAACCAAGCAGAAAGACTCCTGATTGAAACTCATTATGGGGCTTTGATTTATACTTATTCATCTACTAAGACTCAATGCTTTGTGTCATTGTTAAAACGAGATAACCAATGAAGAAGCCAGAAAGTGTGACAACCTTTGCAGCAACGATGCCGTATCCAACCCATGTTGGTGCGCCTGCTTTTACTGTTCCAGATGTGCTGCAGCATAAAAAAGAGCGGGGTGTGACTGCGACGCATTTTTTTGAAACCAAATTCGATGAGCTAAAAGAAGAATATTTTAAGCTAGTAAAGTTAGCAGAAGACACACAGTTGGTGTATGAGGCATCGTATAGTTTTCTCCCTATAGTGGGTAAAGTGTATAGTTTGTACGTTAAAAACGACAAGTTATTTCTGAGCATTATTGAACCTCAAAGATGGCCACAAATGACATTTAAAGGCAGTTTCAAGTTTACCTCAGACAACACATGGGAAAAAATAGAGGAAACATCTGACTGAGGCCTGCGTTAATTCTAGTCAACCATAATAAGGTTTTTGTTCGATCCTTTTGCACTTCAATTTGCATAACAAACAGCCGGTTCCAAGCTTAAAAGTTTGGCCGGCTTTTTCATATCTGATTTTTACGATGACACGGATGCGTGCATTTGGTCATTAAGTTGGCAGATTTTCAATTGAAGCCATAGGATAATTATCTTTATCGATAATGATAATAATAATGATTATCAATACCATTGATTATAATGTTTATTAATGTTACTTTACCTGTGTTGTCGGCTCTTTATGAATTGCCAATCGCTTTTAGATAACGGGATATTGTCAGGAATACATTAATTATGAAATTACGCTTTATATGTGCGACCCATCAGCAGGAATTGAAACTCAATATGGACAAAACGCTTCAGTTTTGTCAATCTGGCTTTGATACGGGACAGTTTTATAAGGACCATCTGCAGTGGAAAGAAGCGATTCCTCATTTAGGTTGTGCCTTTGAAGCGGCTGAAATATTGCTTTCCTATAATGCTATAGATACCCAGGTGTCTTGTGACTGGTTAGCAAAATCAGCACTGCTGCTAGCGCAAAGTTTTAATAATTTGGGTTATCAGAACCAAGCGGAGGACATTATTTGGATGGCAATTAACCGGTTAGAAGAGCAACTTGTCCTTGATCGTAACCAACGCATATGGATGGAACAATATTTAACAGCTTTGTACGCGAGGCTAAAAGTTTATATCATTAAAGCAGCTAAAGCACAGGGCCCAGATGTTAACTCGCAGAAGGTCTTAAGCTTAATGCATTAAGCTTAAGACCTTCTGCGTATTTCTCAACCCCCTAGCTGGGCTTTATTGAGTGGTTCAATCTCGTCAGATGGGTCCGTCAAACACCTAAATTGACCTCTGAAAGCTGGCAAGCTACAAGGTTTTCAAATCTCCAAAGTCAGCCGTTTCTTTTAATACTGAACTGCAGATAATCTAGTATAAAACCCGAATATTTTCATCACCTTGTTATATCTTTCACGGTCCCATGTCAGTAGAATTTAGCCTCGGTATTATAAAAACTCTAGGACAAAAAATGCAGATCAAAAAACTAATCGTCGGATTAACGTTCTCATTTCTCATGGGCAGTGGCATTGTGCTTGCCGCTGATTACGAAAAGGGGTTTCAAGCTTTCCAAAAAGGAGTCTACCAAGTTGCTCTAGCGGAATGGGTGCCTCTGGCTGAGCAGGGCGACATTGATTCTCAAAATACCTTAGCAGCAATGTACAAATTAGGGTTAGGTGTGAAAAAAAATCCTGAAGAAGCTGTTAAGTGGTACCGATTAGCAGCTGAGCAGGGCGATGCAGCAGGTCAATATGGTCTGGGAACCATGTATGCTGCTGGTGAAGGTTTGCTGCAAGATTATAACGTTGCTCTAAAGTGGTTTAACTTGGCAGCGGCACAGGGCGATGTGGCGGCTCAATTTAACCTTGGGCTTATGTATGACAATGGGCATGGGGTATTGGAGAACGATGAGACTGCAGTAGAGTGGTATACCCTATCAGCAACCCAAGGGCTGGCTGAGGCACAAGCGCATTTAGGCGTGATGTATCAATATGGTAATGGTATTGCAAAGGACATGGATCGTGCCTATGTGTGGTACAACATCAGTGCCTATGGTGGTAATGAATTGGGCGCTAAAAATAAACTGATACTTGCCAGTGACATGGATGATAGCCAAAAAACTAAGTTGCAAGGCTTATCTAATACGTGCTTAGCCAGTGGTTACAAAGATTGTTAGGGGTTTAATCTTAAGATCAATGGAGAAAGCCAAATGCACTTAATAATCTAAGGTTGAGTAATGGTTCTGAAGGTTAAATTAACTCTTGGTAAGTGTATTTTTTTAGAGGTAGGTAAGCGATGTAGCCAGTGAGTTTGTGTGACGCCTTTCATCACTAACAAACTGCCATGTTGTAACACGGAAGTGCGGGTCGCTTTGGTATTTTTATGTTTAAACATAAACTGTCGTTCCGCACCCAAACTCACTGAAGCAATGGCACCGTTGTGAAGTAGCTGCCTTTCACTGTCACTATGCCAAGCCATACCTTCATTACCACTATGATATAAGTTAAGCAGACATGAGTTAAATGTCTCCCCACTAATCGCCTCTACCTTATGTTTAAGATCGAGCAACTCAGGCGTCCATGGCAATGCAGATCGAGTTATCCTTGAGTAGGTGTAATCAAATGCTTGGCTGGCATACCAGGCCACTTTACGTTTGGTGGTGATTTTTTTATTGAAGATAATGGCAGCGTCGTTTTTCCATGCAATGTGGTTGGTTAAATAATCTAGAAAATAATCTGCATCCTCAGCACTAAAAACCACACCGTGATAATTGGCTTCACCATCTTGAGGCAGCAAATTAATAGGTGGGTCTAATAATTGAGAAAACAGGGTCATATTAAATGGCTCTATGTGCAGGTTATTTGATGCTTAAAGTGGGTTAATAAATAGCTTAAACGGAGATTCAACTGGCTTTGTAACAACTGTACTTTTCAAAACAGGTCAATGCAAGTCGCCCTATCTATAAGCCGAGCCAGCCTAAGAATCTAATAGCGTTGTGCAAAAGGAGGTGGGTGGTCATTGTGGATACGAACAGCACTAAGGTCAAAAACAAGCCCTCACCAAAACTATGGTTGTGTGCCTTTACCTTAGCAAGTTTTGTGTCTTTTTAAATTGGAAAAATTCCAGCCTAGGTCTACACTTCAATATACGGCAACGCTCAGTGAACTGGGCTCAAACACCAAGGTTTTTTTATTGAGAGAGGCGTTAATTGAAGATTATTTAGAGAGCAGTGTTAGTGTTAATTGCAATCGTTGGTTCTACTTATGGTATGGCTGATGAGCAAAATAATGACTATTATCACGGCACAGTTTCTGGTTATGATTTTAACGAGTATCATTTGCAACTGATTAAAGGTGACTGGCTTACCGCAGTCCTCAAAAGTCCCAAGTTAGAAGTTATGATCTTTACACCGATTTCAAAAAATTTAACTCATGGTGAACCTTTTGAAATTAAAAAAAGTGGGGAGTACACGTTAAGGGTATTAATGCCTAGAGTTTTTGCGCGCCGAAATCTGCAGCTTGATTACCAATTATCACTCACCATTGACCGTTAGTAGTAAGCCAAATAACGCACTTATACAAGGTGTTGGCCACTAAAGCATCCACGCTTTAGTGGCCAAGCTTGGTTACACCTTTTCTAGAGCTTGTTCAATATCGGCAATGATATCGCTGACGTGTTCAATGCCCACCGAAATCCGCACTAGATCTTCTGGCACTCCTGCTGCTACCAACTCTTGAGCATTGAGTTGCCTGTGGGTCGTTGATGCGGGATGACAAGCCAACGATTTAGCATCTCCAATATTAACTAGGCGTAAAATCATTTGCAGGGCATCAATAAAACGGGCGCCCGCTTCACTACCGCCAACGACGCCAAAACTCAAGATTCCTGAAGCTTTCCCACCACACATTTTTTCACAGGTGGCTTTGTAGGGGCTATTTTCTAAGCCAGCATAGTTTACCCAATTAACTTTTGGGTGATTTTCTAAAAACTGAGCTACGACTTCTGCATTATCACAATGACGTTCCATCCGTAAGCACAAGGTTTCTAAGCCTTGCATCAACATAAACGAACTATGGGGGGCAATAGCAGCACCCGTATTTCTTAATGGAATAACACGACAACGGCCTATGTATGCAGCGGCTCCCAATGCTTCTGTATAAACCACTCCATGATAAGACGGATCTGGCGTATTGAGCACAGCAAAGCGCTCTTTATGCTTGACCCAATCAAATTTACCCGAATCCACTATCATGCCACCAACGGTGGTGCCATGCCCACCAATGTACTTAGTCAAAGAATGGATGACAATATGGGCTCCGAATTCTATAGGCCTACATAAAACAGGAGTAGCGACCGTATTGTCTACCATTAATGGCACACCATTGCGTTCTGCTATTTCTGCGAGTCGTGCAATATCAACAACGTTGCCTGCAGGATTACCTATAGATTCGCAAAAAATAGCACGTGTACGATCATCAATATGGGCTTCAAGGGCTGCATAATCATCGTGAGAGGCAAATCGGGTTTCAATGCCTTGGCGTGGCAAGGTATGTGCAAACAGGTTGTAAGTGCCACCATAGACTTGACTGGTGCTAACAATATTATCGCCTACTTCACAAATACATTGCACAGCATAAGTAATAGCAGCCATACCCGATGAGACTGCTAGACCAGCAATCCCCCCTTCCATAGCCGCTATTCGCTCTTCCAAAACTGCTGTAGTTGGGTTGGTGATACGCGTGTAAATATTACCGGCTACTTTGAGGTCAAACAGGTCAGCACCATGCTGTGTATTATCAAATGTATAAGAGGTCGTTTGGTAAATAGGCACGGCTGCTGCTTTAGTGCTGGTTTCAGATTCATACCCGTGATGCAATGCCAAAGATTCTAACTGCATAAAAAGTTCCTTTTATTTTTGTTAAGAAGTTATTTCCAGCTTTCTTTATATAACAAAAATGACTAAAAATATATATTTATTAACATAAATGTTATAAGAAGTAGTTTATTTAGATCACTTATGCCTCGCTAGAGGGCTTGCCCGTGTCAAAACATCCCTCGCAATAGTCACAGGTCTCTCCATAAAAATAGACATGGAAACTACTGAATGCTCTGATTGAACCAATGTAAACCTGTTTACATTGGTTATGAGAGTGAGATCAAATTTTTTTGATTTACAGTTGGCTCAGGCAGGTTTCGTATTAGTCGTTAAATTATGGCCACTCATAGTGAGTCTTTCCCATGAAATTGCCACCTATTGAATTGCATCAAATTAAAGACGCTACTATGAAGGCTCTTTAAATGCCTCGCATGAAAATTTTAGGTTGAGTTCGAGTTCGAGTTCGAACTTGAATTCACAATGGCTTTTAATTCTTTACCGGCTTTGAAATGCACGACGTTCGTCTCTGCTATTTGAATTTTAGTCCCTGTGCTGGGATTCCGGCCACTGTAGCCTTGGCGCTTTTGTACAGAAAAGGTACCAAAGTTAAATAAAGAGACAGGTTCACCATTGGCTAGGGTGCTGTTAATGGCTCTTGTTACTATATTGAGCAGCCGACTAGCAGCCACCTGCGTCAGGTCAATATCTATCGCAATTGCTTGTATTAGCCCAGCTTTATTCATTCCTTCACTCCCCTTAGATTTTGGTTGATCAATAGGCGTCTAATCTTGTCAGTTTTCAACAGCATTCAAGGGATCCCTAAAACATGTGAGAGGGCAAGTTTAGGGATCTCTTGAATACTGTACCTAAGTTGGCTATTTAAATCAGCCCAGCATAAGCCAATTCAGATGGTTAAGCCGGACCTTGCCGACTACATCTTCGATGGAAACAATGTTTGGATTAGCCATTCTTTCATCCCTCACCGCATCTGATTTATCCATTGCTTCTTGACTATTAAAGAGAGTCACCCCAATTAGTTTATTACCATTACTTTGAATTCCAATGAGCTGCTCAGCTGAATGGAAATCATTAGCCTCTATCGCTTCATAAAACTTTGCTGCCGCATCTGCCGCTGCCTGAGACTTAAATATCATGGTTGTTATACGTGCGATTGACATGATGCTTTCCAAATAAATGGTGAGTTTTATTAAACTATTATCTTGCAGATTTAACCTTGTCAGCCTAACTTTTAAATGTAGTAACCATTAAACCCACACTGTTGATAGTTGGGTTGCTACCATTCCAAAAAACATAGGCTCTAAGTCGTTTTCCACAAAGTGAAGGGTGTTTGATTCCTAGGTTGTTCCATATGAATAGCGTCTCATTCTTTATCGTCTGCAATCCAAGCCTGAAACTGATCGATGGAGTTGATAGCAGATAAAAATACATAGATACATATACCAAGGGACGAATGATCACTCATGAGACAGCCAATTTAGAGGCGCCACTGGTTGTGATTAGATGTAAAGTCACTAGGCTTGAACTAATACCTATGGCGGTAGTCATCGATAAATTTCGGGCTGGTGAAGCCCATGAAATAGTACGTGTGTGTATCTAATGCTGTGATTTCCATAATTATTCCTTATAAATAGTAATCGATATAGGTTATGATAAACAAATGCTAATACTAATGCAAATGATTCTCATTAATATAATAAGTACACATTATTTACCATACTGGAATAGGGTTTAGTAAGGGCTCAAAATTTATGGTTGCCAACACCAACTGTGTTTATTAAACGTTTGTTGCTGAGTTAATCATTTTTGAGTTGAGTTAAAGTGAAAAGGCTGAAGTGCTGTGGGCAAAACGGGGTTGCTAAGTCGTATATCAGTAGCTACATCTAGGTGAATAAATTCATCCATGGTCCTGCTTGATCGAATCAAAGGGACTGAGTATCTTCCTACTAATGTTCCGGCTTAAACGAAGATTGGTCTGTATGGTAGGCCTTTTAGCTCAGTGGCTTGCTGATGTTTCTATGGCAGACTAGTCTGCTAAGCCCATATAGGCCATGTGCAGGCTTACTCCATGCCAAACACTTTGGCTAAATCAGGTCTTTGGGTTTTGGATCTAGAAAGGTCTAAGCCTGTATGAATCTGTTGCAGGTGATTACATACCAACCTTTCAGCCTGACTTGGCTCGCCCTCTTTGATCGCTGCTAAAATGCTTGCATGATCGCCATCGGGGCAACTGGAGTGTCCACTATCACCAAACAGACCGACGATAAGTGAGGTCCTTGTAACCAATTCTCGAATAATTCTAATGAGCACCGAATTTCCACTCATACTTGCCAGCCTGACATGAAACTCACCAGAGAGCCGGATAATGTGAGACCGATCTGAGTCTGTGCGTGCTGCATGTTCTAGCTTAATGTGCTCTTCAAGGTGACTGACATCAGGGCTTTGGGTCGCAATACACAGGTCATGAACGAGTTTAGGTTCTATGAGCATGCGTGATGTAAACACATCGTTGGCTTCTTGAGGGCTGGGACAAGCGATG
>ENA-OQVM01002667-OQVM01002667.1-marine-metagenome-genome-assembly--contig:-NODE-2667-length-20455-cov-34.961282_pt1 | contig 20455 bp, 13 predicted proteins | sample MGYA00237776_ERZ505498 | MGnify/ENA primary metagenome ERZ505498 (study PRJEB26159, sample SAMN06265151) | marine metagenome | isolation source: Helgoland LTER site | place: Germany:Helgoland, sampling... | reverse complement strand
GGTAAATTGTGTATACGAATCCATTTGATAGGCTTTGTTTCACCTGTGTACTCTAGGTTTTCTGCATCCCATCCTGCAGCATCATATATCTTTTGTATTTCCTTATCTAATTCATTCTTTCTTAAAACCACACCGTTGTATTCAACCTCAGTTCCCTCAGCAACTTCTGCAATATTTTTATGACAATTCATACATACATTTACTGATGGTATTCCAGAGTGCTTGCTGTGTTTAGCTGAAGAGTGACAATATTGACAATCAACTTTATTTTCTCCGGCATGAATTTTATGCGAAAAAGCTATTGGCTGAACTGGTTGATAACCTTGATCTACGCCTACACTAAATAACGTTCCAAATCCTAAATATGCCGATGTTAACAATAAAAATATTACTCCTACTACATGTAAAAATGTATTTTGCTGAATGCCTGCCCAAACTTCTTTTAAAGAACCTAGTGGACCTGGAGTTTTTGGAGCACCTTTTAATTCACTAATAGTTTTTAGTAACGCTGCTATAATTAAAAATGCAGAAACTATGATTGCTGCAAGAATATAAATTAGCCATCCTGGAGCTTCATTTTGACCTCCTGTTGAGGCAACTGCTCCAGGAGCAAGTACCGGTTTTGGATCACCAACCTCGGTGTAATAAAGTATGTCGTCTATTTGAGTGTCTGAAAGTTGTGGAAAAGCAGACATAACAGATCCATTGTATTCGTTAAAAATAGCAATCGCATCTCTATCTCCCGAAGCCCTCAAGGCTGCATTATTTTTTATCCAGGCTTTTAACCAATCATTCTCCCTTCTTTCAGTAACACCTGCAAGAGCAGGACCAATAAGTTTTCTATCTAACTTGTGGCAGGAAGCACAAAGATTATTGTATAATTTTCTACCCTCTTTTTGACGGGCAACATCTATAGCATCTTGCGCCATAGCTGAAAAACTTAAAGAAAATAATAATAGAAATGTAAAACTCTTAAGAAGTAGGGTGGTTAGTCTTTTGTGTAGATATACACTTTTCATATTCACAAACTATTTGTTTAGTATCAAATTACTGAATTTCTAACTAAAATTTGGTTCAAAAAACCGCTCATAATTAGAAGCACAAAAGTACTACATATATGTAAATTTTGAAATGCTAAAGAGCTGTTAAATATTAATTTATATTTGTTCTAAATAAGGTGGTTTTGAAATATATTTATATTGAAGTTGTTAACTTTGTAGTAAGTATTTTTTTATGAAAAAAACAGTAATAATAAGTTGTCTTTTTTTTGTGGGCTTTTTCACCTCACAAATTATTTATTCTCAATCCCAAAAACCGGATAGTACACTCATAAATGAGTTTATTTCAAAAAAAAGAAGCTTTAATAAAGAGTTTGGATATGGATTTAGAATTCAGCTATATAACGGCTTTGAGACAGAGGCTAAAAAAACTGAGGCAAAATTTAAAATAGATTTTCCAGAAATTAAAACTTTCCTTTTATACAGACAACCTGAATGGAAAATACAAGTTGGATTTTACAAAACCAAACTTGAAGCTGATAGAGCTCTATTGAATTTCAAGAGAAAATATGTAAGTGCTATTGTAATTCCGCTAGGTAAATAATTAGCAAATTCTTATATCAAAAAAATGCCTTGTATTTTAATTTACAAGGCATTTTTTATAGAAAATTATTTCAATTTTTTCTTGACTGCTACTTCTTGATAAGCCTCTATAGAATCTCCTACAGAAATATCATTGTAATTTTTAATCTGAAGACCACAATCATACCCTTTTGCAACTTCTTTTACATCGTCTTTAAATCGTTTCAACGAAGTTAATTCTCCATCATGAACAACAATTCCATCACGAATAATTCTAATTTTAGAATTTCTAAAGATTTTACCGTTCATCACCATACAACCAGCAATATTTCCAACTTTAGAAATTTTGTATACTTCTCTAATTTCTACAGTACCTGTTATCTCTTCTTTCATCTCTGGAGATAACATACCTTCCATTGCGTCTTTAAGGTCATTAATTGCATCGTAAATAATAGAATAAGTTCTAATATCTACTTCTTCTCTATCTGCAATTACTCTAGCATTGGATTGTGGACGAACATTAAATCCTACGATAATAGCATCTGATGCTGTTGCTAATAAAACGTCTGATTCTGTAATAGCTCCAACACCTTTATGTAAAATATTTACTTGGATTTCTTCAGTAGATAATTTCTGGAAAGAATCTGTAAGCGCTTCTACAGAACCATCTACATCTCCTTTTAGTATGATGTTTAATTCTTTAAAATCTCCTAAAGCTATACGTCTTCCAATTTCATCTAAGGTTAATGTTTTCTGAGTTCTAACAGACTGTTCTCTTTGTAATTGCGATCTTTTAGAGGCTATTTGTTTTGCCTCTCGCTCATCATCAAATACATTGAATTTGTCCCCAGCTTGAGGAGCTCCGTCTAAACCTAAAATAGAAACTGGAGTAGATGGACCTGCCTGATCTACATTGTTCCCTTTGTCATCAAACATTGCCTTTACCTTTCCACTATTCTTTCCTGCAAGAATGTAGTCTCCAATTTTTAAAGTTCCTGCTTGAACTAGTATTGTTGTTACATAACCTCTACCTTTATCTAATTGAGCTTCTACCACAGCACCAACAGCATTTTTATTTGGGTTAGATTTTAATTCTAAAATTTCAGCCTCTAACAATACTTTTTCTAATAATTCAGGAATACCTTCACCTGTTTTTGCAGAAATATCTTGTGACTGAATACTCCCTCCCCATTCTTCAATGAGTAAATTCATGGAAGATAATTGAGTTTTTACATTGTCAGGATTGGCATTGGGTTTGTCTATCTTATTGATTGCAAAAATGATTGGAACACCAGCAGCTTGCGCGTGAGATATTGCTTCTTTTGTTTGAGGCATCACATCATCATCTGCTGCAGCTACAATAATAACCAAATCGGTAACCTGGGCACCACGTGCACGCATGGCTGTAAAGGCCTCGTGTCCAGGTGTATCTAAGAATGCTATTTTTTGATCTCCTACACTAACTGAATATGCTCCAATGTGCTGAGTAATACCACCTGATTCACCTTCAATAACATTTGCTTTTCTGATGTAATCTAATAGTGATGTTTTACCATGATCTACATGCCCCATCACGGTTATAATTGGCGCACGACCAATTAAATCTTCTGGTTTATCAATCACTTCTTCAATTGATTCCTCTACTTCTGCACCAACAAATTCGACAGTATGATCAAATTCCTCTGCTACTATTTTTAAAGTTTCAGCATCTAAACGTTGGTTCATAGTAACCATCATTCCAAGCATCATACATGCAGAGATAATTTCTGTGACAGCAACTTCCATCATGGTAGCAACTTCACTTACAGTAACAAACTCTGTAACTTTTAATACTTTGGACCCTAAGACTTGTGCTTCAGTTTCGGCATCAGAGAGTTCTTTGTGAGCATCTCTTTTATTTCTTCTATATTTTGCTCCTTTTCCTTTTGAAGATTTCCCTTGAAGTTTTTCCAAGGTTTCTCTAACCTGTTTTTGCACTTCTGCTTCTGTAAGTTCTCTTTTAACAGGCGCAGGTCTTCTTTGAGCATTTCCACCTCTAGATCCTCCTGGTCTGTTTGATCCAGGTCTAGATCCACCTGGCCTTCCTACTCCTGATGCCCTATTTTGATTACCTTGACCAGGTGCTCCTGGCTTGCTAATCCTTTTCCTTTTTCTTTTGGAAGCATCGTTTTTGGCAGGTACTTTTGGTTTATCTTCAGGTTTTTTCTTTGCCTTTTCAAATTGCTTGAGATCAATTTTTTTACCTGTTAACTTAGGACCATTTAATTTTTTATATTGAGTCTTTATGGTTTCCGATTCCTCAGAAGATTCTGATGACTCGGTTTGTTCAGTATTGTCGGAAATAACCTCTTTTTTTAGCTCTAAATCTTGTTCGTTATCAGAAATAACTTCTTTTTGCTCTAAAGGTTCGGATGATTTTTTATCAATTTCTTTGGGCGCATGCTCTACCTCTTTTTCTTGAGTATCATTTGCGGGTGGAATGATGTCTTTTGACTCTTCCTGACTTTCAATTATTTGGTCAACTGGAGGCTCACTTTTAACTTCAGCTTTTTTTGCTTCTATGTCTATCTTACCTACAGTTTTAATTTGTAACTTCTCTGCTTTGGCTCTTAAAACTTCTTCCTTCTTTTCATCCTCTAACCTCTTTTTCTCAATCTTTGCCTCTAATTCAAGCCTTATTGCTTCTTTCTCTTTTCGTTTTTCTTCACCTACTTCCTTAGATGCAGCTTTTTTGTTAGCATCTGTTTCAAAACCGTCTTGTAGCACCTGATAAATTTCACTTGATATTTTTGTAGTTGGCCTTGCTTCGATCTGGTGACCGTTGTTTGCAAGATATTCTACAGCCCTATCAAGAGAAATATTTAATTCTCTTAGCACCTTATTAAGTCTCACTGTTCTACTTTCCGACATATACCCTTGTTAACCTTTTATTTGTAAAAGTATTATTTTTTATTGAATGTTATTCTTCAAACTCTTCTTTAAGAATTCGCTGAACATCTAGTATTGTTTCTTCCTCTAAATCTGTTCTCTTAAGAAGTTCTTCCACAGAAGCATCTAACACACTTTTTGCTGTATCCAGACCAATATTTTTGAATTCTTGGATAATCCAAGCTTCAATTTCATCTCTAAATTCAGTTAATTCAACATCTTCTTCCTCTAACCCTTCTCTTTGAACATCTATATCATATTTGGTTAGCTCACTAGCCAAACGAATATTCACACCGCCTTTACCAATTGCTTTTGATACTTCTTCAGGCTTCAAAAAGACATTAACACGTCCTTTTTTTCCATTTTTCTCTTCCTCATACTCTTCTATTTCCATAGAAACAACTTTTGCAGGACTTAAAGCCCTAGATATAAAAAGTTGTTCGTTTTTTGTATGATTGATTACATCTATATTTTCATTTCCAAGCTCCCTAACAATTCCATGAATCCTAGAACCCTTCATTCCAACACAAGCACCAACTGGATCTATTCTATCATCGTAAGAATCTACTGCTACTTTTGCTTTTTCTCCAGGAATCCTCGCAACCCTCTCTACTGTTATTAATCCATCAAATACTTCTGGGATTTCTTGCTCAAATAACTTCACTAGGAAATCTGGGGAAGTTCTTGATAAAATAATAGCAGGTTTATTACCTCTTAATTCTACCGTTTTAATTACTCCTCTTACAGAATCTCCTTTTCTAAAAAAGTCTGATCGAATTTGCTCACTTTTTGGTAACACAATTTCATTACCATCGTCATCTAGCAAAATAATTGCATTATGACGGATATGGTGAACCTCAGCACTGTAGATATCTCCCTCTAATTCTTTAAAATGTTTAAATATGTTTGTACTGTCATGTTCTTGAATTTTTGAAATCAAATTTTGACGCAATGCTAAAATAGCTCTTCTTCCTAAGTCAAATAATTTAACTTCTTCTGAAACATCCTCTCCAATTTCAAAATCTGGTTCAATTTTTCTAGCTGCTGATATTTCAATCTCTTCGTTATCATCTTCTACTTCATTATCAGCTACAACAATTCTGTTTCTCCAAATCTCTAAATCTCCCTTGTCAGGATTGATAATAATATCAAAATTATCATCTGAGCCAAACTTACGTTTTAATGCTGCTCTAAAAACTTCTTCTAAAATAGACATGAGTGTTACCCTGTCTATACTTTTCATGTCTTTGAATTCTGAAAACGAATCTATTAATGCTATATTCTCCATTGCATATTATTCTTAAAATATAATCTTCACTTTTGCTTCTTTTATACTGCTAAATGCTATCGAAGCATTTTTCTCTACAGTTATTTTACCTTTACCTATTGGTTTGGGCTCTCTTGTTTTCCATCTAAGAGAAATTTCTTTATCGTTGGCACTCACTAGGGTACCTTCTAATTCTTGATCTTCAGTTTTAACCTTCAAAATTCTATTCATATTTTTAAGGTACTGTCTTCTAACCGTTAAAGGATGAGAAATATCTGGAGAAGTAACTTCTAAACCAAAATCTTCTACTTCTCTATCTAAATTATGTTCTACATGCCTACTAATACGGATACACTCTTTAATAGAAACACCTTCATCTCCATCTACAATTACTTTAATTTTATTACCTGCCAAAAAAGATAATTCAATTAGAAATAAGGATTCATTCTCTAAAATCGCCTCATCTACTAATTTTGTAACTAACTTTTGATCCATATACCTCATGATATAAAAAGAGGGGACTTATCGTCCCCTTCTTCTTCGTTTTTTGGTCATTTTCCGTGCAAATATACTAACTAGTTACTTAATAACCAAATAGGTTTTTTCCTAATTTTTTTGTAAATTTAACTTAAGTCTTACCAAGCGTAGCATGCTCCCACTGAAACTATTAAAACTTCAATAATATGTATAAAATTTTAGTCCCTGTAGACTTTTCTGAAAAATCTAAATATGCAGTGAAAATGGCTGCAAAAATTGGTAAAAATATTGAAGCAGAAATATATTTACTTCACTTGGTAGAACTTCCATCCGGAATTATTGATATGGGATCAGGAAGCAACTTTAGTATCCCCGAAAGCATGATGTACTTGAGAAAAGTAAAAGAAAAAATTCTTGACTTAAAGACTACGTATTTTTACGATAATCAAATTGTTAGATACTCTATTAGATTTCAAAACCCCTTTAAAGGAATTAGAGATTTTGTAAAAAAAATTAACGCAAACCTCATTGTAATGGGATCTAAAGGTGTGTCAGATTTTGAAGAAATGATTATTGGATCTAATACAGAAAAAGTTGTACGCACCTCAACAATCCCAGTTATTGTTGTAAAAGCTGACTCTCAAAAATTTAAATTTAAAAAATTAGTTTTTGCATCAAATTATGATGAAGAAAATAAGGTTGCTTTTGTAGATTTTTTAAATTTTGCTAAACAATTTAAAACTGAAATACATTTACTAAAGATAAATACAGCAAGTAGTTTTGAAAATTCTTTTATAACTAAAGAGAAGATTAAAAACTTTATCAAAGACTTTGATTTACCAAATAACACAATACATATTCATAATGATGAGTCTGTAGTAAAAGGTATTACAAATTTCGCAAAAGAAATTGAAGCAGATCTCATTGCTTTAACCACACACGGAAGAAGTGGACTCTCTAGCCTGTTTAACAGTAGCATAGCTAAAAGTGTTTCTAAAAGTGTTTTACGACCTGTGATAACTTTTAAAATATAAAAAATCCCATTCTAAGAATGGGATTTTTTTTGGTTGGCCTACAAGGACTCGAACCTTGAATGTCGGTACCAAAAACCGGTGTGTTACCAATTACACCATAGGCCAATAGATTTCATAGCGGCTGCAAATTTAAATCAAAGTTTTTATCCTGCAAATCTTTTTATTACTTTTTTACTTTTAACAAAGTTTTATAATGTCTTTAAAGTTAATACGTGACTCTTAGCCGTTATTTCTCCGATAAATTAGTAAATTCGCCCATACATTTTACTACCTATGACATCAGAAAAATTTAAAAAGTGGAACCTCATATTAGGATGGAGCACTTTTACAATAGCTCTCATCACCTATTCTCTCACACTAGAACCAACTGTTAGTGCGTGGGATTGTGGAGAATACATATCAACATCAGTAAAGTTAGAAGTTGGTCACCCTCCAGGGGCTCCATTGTTTCAAATGCTTGGCGCATTTTTTGCTATGTTTACAAGTGAACTTACAGAGATTGCAAGAATGGTAAATTTCATGTCTGCTCTAGCGAGTGCTTTTACTATTCTTTTTATGTTTTGGACCATCACTAACTTGGCAAAAAAATTAGTAATTAAAACAGGAGAAATTAATGACAGTTCTACCATCGCTATTTTGGGCAGCGCTTTAGTTGGCTCTTTGACTTACACTTTTTCTGATAGTTTTTGGTTTAGTGCAGTTGAGGGAGAGGTCTACGCAATGTCATCTTTTTTAATGGCGATCTTATTTTGGTTGGGCCTAAAATGGGAAAGTGAAATTCATACCCCAAGAGGTCATAAATGGCTTGTAATTATCAGTTTTGTGGTAGGATTATCTTTTGGTGTTCATATTTTGTCTTTACTTGTTATTCCTGCAATATTTCTAATTTATTTTTTTAAGACGTATCATACAATAAATCTCAAAACCACAAGTATAGCAACAATTATTTCAATTCTCATACTTGCTTTTGTTTTTAAGTTTTTATTTCCATTTACACTAAAGTTCTTTAGTGCCTCAGAATTATTTTTTATCAATTCTATAGGCTTACCGTATAATTCTGGTTCTATTATAGCTGGCATTATCTTGGTAGTTGGCTTTTATGTTGGCTTAAATTATACTAAAAAAAATAATAAGGTCATAACAAACACTATTCTTCTGTCTGTACTTTTTATTATGATTGGCTTTTCGTCTTGGTTGATGCTCCCAATTAGAGCAAATACCAACACTACAATTAATGAGAACAACCCTTCTAGTGCTAGAGAATTACTAGCTTATTATAATCGAGAACAGTATGGTGATGCTAATGTATTTTATGACACTTATTATTCAGATTCGTATAGTAGAGAGGTAAACAAAGAAAAACCTCTTAAAGACGATAAACCTAAATATGAAAAACGAAATGGGAAATATGAGATAGTGAATAAATACAAAGATGTACTCCCAAACACATCAGACAAACACAAAGGATTTATTCCAAGAATGACAAATCCTGCAGCTGAAAAAATGTACAAAGCTATTGCTAATATTCCTCAGAATAGCACTAGAAGACCCACATTTGCAGAGAATATAAAATTTATGATTAGCTACCAATTTGGCTACATGTATGGTCGTTATTTTATGTGGAATTTTTCTGGTAGACAAAATGACGTTCAAGGGCAATTAGATAGGTACAACGGAAATTGGTTAAGCGGAATTAAATTTATCGATGAGGCAAGATTAGGACCACAAACTAATTTACCATCGGATGTAACAGAAAATAAAGGACGAAATGTTTATTTTATGTTGCCTTTTTTATTGGGTATCATAGGATTATTGTATCAAATAAAATGGGATAAAAAAAACTTTTTTGTTCTTTTCATGTTTTTTGCTTTTACAGGCTTTGCAATTATTTTTTACACAAATCCAAAACCTTTTGAGCCTAGAGAAAGAGATTACGCAATCGTAGGTTCATTTTACATATATGCCATTTGGGTAGGTTTTGGCGTATTGGCACTTTATGAATATCTAAAGAATTTTGCCAATAAAAAAGTAGTTGCTATAGCTGTATCAGTAATTTCATTACTAGCTGTTCCTACACTAATGGGTTTTGAAAACTGGGACGATCATGACAGATCGAATAGATACACCACACATTTAAACGCACAATCATATTTAGAATCTTGCGACCCTAATTCAATTATGTTTACCATTGGAGATAATGACACCTTCCCATTGTGGTACATGCAAGAAGTTGAGGGTGTTAGAACAGATATTAAATTAGTTAACACAAGCTTGTTTGCCACAGATTGGTATATAGATCAAATGAAACGAGCAACCTATGATGCACCACCAATACCATCTCAATTAAATCATGATGATTATAAATATGGTAGTTTGGATGCTGCCTATTACTTTGAGGAATTATTCCCAACACTAAAAGACTCCATTCTTCCAATAAATGATTATATGCAATGGATAGAAAGTAAGAACAAAGTTACTTTTTACGATATAGATGGTGATGGAAATGAAGAAAAAGTTCTTCCTACAAGAAATATAAGAATTCCAGTTAATAAAGAAAATGTTTTAGAATATGGAATTGTTGCAGCAAAAGATGCAGAAAAAATAGTAGATTATATAGATATTGAAATAGGAAGAGGAATTGCTAAAAACAGAATTTTAATGCTTGATATTTTAGCAAATTTTGATTGGAAAAGGCCTATTTATTTTACAGGAGGTGCGTTTGCAGACGAAGAATATATTTGGCTGAAAGACTATTTACAGTTAGATGGGATGGCTTATAAATTAGTTCCCATAAAAACATCAATGAATGTTATAAACCCAGACGGAACTGTAACCAAGAAAAGCCCATTTGACATGGGAAGAATTGATCCTGAAAAAATGTATGCTAATATTCAAAAATTAGATTGGAGAAATATTAATGATGGAAAAATATATTTAGATGAGCAGACCAAGAGAAGTTCTATTTCTATGCGTAATAATTTGATGCGACTATCTGACGCTTTTGCTACTCAGGGAGACACCGTTAAAGCATTAGAAATATTAGATCTCTCTATTGAGAAAATGCCTATCAAAGATTTTAGTCATTTTAGTTTATCTGTTGGGTATCCAGAAATGTATTATTTACTAGGAGAACCTGAAAAAGCTAGATCTGCTGCAGAAGCTTTAATAAAAATATTTAAAGAACAACTCATCTGGCTAGCAGAATTTCCGAAAGAAGATTCTGATCAAATCTTTGAAGAAATTGACAATAATTTGTTGATGTATCGAAATATCATTGCCACTCAAATTGACCGTTTTGATATAGATGAAGAATATAAAACTGATAAGCAAAATGAATTTATAGAAACTGTAAAACTATTTAATCATTTAATGCCCGAAGAAGAGTAGTTTTATGAAATTTTACACCATTAAAACGCCATCTATAATTCAAAGAGTTTTCTCTAGCTACAGATGGCGTTTTTATTCGGTTACAAAAGAAATCTATTTAACATTTGATGATGGACCAACTCCAGAAATTACCACTTTTGTTTTAAATGAATTAAAAAAACATCAAGCTAAGGCAACTTTTTTTTGTATTGGAAAAAATGTAAAAAAACACCCTACTATTTATGAAAGAATTAAGAAAGAAGGGCACTCAGTAGGTAATCATACCTACAATCATTTAAATGGTTTCAGAACTAACAACATTAACTATATAGAAAATATTCAACAAGCAGAAAAACTCATTGAATCTAACTTATTTAGACCTCCTTACGGAAGATTAAAATCATCTCAAGCAAGATCAATTATTGGTAAGGGCTACAAAATAATTATGTGGGATATTCTTAGTGGTGATTTTGACACAACTATAACGCCTGAAAAATGTTTGAAAAATGTTCTTGACAAAACTACTAATGGGAGTATTGTAGTAATGCACGATAGCGAAAAAGCGAAAGATAAAATATTTTATACTCTTCCTAAAATTCTGAGTTATTATCAAGAAAAAGGTTATCTATTTAAGGCAATTTCTTAGAAGTATTGCTGTACTAAGCCAATTAAAGTATTGGCATCTTGTTCGCCAGTTTGTCTCCATTTCATTTCACCATCTTTATAGATCATAAAGGTTGGATTTCCTTTTACACGAAGAGCCTCAGCTAATGGTTCATTTTTTTTTATATCAATCTTTATCACTTTAGCTTTATCTCCTAAAGCAGCAGCTACATCTCTTAAAGTATCTACATTATTATTTGCATCTTCCCAATCAAAATAAAAATCTATTAAGACTGGTTCCTCTGCACTGATTAACTCACCAAACTTTGTCATTTTTTAATTGTTTTTTTAGGGTAAAAATGCTGTATTTGAACATTTTAATACTTACAAATATAACATTTCTATTGAATTGACCTGAAAATCAGGCTTTTTTCAGTTTAATAACAGTGATTTCTGGCCAAATACCTACTCTCCCAGGAAATGCATGATATCCAAATCCCCTATTGACGTTGATATACCTTCCCTCCTCACTGTATAGGCCAGCCCACTGTTTATAGACATATTTTGAAGGGCTCCATTTAAACCAACCAGGAATTTCAATCCCCATTTGCAACCCATGTGTATGGCCACTTAGTGTTAAATGATAGTTTAAATCATCTTGCTTAACCTCAGCGTCCCAATGAGAGGGATCGTGAGACATCAATATCTTAAAATCCTCTTTGTTAATACCTTCAGATGCTTTTTTAAGATCACCAGCTTGTTTGAAACTTTTACCCCAGTTTTCTACACCTATTAAAGAAATTTTTTGCCCCTCTTTTTCTATGTATCGGCTTTCATTACATAATAAATCAAACCCTATTTTGGGATGAATTTTTTTTATTTCTTGAAACTGAACTTCTTTTTCTTCTTTACTTATACCTCTTATATATTCTGCGTAATCATGATTTCCTAAGACAGAATATTTTCCAAAGGGCGCTTTCAGAGAGCTAAACATTTCTATCCAATTATCCATCTCACTAGCCATGTTATTTACAATATCGCCTGTAAATAGTAATACGTCAGAATTTTGATTATTAATCATATCAACACCGTACTGAATTTTCTTCTTATTAGTAAAACTTCCCGAATGAATATCTGAAATTTGAGTAATTGTAAATCCATCAAAAGCATCTGGCAAGTCTTTAAAAGATAGCTGGTACTTTAACACCTTGTAATTATACCTGCCTTGAATAATACCATATAAAAATGAAGTAAAAGGAATAGCTGCTAATACAAGAGCTAGTTGAGATATAAATTTACGTCTCCCGGGAATAGGTTGAGTCGGGTTACTACCAAGCCAAGATGTAATTTTATGAAAGATTCGAACAATATCTTCCCCAAACAACACTACTAAAATAAATATTTTAGGAATTAAAATAGTTATCATCATTCCTGTAGCCATCTGAAACTCCTTAGTTTGACCAGAATTGCTTGGTGTTGTAACTATTACGTACAATAGATTGAGGTAAACTAAGATTCCTATAGCCATCCAACCCCATCTAATAATTCTATTTTTAGTGACCGTCTTTACCGCCTGAAAAGCATAATATTCTAAAATAAAAATGATTGAAGAAGCTATCAATAAGGGAACGATCCATCTTGGCATAGTTATTTATTTTAATGGGGTTAAATATAGTTGAAAAACAAAGTGATAATTTTAAGTTCATGTTAAAGTTTTCTTTACAAAATGAAATAAAATTCTGTGTTCGCAATAGATTTCAAAACGAATAGAATGAAACAGAAATGATTTTTTAACAAACTTCAAGCAGGTGAAAAACAAATAGCTAATAACTTATAACAATTTTGAATAATTATTTAATGGACAAAATTTATATTTTGTAGTTTTAGCAAATCAATATAAACTTCATGTCAGATAAAAAACGTCTTTTTTTACTCGATGCTTTTGCACTAATTTTTAGAGGATATTATGCATTTATTAAAAACCCTAGAATTAATTCAAAAGGGATGGATACTTCTGCTATTCTAGGTTTTACCAATTCTCTACTCGATGTAATAAAAAGAGAAAAACCAGATCTTTTAGCTGTTTGTTTTGATAGAGGTGGAAGTGTAGCTAGAACTGAAGCATTTTCTGAATATAAAGCCAATAGACAAGAAACTCCTGAGGCAATTAAAATTGCAGTGCCTATTATAGAAAGTATTTTAAAAGCTATGAAAATTCCTGCAGTTGTTTTGGCAGGATATGAGGCAGATGATATTATTGGGACCCTAGCCAAGAAAGCAGAAAAAGAAGGATACCAAACTTATATGGTTACACCAGATAAAGATTTTGCACAATTGGTTTCTGAAAATATTTTTATGTACAGGCCTCGATTTGGAGGAGGCTATGAAACGTGGGGAATTCCTGAGGTACAAGAAAAATTTGGAGTAAAAAATCCAGAACAAGTTATTGACTTTTTAGGAATGATGGGGGATTCTGCAGATAATATTCCCGGATTACCAGGTGTAGGTGAAAAAACTGCAAAAAAATTCTTAGCGCAATATGGATCTATGGAGAATTTATTGGAAAATACTGCAGATCTTAAGGGTAAGATGAAAGAAAAAGTAGAGGCTGCAAAAGAATTGGGAATTCTTTCCAAAGAACTAGCTACTATTATGTTAGATGTTCCTGTTGATTTTCACGAGGAAAGTTTCAAAATGAGTATGCCTGATATTGAAGCAACTAAAGAGATTTTTACAGAATTAGAATTTAGACGTCTTACTGAGAATTTTGTCAAAACATTTTCAATTTCAACAAATTCTGAAGACATTGTTAAACAAGACAATCAAACAATTACAAATTCTAAAGCATCTACTTCTAAGCCTCAAGGTGATCATAATGGTCAATTTGATTTGTTTTCTACACCCGGAACCGGAAATGTTTCGGAAGAAGAAAGTATTCAAGGCTATAAAACTATTGCAACTACTCGTCACTTCTACCAACACGTTGATACACCAATCTCAAGAAAATTACTGCTAAAAAAATTGCAGCAACAAACCTCTGTTTGCTTTGATACAGAAACAACTGGATTGAAAGCCCTGGAAGTTGAACTGATCGGAATTTCCTTTTCATGGGAAATTGGGAAAGGCTACTATGTATCATTCCCAGATGACCAAATTGAAACTAAGGCAGTCTTGGAGGAATTTCGTAGTTTTTTTGAGAATACATCCATTGAAAAAATAGGTCATAACTTAAAATATGATATCAAAGTATTATCAAATTATGGAATGCCTGTAAAGGGAAACTTATTTGATACAATGATTGCCCATTATTTAATCAATCCAGACATGCGACATGGAATGGATATTTTAGCTGAAACCTATTTAAATTATCAACCTGTTTCAATCACTAAATTAATTGGTAAAAAAGGGAAAAATCAGTTATCTATGCGAGATGTTCCTATAAAAGATCAAACGGAATATGCTGTTGAAGACGCTGACATAACACTTCAATTAAAAAAACATTTCATTGAAGAATTAAAAAAAGGGAATGTTATAAAACTATTTAATGAAATTGAATTACCATTAGTTTCTGTATTAACAGCTATGGAAATTGAAGGAATTAATTTAAATACTGATTTCTTAAAAGAGTTGTCTATTCATCTAACAGATGATATCAACCGTTTAGAAAAGACCATATTTGAACAAGCTGGTGAAGAATTTAATATTGCCTCACCTAAACAACTAGGTATTGTATTATTTGAGAATATGAAATTGGTAGATAAGCCAAAAAAAACAAAAACAGGCCAATACTCTACTGCAGAGGATGTTTTATCTAACCTATCTAAAGATCATACAATTATTGCCAATGTTTTAGAATACAGGCAATTTAAGAAGTTACAAAGCACCTATGTAGATGCACTACCAAATGAAATTAATCCTACTACAGGTAGAGTTCATACAGCGTATGCACAGGCAGTTGCTGCTACAGGGAGACTAAGCTCTACCAACCCTAACCTGCAAAATATTCCTATTAGAACAGAGAGAGGAAAACAAGTAAGAAAAGCATTTATCCCAAGAGATCAAAACCACGTATTATTAGCAGCAGATTATTCACAGATAGAATTACGAATTATAGCTGCTTTGAGTGAAGAAGAAACCATGATTGAGGCTTTTAAAAACGGAGAGGATATTCATGCCTCAACGGCGGCAAAAGTCTTTAATGTTCCTTTAAGCGAGGTAACCAGAGAACAAAGAAGCAATGCAAAAACAGTTAATTTTGGAATCATATACGGTGTTTCTGCTTTTGGATTGAGTAACCAAACAGATTTAACTAGAAAGGAATCTAAAGAACTGATAGATTTATACTATGAAACCTATCCTAAACTTAAAAACTACATGTCTGCTCAAGTAGATTTTGCTAGAGATCATGGTTATGTAGAAACCGTATTACAACGCCGTAGATATTTAAAAGATATTAATTCTAGAAATGCAATTGTACGAGGGGCTGCAGAAAGAAACGCTGTAAATGCACCCATTCAAGGATCTGCAGCAGATATCATAAAAATAGCTATGATAAATATATTTAAGCGATTTGAGAAGGAAGGTTTTAAATCAAAAATGTTATTACAAGTGCATGATGAATTGGTATTTGATGCACATAAAGATGAGCTAGAGATCATAAAACCAATTATTAAATATGAAATGGAACATGCATTTGAGATGATTGTACCATTAGATGTTGAAATGGGTATTGGTGAAAATTGGCTAGAAGCACATTAACTATTTAAGTAATACTTTTCATCACAAGAACATTTTCAATATTTTGCTTCACTTTCAACATTTTAAAGAAGATATTTCAGGAATTCAAGTTCCAGATAAATTTACATTCCCATTTTATTATGAGCCACACCCATTGGCTAAAGTAGCTACAAAAGAAATACAAGAATATCTAGAAAAACAAACTGATTTTGAACATGAATTTGGGATTAAAAGTGTCAAACAAAAAAATGCTATTGGCAAAATGTTTGGCATCTTAGTTGTAAAAAAGATAGACAATAGTTTAGGGTATTTGGCCGCATTTTCTGGAAAGTTAGCAGATAAAAGTTTACCGGATAAATTTGTTCCTCCTATTTTTAATATGAGAACTGAAGGAAGTTTTTATATCCAAGGAGAAAAAAAAATTGAGAAAATTGGAGCAGAAATTCAGTTATTAAAAAAAGATGAAAACTATCTATCTTTAAAAAAATCGCTAAAAAAATTAAGTAAAAAAATTGAAGAAGATTTAGCTGCACAAAGGAAGAAAATGAAGACTTCAAAACTATCAAGAAGACTTCAAAAAAAAGAGGCTAAAGCTAATTTAGATGCTACTAATTTTAATATTTTAAACAAAAAATTAATACAAGAAAGTTATAACGATCAATTTTACTACAAAGAACTCCAAGAATACTATTCTTATAAAATTGAAGAAAGTAAAGCCCTACTAGCTGATTTTGAAAATAAAATTATGGGTTTAATGGCACTTAGAAAAAAGACCTCTGCCATTCTTCAAAACACCTTATTTGAAAAATATCAGTTCTTAAATCAGTTTAAAGAACAAAAAGGATTACTTGCTATTTTTAATAATCCCTCATCCAGACCACCCGCTGGAGCTGGAGATTGCTCTGCTCCAAAATTATTACAATATGCTTTTCAGCATCATTTAATCCCTATTGCTCTAGCAGAATTTTGGTGGGGCATCTCCCCTAATTCTGAAATTAGAAAACATAAAAACTTTTATCCATCATGTCTAAGTAGGTGCAAGCCTATTTTAAATCATATGTTAAAAGGTATTGATATGGAGGAAAATTTATTGCTGAAAAATTTAACTAAAAAGGAAGAATTATCGGTTATTTATGAAGACGATGATCTAATTATTGTAAACAAACCTCCAGAGTTTTTATCGGTTCCTGGAAAAGAAATAAAGGATTCTGTATATACAAGAATTAAACAAAAATATCCTGAAGCAACTGGTCCTTTAATTGTTCATAGACTAGACATGTCTACTTCTGGTATTATAGTACTTACTAAAACAAAAGAAGCTAATAAAATACTACAGGGTCAGTTTATTAAACGAACTGTTAAAAAGAGATATGTTGCGCTTCTTAGTGGAAAGCTGACAAAAAAACAAGGTGTAATTAAACTTCCTTTACGGCTTGATTTAGATGACAGACCTAGACAGCTAGTAGACTTTATAAATGGAAAAAAATCTGAAACCAATTGGACCGTTATAGCTCATAATAACAATCAAACACGTATTCATTTTTATCCAATTACTGGAAGAACTCATCAATTAAGAGTTCATGCTGCACATAAAGAGGGTTTAAATATACCCATAAAAGGTGACGATTTGTATGGAAATAAACAAGATAGGTTATACTTACATGCGGAGTTTATTGAGTTTGTTCACCCTTCATCAAAAAAAGAAATTAGTTTTACCGTACCAGCTGATTTTTAGTAAATAGCTTTAAAAAATAATCTTCTTTAGCACAAAAAAATGTTCTGATTTCACTTAAAGTGTTCTGATTTCTATTTTACAGCAAGTATTGCTGTATTTATGAAAGTAATTTTTTATATTTTCATTAAGTTGATTTTTTGTGAAAAAAATCTTACAAAACCCTCTTCCAAATTAACTATCTCCTAAGGTAAAAAATTATTAAAAACCGTTTTATTCTTTCTATTAAATGTAAAATAAATGAAGTCTGTTTTAACATTTATATTCATGTTATTAGTTTGTAATGTATTTGGTCAAAAAATACATCATCAAATGATAAGCTCTCAAGGAAAAACCTCGACTACAAATGAAAAAGCAATTGTAAAGCAAACTATTGGTCAATTGTCTGTAATAGGAAGCTACAAAGGTCTTTTTTCTGTTCAACAGGGATTCCAACAATCTTTGTGGGGTAATTATTTGAAACCCACCAAAAATATTCACGTTTCAACTTTACCAAATCCGTTTACTGAGATTGTTAATTTTAACTTTAATAACACCAATAGTGGCAATTTAACAGTTAAAATTTTTGATGTTAGCGGTAAGATCCTTTTCATAAAAGAGCTACAAATCACAAACAATCAATGCACTATTAATCTATCTAGGTTAGCCATAGGAACCTATTTGGTGAAATTAGTTGGTAAAGAATTTAATTATTACACTAAAATTATTAAAATTTGAGAGGACTCTATTTATTTTTATTAATTGTTTTGTCAGTATTTAGAACAAAAGCTCAGGAGATATACGTAAGTTCTGGAAATAATATAACTAGTTATGATTATGTAAGTTCTAATGGTAGTGATAAGAATTTAGAATTTAGAAGCGATTCTGGAACTAACTTTGAAGTAGGTTACTTACATAGCTTTAATAATTATAAACTACTATATGCTATAGGTTTTGTTTACAATGAATTTAATGCCGAAGCATCAAGTTTTAGCTCAAGTTATTTGTGGAAAACAAGGTATATGGGAATCATCAATAAATTTTCTTATAACCTTTCAAATTGTTGTTATAATAGTGGGTTAAATACTTTTTTAACTGCTGGATTTAGCACATCCACACTTTCAGGTGGAGATCAGCTTATAAATGAAGATTACTATGATCTATCGAAGAGTAAAGATTTTTTAGGGGTTAATATTCAACCTTTTATTGGGATAAACTCTCAATACAATCTTGCTAGAAACTTTAAACTAACTCTAGGATACAATTTTTCTAAGGCATTTCATTTATTTAATAATTCTGAAGAGAAAATCTCATACAATACACATCAAATAAAAGTTGGCTTTCTAGTCTCACTTTACAGATAAATTAATCCTATGAAAAAAATATTAATAGCTTTTTTGTTTTTTGGGTCTTTAAGTTATAGCCAAACAAAAGGCATATCCTACCAAGCTTTAATTATAGATCCTGTTGTTCAGGAATTACCAGGCTTTAATAATACCCAAGTACCTCTTGCAAATAGGAATATCTGCTTAAGATTCTCATTCATTGATGAATTGAATTCACTAGAATATGAAGAAATTTTTACCACCACAACTGATGATGTTGGAATGGTAAACCTAATCATTGGAACTGAAGATAGAACTGGCGGATACGCTAGTTCTTTTGAAGACATTACCTGGAGTTCCTTGCCTAAAAATTTAAAAGTTGATTTAAGTGTAAATGATGGTTGTTCTAATTTCATTGAAATAAGCAATGCTCCATTTACAGCTGTTCCATATGCGTTGTTTGCCTTAAATACCGAAAACACACCGCTTGTATTAGACAATGAAGCAGAAATTATATTGCTTAAATCTTTATTAGCAAGTACTCAATTGGGAGCTGGTCTTAATACCGATGGAACCTACTCACCTAATGCATCTTCAAATTTTATCACTGGCGCCACTTCTCTAAATAATGCAGATACAATTTTAGATGGCCAAGTAAAAAATAATAAAGATGTTATAACTGATAACACTACCAGTATCGGAACAAACATAACAGGTATAGCAACTAACACAACTGCTATTGGTGGTAATACCACAAATATTACAACAAATACATCGGGTATTGCAACTAACGTGACTGATATAGCAACCAACACATCGGGGATTGCTACTAACGTAACAGATATTGCAACCAATACCTCAGGGATTGCTACTAACGTGACTGATATAGCAACTAACACCTCAGGTATTGCTACCAATATGACTAATATAGCAACCAACACCTCAGGTATTGCTACCAATGTGACTGATATAGCAACCAACACCTCAGGTATTGCTACCAATGTGACTGATATTGGAACTAATACATCCGGTATAGCAACCAATGTGACTGATATTGCAACCAACACATCGGGGATTGCTACTAACGTAACAGATATTGCAACCAACACATCGGGGATTGCTACAAACGTAACAGATATTGCAACCAATACCTCAGGGATTGCTACTAACGTAACTGATATTGCAACCAACACCTCTGGGATTGCAACCAATGTGACTGAAATAGCAACCAACACGTCAAGGATTTCAACCAATGTGAATGATATAGCAACCAACACCTCAGGAATTGCTACTAACGTAACGGATATTGCAACCAATACCTCAGGGATTGCTACCAATGTGACTGATATAGCAACCAACACCTCTGGGATTGCAACCAATGTGACTGAAATAGCAACCAACACGTCAAGGATTTCAACCAATGTGAA
>ENA-OQVM01002659-OQVM01002659.1-marine-metagenome-genome-assembly--contig:-NODE-2659-length-20491-cov-4.960958_pt1 | contig 20491 bp, 15 predicted proteins | sample MGYA00237776_ERZ505498 | MGnify/ENA primary metagenome ERZ505498 (study PRJEB26159, sample SAMN06265151) | marine metagenome | isolation source: Helgoland LTER site | place: Germany:Helgoland, sampling... | reverse complement strand
TAATTACTTGATTGGTTTTATATGGGTTCTGTTTTCATAACTTCAAGGGTTACGGCAAATAATTTGCCTCTTTTTATCAGGCTGGTTTTGACACCACCACCATTGCCGGCCTGAGTAGGCGGCCATTTAAGGTATAACCCTTCTGAAATACATCCATTACCGTGTTTGGTTCGATATCCGCATTGGGCACCATGCTTACCGCCTGATGAAGCTCTGCATCGAACGGCTGTCCGGCGGGGTCAACAGCTTCAACCTTATACCGCACCAGCACATCAACAAATGTCTTTAGGGTTAGCTCTATGCCTTCGGCAACTGCTTTTTGTCCAGCATCGTCGCCATCAATCGCAGCCAGTGCGCGCTCTAGGTTATCTACTACGGGTAAAAGCTCTGGGGCAAATTTGTCCAGCGCATACTTATGGGCATTTTCGACATCACGCTCGGCACGGCGACGTAAGTTTTGCATCTCTGCCTGCACCCGCAATACCTGATCGTTAGCGCTGGCAACCTGCTGTTGCAGCTGCTCTGTCTCTGACTGCTCGGGCTCTTGATCAAGCTCATCAAGTAACTCAGCCTCAATTTCAGCATTTACCTCATCGAGGGTCCCTTGCTGCTCTGTTTGCAGGGCAGCCTGGTCATCATTTACTGCTGTTTTCTCTTCTTTGTTGGTTTCTTCCGACACGCCAACTCCTCAGTCTATTGTTCACATGATTGATCCAATGGATCATTAAATTTCTACTGTTGGTTGATATGGGGGCAAACTATTAAGTTTCAAGCGATTGCGTAACGGCAATCTGTTCTGTATAAACCTAAAACAAAGTCTATTGGTTAAAAACATTGCTGCTATCAATCAATATTAATAATTACACTCTTGTGGAGACTCTGGAAATTGAGTTTTCCAGCGGTACTACTGCGATTACGGGAGAGACCGGCGCCGGCAAATCACTGGTCTTGGATGCCCTTGGCATGGCGCTGGGTGACCGTGCCGACACAGGAACCATTCGCCATGGCAAAGATCGTGCTGAAATTACGGCCACCTTTGCGATTGATAGTATTGAAGACGCTAAAGTCTGGCTGAATAATAACGACTTCTCAGCTGAGGATGAATGTATTCTACGCCGTATCTACAATGTTGAGGGCCGTTCGCGCGGGTATATCAATGGCCAGAGCTGCACCATGCAGCAGCTGCAGCAGCTCGGCGATATGCTTAGCGATATTCACAGCCAGCATGAGCATCAGTCTCTGCTCCGTCGCGAGACTCACCGCCGCCTGCTCGATGAATATACCAATGCTACCGATCTGGCATCACAGGTTGCCAGCGACTTTAGAGACTGGCACACCGCGCATAAAAAGCTGACCGGTTTGCTTGAGCGCTCGGATGAATTAATTGCCCGCAAGGACCTACTCAGCTTTCAGGTTAATGAGTTACAGCAGGTTGATATTGAGCCCACCTCTTTGGCTAAGCTCGAAGTTGAACAGCAGACGCTGGCTAATGCCGAACAAATCTTACAAGACAGCCATAGTCTGCTGGCTATCTGTGATCAGAATGAAGGCAATAATGTACGTGATGGTTTAAATAGAGCGCTGTCTATTTTGGCGGGCCTCAAGCATAAACCGGACGCGCTTGGCACTGCTGAAGAACTATTGCAGGGCGGTTTGATTCAGATTGAAGAGGCAACTCGTGAGATTGAATCTCATATTGACCGCTTTGAGGCTGACCCTCAGCGCTTGGCGCTGGTGGAAGATCAGCTGGCGATTATTTTCCAATTGGCGCGCAAACATCGCGTTAATGCTGACCAACTCAGTGAAACTCTGACTGTACTTGAGCATGAACTTCAGGGCCTGCAAGATGGCGGTGAGAGTATTGATGCTCTGCAACTGCAGGTTGCCGACCTAGCGACTGATTACGAGGCCTCCGCAAGTAAGCTCAGCACTGTGCGCCAACAGGGTTCTGCTACTATGGCTGCCGAGATTAATCAGCAGTTACAGAAACTTTCGATGGAGGGCGCGGAACTAGTGGTGCAGCTTTCGCCATTGGATACTGGTGAATATCGTGCCAGTGGCTTTGAGGAGGTCGAGTTTTTACTCGCTACCAACCCGGGGCAGCCGCATAAGGCGCTGGCAAAAATCGCCTCTGGTGGTGAGCTTTCACGTGTCAGCTTGGCCATCCAGGTTGTGGCTGCAGCGCATTCTAAAATCCCTACGCTTATCTTTGATGAGGTGGACGTGGGTATTGGCGGAAGTACGGCTGATATTGTAGGCCAGCTGCTTAAGCGGCTTGGCGATCGCGGTCAGGTTATTAGTGTCACTCACCAGCCTCAGGTGGCGGCGCATGCTCACCATCATTATCGGGCCAGCAAGGTGGTTGAGGCCAACAGTGCTGAATCGCTTATGGTGGCTCTGGATCGCTCTGCGCGGGTCGATGAATTAGCGCGTATGTTGGGTGGGGCTCAGGTGACTGATCAGACCCTTTCTCATGCTTCTGAGTTGCTATCACTAGCGTCCAACTAGACCCTCAACTGAGCTCATTCCTCCTAACCTAAGATCCCTTGCACCTCTCTGGATCGACTCCATGATTGGGCCCCTTTTCAGCACTCACACAAATCGCTATCGCTCAGAGTGGTGCTAGGGTCTTAGGTTGGACATCGAGTGTAATTTGGCTTTGGCTATTTCACGGACAAAAAAAATCCCCGACTGCCGAAGCAAGCGAGGATTTTTTTCTGCAGACTGAAAATTAAGCTTCTGGAGCTTGCTCTTCAGTTGACTCTGCGGCAACAGGTGCTTCGGGCACTGTGCCCTCTTCAATCTGCGCTTCCTTGATAGACAACTTTACACGGCCACGGTTATCGATCTCTGTTACCTTAACGCGAACGTCTTGGCCTTCAGATAGATAGTCAGTCACCTTAGCAACACGTTCCTGAGCAATCTGAGAGATATGGACCAGACCATCGGTACCAGGCATAAAGTTAACAAAGGCACCGAAGTCTACGATACGTACAACTTTACCGTCGTAGATTGTGCCTGGCTCTGGATCGGCTACGATTGCTTTAATCGCGTCCATTGCAGAGTTAAGGCCTTCTGTATCTTCTGAGTAGATTTTAACTGCGCCATCATCAGTGATATCGATAGTCGAGTTATGCTCTTCACAAAGACCACGGATAGTTGCGCCGCCCTTACCAATAACGTCACGGATCTTGTCTGAATCGATCTGCATAACGCCCATACGCGGTGCAGTTTCAGCAACCTCGTCACGACCAGTAGCAATAACCTTGTTCATCTCATCGAGAATATGTAAGCGCGCGTCCATAGCCTGCTCAAGCGCGATTTCCATAATCTCTTCAGTGATACCTTCAATTTTGATATCCATCTGCAGAGCAGTGATACCAGCAGCTGTACCAGCTACTTTAAAGTCCATATCACCGAGGTGATCTTCATCACCCAAGATATCAGTCAGTACCGCAAAGCCAGCGTCTTCTTTAACCAGACCCATAGCAATACCAGCAACTGGTGCCTTAAGAGGTACACCAGCATCCATCAGCGCCAAGCTAGAGCCACATACAGAAGCCATAGAGCTTGAACCGTTAGATTCAGTGATCTCTGATACTACGCGCATGGCGTAAGGGAAATCTTCTGGAGAAGGCAGTACAGCGTTGATGCCACGACGGGCTAAACGACCATGACCCACTTCACGACGGCTAGTGAAACCAATACGGCCACATTCACCTACTGAGTAGGGAGGGAAGTTGTAGTGCAGCATAAACGGATCGTCGCGCTTTCCTTCAAGAGCATCGATCATCTGTGCATCACGGGTTGAACCCAGAGTTGCAGCAACAATTGCCTGAGTCTCGCCACGGGTAAACAGTGAAGAACCGTGAACCTTGTCGAGAATACCTACTTCAACGTTAATCGCGCGAACTTTCTTAGTGTCACGACCATCAATACGCGGCTCGCCACGAATGATACGACCGCGAACAATACTCTTTTCGAGTTTCTTGAACGAATCTTTAATATCTTCGGCAGTTGGACCATCTTCAGCGATTAGCTGTTCGTTGGCACGATCGCGCAGAGCATTGATTTTTAACACACGCTCTTGCTTATCAACTGTCTGATAGGCTGCATCTAAATCAGTACCAATCAAATTGTTAAGCGCTAATTTCAGATCTGCATTTTCAACTTCTGCTTCCCAATCCCAACGCGGCTTGCCAGCTTCAGCAGCCAGCTCTGCAATAACAGAGATAACAGATTGCATTTCCTGGTGAGCGAACAGTACGCCACCGAGCATAGTGTCTTCTGAAAGCTCGCTAGCTTCAGATTCAACCATCAATACAGCGTCCTTAGTACCAGCGACAACCATATCCAGTGAAGACTCTGCGAGTTCACTGTAAGTTGGGTTTAACAGGTAACCCTGGTCGTCGGTGTAACCAACGCGGGCACAGCCAACTGGGCCGTTAAAAGGAATGCCTGAGATAGACAGTGCAGCAGAGGTACCGATCATTGCGGCAATATCTGGATCGATATTTTTCTCTGCAGACATAACAGTACAGACAACCTGTACTTCGTTTTTAAAGCCGTTCGGGAAAAGAGGACGGATAGGACGGTCAATAAGACGCGACGTCAGAGTCTCTTTTTCGTTTGGACGGCCTTCACGCTTAAAGAAGCCGCCGGGGATTTTGCCCGCAGCATAAGCTTTCTCAACGTAGTGAACACCCAGTGGGAAGAAGTCCATACCTGGCTTGGCTTCTCTTGCACCCACAACAGTACAGAGTACTGAAGTGTTGTCGATTGAACATAGAACTGCACCAGTCGCCTGACGGGCGATACGGCCAGTTTCCAGAGTTACGGTGTGATTACCGTATTGAAACTTTTTAATTAAAGGAGTCATAATTTTCCTTGGTATTTTTTACCATTTAGCGTCTTCGCTTCGATTTTTTTTACGCTGCTCGGGTTACTGATAAATACCCTGGGGATATGCATCAGTAACTCGATCAACGGATTTAAGGTCGAAGGTCCAACAGTTTAGTTTTGTGTTCGAAAATTTTATCTAGGTGGAATTATTTAATAGCCCAGATAGACAAATGCGGTCCCTTTTGAGGACCGCACTGAGAACACTTATCGACGTAAACCAAGCTTCTTGATCAGCTGGCCATAACGCTCAATATTTTTGCCCTTCAGATAGTCGAGCAATTTGCGACGTTGGTTAACCATGCGAATCAGACCGCGACGTGAATGGTGATCTTTTTTGTGATCGCCAAAGTGGTCCTGCAACTTGTTGATGTTTACGGTTAGCAGTGCAACCTGAACTTCAGGGGAACCCGTGTCGTTCTCACATGTTGCATGCTCAGCTACTACAGCTGCTTTTTCTTCTGCACTCAGTGCCATGATACTTTCTCCAATATGCGAATTAATAAAAATTCAGGATGCCCGCGCATATTTACAGACAACCTAATGAGTCACTCTAAACAACTAAACCTTTAAAGAAACTCTTGAATTTTGGGGCTATTTTTCGGTTATTTGTCTTCAACAACCAGTCTTTTCGGGGCTATTTTGCCGTCTTCGGTAACCGTAGCTACACCCAGAAAAGCACCGCCCTCGCGAAAGACGCGCACTATATCGCCTTCTTGCCCATTGCGAAAGGCCTGTGTTGACATTACTTCCTGGCCCATCTGGAAGTATGCGGCGACATCTTCGCTCAATTCCACGGCCATGCGGTCGGCAACGGCGATATCCATCGGCTTTAACAGGTGGTCCAACTGCTCTGGCTCGCAGTTCTCACGCAGTTCCTGCAGCGCTTGCAGTGAAACAGTCTCAGTTTCATGGAAGGGGCCGGCCAGGGTGCGATGCAGCGCGCTGACATGGGCGCCACAGCCAAGCATCTGGCCTAAATCATCCGCCAAACACCTTATATAGGTACCTTTACTGCAGCGCACTTCGACATCCAACTCGGCAACTACACCGGGGCGGAAGTCTAATATCTGGTAGTCATAGATAGTAATACTGCGCGCTGCGCGCTCTACCTCTATACCCTGACGGGCCAATTTATACAGCGGCTGGCCATTGTGCTTGAGCGCCGAGTACATTGAGGGAACCTGCTGAATTTCACCCCTAAAACTATCTACCGCGCTATTGATCTGCTCAAGAGTAATATCTGAAGCATCAACTCGTGACACTTCAGCGCCATCGCAGTCGCCACTTTCGGTGCGCACTCCCAAACTGAAGGTGCTGCGATAACCTTTATCGGAATCGAGAAGAAACTGGCTAAACTTGGTTGCCTCGCCGAGACAGATGGGCAGTACACCGGTAGCCAGTGGATCTAATGCGCCGGTATGCCCGGCCTTGTTGGCATCGAATAGACGCCTGACACGCTGCAAGGCGTGATTGGATGATAATCCCAGAGGTTTATCGAGCAGGAAAATACCGTTGACTGAACGACCGCGTTTGCGTCTGCGAGCCAAACTTAGCTTTCCTCGTTGTCCGAGGGAGATTCTTTAGAAACAGACTCTTTAGAAACAGCTAAGTCAATCAGTGCTGAGAGATGCTGACCACGACGGCCACTCTCATCAAAATAGAAGGTCAATTTTGGAACAATGCGCAGTTTAATACTGGCGGCCAATAATTTACGCAGATAACCGGAAGCGCCATTGAGTGCGGCAATACCTTCATCAATCTGCTGCTGCTCACGCTCTTCAACAAAGGTGACAAAGATTTTACCGTAGGCGAGATCACGACTGATTTCGACGTCGGTGATATTGACCATCCCCACTCGCGGGTCGCGCACTTCATCGCGTATCAGTACAGCAACTTCCCGTTGAACTGCATCCGATACGCGTTCCGCGCGAGTAAATTCTCTTGGCATAGTAGTCTCTAGCTCTAGTGCTTACAGCGAGCGCTTAACCTGGGTGACATCATAGACTTCAATCAGATCGCCAGGTTTAACATCGTTGTAATCTTTTACGCCGATACCACATTCCATTCCGTTGCGAACGTCCTGGGCATCGTCTTTAAAGCGACGCAGTGATTCCAGTTCACCCTGATAGATAACAATATCGTCGCGCAGAACACGGATAGGTTTGTTGCGATAGACAACACCTTCAGTGACCATACAGCCGGCGATAGCGCCAAACTTGGGTGAGCGGAATACATCGCGAACTTCGGCGATACCGACAATCTCTTCCTTAGTTTCAGGTGCCAGCATACCCGAGAGGGCCTGCTTCACTTCATCGAGAAGGTTGTAGATAACGCTGTAGTAACGCACTTCAATCTGTTCTTTCTCTGCCAATGCACGAGCAGTACCGCCGGCACGCACATTAAAGCCAAGTACAATTGCACCAGTAGTCAGTGCCAGATTGACATCAGACTCAGTGATACCACCAACACCAGAGGCAACAATATCCACCGCAACTTCATCGGTAGCAAAATCGTGAAGCGCTGAATTAATCGCTTCCAGAGAACCGCGAACATCGGTTTTAACAATCAGGTTGAGCTTGCTGACCTGATCGGCACCCATGTCGGTAAACATATTTTCCAGCTTGGCGGCCTGCTGTCGTGACATACGCTCCTGACGGGCTTTAGTCTGACGCACTTCGGCAATTTCTTTGGCTCTGCGCTCATCGGCAACCACAAAGAACTCATCACCGGCATTTGGCGCTTCATCGAGACCCAGTATTTCTACAGGGATCGATGGGCCAGCTTCGGCAGTGGGCTTTTTCGCTTCGTCGGTCATGGCGCGAATCTTACCAACGCTCTCACCGGCAAGCATAAAGTCACCTTTGCGCAGAGTTCCCTGCTGAACCAGTGCAGTGGCCACAACACCACGACCCTTATCAACACGAGACTCAACAATCACACCACGAGCCGGAACATCGATTGGCGCGGTTAACTCAAGCAGCTCTGACTGAAGCAATACAGCTTCAAGCAGCTCATCAATACCGTCACCGGTATGCGCCGATACTTTAATAAACTGTGTGTCGCCGCCCCACTCTTCAGGGATAACATCTTTGGCGGCCAGTTCATTGATAACACGCTCGGGATCGGCACCTTCTTTATCCATTTTATTAATCGCAATAACCAGAGGTACACCGGCTGCGCGAGCATGCTGAACAGCTTCTTCAGTCTGCGGCATAACACCATCGTCTGCTGCTACCACCAGAATAACCACATCGGTACTCTGTGCGCCGCGAGCACGCATAGCGGTAAACGCTGCGTGACCTGGGGTATCGAGGAAAGTCACCATGCCCTTTGGCGTATCTACGTGGTAGGCACCAATATGCTGGGTAATACCACCGGCTTCGCCAGAGGCAACACGGGATTTTCTAATATAGTCGAGCAGCGAGGTCTTACCGTGGTCAACGTGACCCATAACGGTAACAATCGGCGCTCTTGCTTCTTCAACGCCTTCGCTCTTAAGCTCTTCAAACTGTTTGGCCAGTTCGTCTTCAACGGTTTCAGTGCTGGCTGCTACAGGCGTATGCCCGAGCTCTTCAACCACTAAGAAAGCAGTTTCCTGGTCAATCACTTCATTCATCGAAGCCATGACACCCATTTTCATCAGCTGCTTAACAACCACGCCTGACTTGGTCAGCATCAGCTGAGCGAGATCGGCTACGGTGAGCTCTTCGGGAATCTGAACGTCTAAAACTTTCTTTTCAGTCGGCTTTTGGAAGGTGTGCTTGTTGTCCATTTTTAGCGGTGCGGCATTGCCGGAACTCAGGCGAGTTCTTTTTCGCGACGAGTCGTCCATATCCCGCAGACCCATACGACCTTTTTTCTTACCGCCTTTACCAGCTGGCTTTTTAGCCTTTTTGCCAACCTTGTCTTCGTCGTCAGCGGGCTTGCCGTGGCGACGGCCTTTTTCGTGGGCAGGTTCGGCGGCAGGTTTTACTGCTGGTGCTGCCGGCGCGGGCTTGGAAAGCTTTTTAGCTTCTTCAGCCTGGGCTGCTGCAACTGCTTCTGCAGCTTTGCGGGCTTCTTCTTCAGCTTTTTCAGCTAACTTCTGCTCGTCTTCCTCGACCTTGGACTTGGAATCTTCCACCGCTTTACGGCGCGCTTCGGTAGCCGCCTGACGCTTTAATTCAACATCATCAACGGGCGATGAAGACACTTCAGGCGCTGGCGCTTCGGTAAGTGCCTGCTCTTCTGCTTCAGCCTGAGCCTTGATTTCTTCGTCGCTGCGCTTAACGTAAGTGCGCTTCTTGCGAACTTCGATATTAACCGTTTTGCGATTGCCAGACTTTAGCGTGCTGAGCGTTTTGCGTCGCAAGGTTATCTTTTTCGGCTCGCGAGCACTCTCTCCGTGCAGGCCTTTTAAATAGGCCAGCAGAGTCTGCTTCTCTTCATCAGATACCGCAGCATCTTCAGTCGTATGGTTTAGGCCTGCTTCTTTCATTTGCAAAAGCAAACGATCCACAGATGCGCCTACGGTTTTTGCCAGTTCACTTACTGTAACTTGAGCCATCGGTTGTCCTCTATTACACCCCGATTAATTATTCACCCTGGTCCGCAAACCATGGTGCACGCGCGGTCATAATTAATGACGCAGCGGTCTCTTCATCCATTCCATCTACTTCCATTAGATCGTCTACGGCCTGCTCGGCCAAATCTTCCATGGTGACAATACCCTTACCTGCCAGAGTATTTGCCAGAGCGTCGTTCATACCGTCCATTGTCAGCAGATCTTCTGCTGGGGCAACGTTGGCCAACTGCTCTTCACTCGCCAATGCCTGAGTCAACAGGGCATCTTTAGCGCGAGCGCGTAATTCTTCAGCGATATCTTCGTCGAAACCTTCAATTTCGCTCATCTCTTCAAGTGGCACATAGGCAACTTCTTCGAGACTGGTGAAACCTTCTTCAACCAACACAATCGCAATATCTTCTTCAATATCCAGCGCCGTCATAAGGCTGCCGATAAAGCTCGATGATTCTTCATGCTGCTTTTCTTTAGCCTCATCAAGGGTCATCACATTGATCGTCCAACCGGTCAACTCAGATGCCAGGCGAACATTCTGACCGCCTTTACCAATCGCCTGAGCGAGATTTTCTTCGTTGACTGCAACATCCATAGAATGGCTGTCTTCATCGACAACAATCGACTCTACTTCTGCCGGTGCCATAGCGTTGATCACCAGCTGGGCCGGGTTATCATCCCAGAGGATAATATCAATACGCTCATCATCCAGATCGTTAGACACTGCCTGAACACGCGCACCGCGCATACCCACACAGGCACCTACTGGATCGATCCGAGCATCTTTGCTCTTGACTGCAATCTTGGCGCGCTGGCCAGGATCGCGAGCTGCACCTTTAATTTCAATAATGCCTTCAGAGATTTCCGGTACTTCGATCTGGAACAGCTGAACGAGCATTTCTGGCGCTGCGCGAGAGATAAACAACTGCGGTCCGCGGGTCTCTTCACGGATGCTGGTTAAAATAACGCGAGTGCGATCATTGATACGGAAGATCTCTCTACCCACAAGCTCTTCGCGGGGCAGCAGGCCTTCAGCATTTTCACCAAAGTCGACAATAATATGGTCGCGGGTCACTTTCTTAACTGTACCGTTCAACATTTCACCGATGCGGTGACGGAAGCGGTTAACAATCAGCTCGCGCTCTGCGTCCCTAACTTTCTGAACAATAACCTGCTTGGCAGTCTGAGCAGCAATTCGACCAAAGGCAATATTCTCTACAGTCTCTTCGAAAGTATCGCCAACCGCTAGGGTAGGATCTTTCTCATGAGCTTCTTCGGTAGTGAACTGAGTACCTAACTCGGCCATAACGTCGTCAGCGACAACATCCCAGAAGCGGTATGAATCGTAATCGCCAGTTTGACGATCGATTACCACGCGAATATTGGCACCTTCTTCGTAGCGCTTTTTAGTCGCTGTAGCCAATGCCTGTTCAATCGCCTGAAAGATGATCTCTTGATCCACACCCTTTTCATTGGATACGGCTTCAGCAACCATTAAAATTTCTTTACTCATTGTTCAAACCTCACATGACTCAGAATCTCGGCACCACATTTGCCTTGTCGATTCCTTCAATCGGAAACAGATACTCAGTATCTGCAACCACCAAAACGATTTCATCGCCATCAATACCCACGAGACGACCTTTAAAATTACGCCTACCGTCATAGGGAAAACGTAATCTAAGCGAGATGTCTTCACCTTTATACTTTTCGTATTGAGCGAGCTCATAGAGAGGTCGATCCATACCAGGTGACGAGACTTCTAAAACATACTCACCGTTAATGGCATCTTCAACATCGAGAATACTGCTAGATTGTCTACTGACACGCTCGCAATCCTCAACACCGATACCATCTTCACTATCTATATAGATTCGCAATAATTTGCGCTTGCCACCTGACTGTAGCTCTAAACCCCAGAGCTCACAGTTTAACGCCTCAACTACCGGCTTTAGTAACTCGTGCAATTTGCTGTCGGCCGCAGCCATTGGCATCTCCTGACAAACAAAAAATGGGCCTGAGGCCCATTTATTAACAACTAAAGAAAAGCCCCAAAATGGGGCTCCTCGATTTGCGCCGGACCCGACGCGAATTTGTAGTGGAACTGACACAGTTATGTTGCAACTACGACAGCGAGATTCCATTCTCCACCGAGCTAATGCAAGCATAGACAATCTATCAGTGTCTTACATAAGCTAATTTGTATCGATTTATTCTATTACCAACTATCAATAGAAAATTGGTAGCGGGAGCTGGATTTGAACCAACGACCTTCGGGTTATGAGCCCGACGAGCTACCAGACTGCTCCATCCCGCACCGACACAACGGTTAATCTTTAAACCGCCCTCCCTTGAGAGGACGCGCATTATAGGTAGAGGGCACCCCTAGGTCAACATAACTCGGACAATCAGGACACTTTTATTTTCGGCTGCTAACAATCAAATCGTAGGCAGTCTGAATCTCCTGAGTTCGCTCGGTAGCTAGCTTGACCATATCTTCCGGCATACCCTGCCCAATCAGCTTGTCAGGGTGATTCTCACTGATCAATTTTCGGTAGGCGCGTTTAATTTGACTATCCGAACTGGACTGCTCAACACCCAGTGCCGTATAGGCAGCGCTGAGTTGAGTCGCAGAAGTCTGAGTTCTATAACTGCCACCGCCACCACTGGAATCCTTAAATTGGGCCTGAGCCTTAATCATCGCTATAAACTGATCAAAGAGCGCGGCAGAAAAGCCCAGTCGACCGGCTATTGTCCGCAGCAAATCCTGTTCAGCCTGATGCAGTTCACCATCGGCAATGGCCAGAGAGATTAAATCGTTGAGCAGCGAACGCTTGAGGTTATTATGGCGCCCACAGAGCGCCATAAAACTGTCGAGGGTTTTATCTACAGAAAAATCACTTTTTGCACCGCCTTTAAATAGCTCGATAGCTCTTATGCGATGAGCGCTACTGAGACCCATTTTACCCATCAGTGCTTCAGCAAGGGCTATCTCTGCCTGAGATATTCGGCCATCGGCCTTAGCCAGATTACCCAGCAAACTAAAAACAGTTTGAAAGTAGGAATCGCGAACCTGTTCCTGCTGCTGCGCCGACATCGGACGTAAACCGCCCAGTCCTTTATCAAACTGGTGACCCACATAGAGACCGATTAACAGGCCCAGCGGGCCCAGTGCCGAAAAGCCGATCAATCCAGCGATAATTTTTCCTGCAAACATTTTTGCTGCCTTTTATAGAGTACTTACTAAATAAGGCGGCTATTGTAATCGCTTCTTATATAAGTTTTTTCATCTAATTTTGATTAACTTTCTATTCCCCATTCACTAACAACTGAGCAGTTGCTATTCTCCCCACTTCAATCACCACAGAAAAATTGAGAACAACCTTCCATGTCGACACCTGAAGTTATTATTACCTTTCTTGGCTGGGGATCACTTTTCCTCGCGCTCTATCTTATCAATCGCAAAAAAAATAATAAGAGCAACGAAGAGAAATCCGACTAGCGACAAAAATCTGACATAACAACGTCATCCAGCGGTCAGAAAAGAGTCATATTTGTTTAGCACAATGGCAACAAATTACAAAAATATGGCCAATTCCGTATGCTTGACGTTGATTCATTTCTTCTCGACAACTACCCGAATTTTTGCGCGCGGCGACCGCGTCTCTACAAGCGGCTGACCCAGCTGTTAAGACTGCTGTTTAACGAACGGCAGTTCAAATATTTTGAGTCCCAATACCCCCACTTAAAGGGCTTTGAATTTGCCGAGCAGGTTCTCGAGTTCTTTGACTTTTCATTCACTGTGCGTGAAACAGAGCGCGAGAAAATTCCCCGCCAGGGGCGTGTGGTTATTGTCGCCAACCACCCTATCGGCTCACTGGATGGTTTGGCGCTGCTCAAGCTAATGCGCGAAGTACGCCCGGATGTTCGGGTGGTAGCCAATGATCTGCTGATGGCAATCAAACCCCTGCAATCAGTGCTGCTGCCGGTGGACAATATGAATGGCAAAACCGCCAGGGATTCCCTGCACGCCATCACTGACCACCTGCAAAAAGAGGGCGCACTGATTATCTTTCCGGCGGGAGAGGTATCGAGACTGGGGGCAAAAGGTATTCGCGACACCCGCTGGCGCAACGGCTTTTTGCGCTTTGCCAGCAAAACTGGGTCGCCGATTATCCCACTGTTTATCAATGCCCGTAATTCCATGTTTTTCTATGCTCTGTCGGTATTGGCGCGACCACTGTCAACCATCTGGCTGGTGCGTGAGATGTTCAAACAAAATCACAACTGTGTGGATATCCGAATCGGCAACCCAATCAGCTATCAGGACTATTCCAAACTGCCCCTGTCGATCAATGAACAGAGCAGCCTGTTCCGTCGTCATCTCTACGCTATTGGTAAAGACAGAAAAGGGATTCTGCCAACCAGCTCTGCCATTGCCACCCCGGAAAACCGTGCCAGCCTGCGCCGGGATATTCGCAACTGCCAGTTATTGGGCATGACCAAAGATAATAAACATATCTACCTTTATCAGGGCAGCATTGATGAGAGTGCGGACTGCTGCATTATGCGGGAAATCGGTCGACTGAGAGAGATTGCCTTTCGCGCTGTCGGTGAGGGTACAGGTCTGCGCCGGGATAACGATATCTATGACCATCACTATCACCAGCTGATTCTCTGGGATGAGGATGAACTGGAGATTGCCGGGGCCTACAGATTCCACCCCACGGATCAAATTGATCTTGCCAGCCACTCATCGCAGCTCTACAGCTCAACCCTGTTCGATCTGCAACCGGCAATGCAGGAGAAGCTGCAGCAGGGCATTGAACTTGGCCGCAGTTTTGTCCAGCCCAGGTACTGGGGTCGCAGAAGTCTGGACTATCTATGGTATGGCATTGGTGCCTTCCTGCGTGCAAACCCTGAATACAGGTATCTGTTTGGTCCGGTTACCCTGTCTAACAGCTTCCCTCCCCAGGCGATGGAAATGCTGGTGCATTTTTACAGCACCCACTTTCCGCCAACAGATTGTTACGCAGTCCCGCGGCTGCCCTACATTATCACTCCACAGCGCACAGAAGCGCTTAACAAGCTGTTCCCAGGCCAGGATTACCAAAGTGAATTCACCCTGCTCAAGGAGCGATTGACGGCAATGAACCTCAGCGTTCCAACACTCTATAAACAGTACAGCGAACTCTGCGAGCCCGGTGGTGTTGAGTTTGTGGCTTTTAATATAGATCCGGATTTCGCTCTCTGTATCGACGGATTAATTGTGGTGGATATAGAGCAGCTTAAAGAAAGTCGTCGACAGCGATACCTGGGCGGATAATCACAGGGTTAACTGACATAAAAATTTCATATTAGCTAAACCTGACTGTCATAAAAGCGGACTATGGTTTTACTATGGAAATCGAAAAAAATACATTGATCCAGCGACTCAGCAGTCTTGATATCCAGGCACTGCGCTGGCTGCTGACCAGGGAATTATTTCCCCAGCTTGCCGTTTTTGGCCGAGTTATCTCCACAACCGCCGACGGTTATCTGTATCCGCTGATCCTACTGGCCATGCTGTTTATGGGCACTACCCATGAATACCAATTTGGCCTGGCGATGCTGGCCGCCTTTGCTATCGAGCGCCCGCTCTACAAAATTTTAAAGGAGGGTTTTAAACGCAACCGTCCCTCAGACTGCCTGCCGGATATCAAGGGGATGGTTATCCCCGGCGACCAGTTTAGCTTTCCCTCCGGGCATACATCAGCTGCGTTCATGGTGGCCACTGTGCTGACCACCTGCTTCCCGGAAACCGCACCCTATATCTATATCTGGGCGGCCATGGTCGGCTGCTCGAGAGTCTGCCTCGGCGTACACTTTCCATCCGATACATTTGCTGGCGCCATACTCGGCTTTAGCTGTGCCCAAATCGCCTTTACACTAGTTCTGTGAAAATACTCTACGGTGTCCAGGCCACTGGCAATGGCCATATAACCCGCGCCCGCGCTATGGCCGCAGCCTTTGCAAAAACCGATATTCAGGTTGATTTCCTGTTTTCCGGCCGTCCCCGGGAAGAGCTGTTTGATATGCAGGCTTTTGGTGATTTCCAGGTTAGGCGCGGTATTACATTCGCCACCGGCTCTGGCAGGGTCATCTGGTCAAAAACCCTTCTTAAAAATAACCTTTTTCAGTTACTCAGGGATACCGCCGAGCTGGATGCCAGCAGCTATGATCTGGTAATCAGCGACTACGAACCCATCACTGCCCGAGCCGGAAAGCGCGCCGGGATAAAGGTGATAGGCCTCGGCCACCAGTATGCTTTTACCTTCAGCAGAGTACCCATGTGCCGCACAACACCAGTGCATCGCTGGGTAATGAACAACCTGGCCCCAGCGGATATAGCTCTGGGATTGCACTGGGATCAATTCGACTGCCCGGTGCTGCCGCCAATCGCACCCGTTGAACACTTTGAGTGCAGTGTCGAAAAGGGTTTAAACCTGGTTTATTTACCCTTTGAAAACCTCGACAGTATTGCTCAATTTCTCGGCAGCTTTGCCGACTATAACTTTATTGTCTACCACCCGGATGCCACTCACAGTGACAGGGGTAATATCAGTTTCCGCCCGCCATCCAGAGCCGGTTTCCAAGAGGATCTGCACCGTGCCGAGGCGGTGATTTGCAATGCGGGCTTTGAGTTGCCCAGCGAAGCTCTTCAGCTCGGCAAGAAGCTGCTGGTAAAACCGGTTGCCCAGCAGATGGAACAGCAATCCAATGCCATAGCACTAGAGCGTCTCAACCTTGGATCCAGTATGTCTGCATTGGATATTAGCGCAACTGCAAAATGGCTGGCGTCCTCAGCCAGTAGCAAAGTCACCTATCCCGATGTGGCTCAGTATCTGGTCGATTGGATCGTTTCAGGCAGAAACCAGTCAATTGCCCATATCTCATCCCAACTCTGGGATGCTACCAAGACAGAGCACTTCTCTTCATAACTGTTACAACCCTCTAGCAGAACCTGACCTATGCAAAAAGCAGCTAAGTCCTTCTGACCCAGCTGCTTTTGCTTTTTTGACTTTTACTGTTTCTTGTACCGATTCTTGCTCTGCTGCTTGTTTTGTGCAGCCTACCTTAGCTGTAAAGCAGCAATCACTTTAGAGAATGAAATCAGTTTGAAATTCTGACGAAGAAGATCACCCTCACGGGTATTGTCATTATCCTGAACCACCAGAAGTCCCTCTGGAAAATCCTCGTTTAACGGGTAATTAATAGCCGCAATACCATCGGTAATAGTGACACCGTCGACTGCTTCCCCATCAGCAACCCTGAAGCTGCCCAGATAATTATAGGGTGCAGTGCGGCTGTAGAGATTAAACTTGGAGTCTCCCTGGGAGGAGAGTATCAGGTAGCCCTCGCTGGAAGAGGTTTTGTACAGGGTAACGCCCTCGGGATCACCACCGATATTACCTTTGCGGGAATCAATAACCACAGGCGAGGAAAAATCCAGCGTATCTGTTAACTGATAGGCCCGCAGGACACCGTTGACCTCTTCCTCTGAAATAAACAGGGTGCGGTTTTCATCATCATAGACACAGCCCTCGGACTCACCGCCATTATTAAAGGTGTGGATCAGCTTGAGGCTGTTATTCGCATACTGCCATACCTCAACACGGGGACCCTCATCTTCAGTGATAAATGCCAGCAATCCAAATGTCTTGTCTAGGCCCATACAGGCACCGTAGATATTGATCTCTGACTGGCCCTGGATACTGCGTTCGAGGGGCAGTGAGAAATCACTTTTGGCGGCAGCTTCAGACATTGTCAAATCAGCAAAACGCCACAGGTCGACAGTCTGGTCAGTACGGTTTGAAGCTAGTATATAAGTGTCGGAGTCCAAACTGCGGGTATCGATATTATTGATCTTGCCCAGCTCGGTGTAACCGATTTGTTCGCCCTGCAGATTATAGGCATAGACACCACTCTTCTTATCTGTACCCAAAATTATCGACTGTTCCGGAACAGCCTGATTCAACCAGATAGCCGGATCATCAGCCGCATCGTCTGGCGAGATAACCTGTGGGGTTTCATAGAGTGCAGAAACTTCAACCGGATCACTGCAACCGTTGAGAAAAAACAGGCTGAAAATGGCCAGCGCCACGGCTACCTTTGACTGGAGAACTCTATGGTTAAATCGCTGTTTTAATTTACGCAATTTCAATTCCTTTATTGGGATAAATAAAAACCCCGGCAGGAATTCCCTGCCGGGGAGGTATCTTAAATCCTGAATTCAAGATCATAGATTTAGAAGTTGTAAGTCATACCCAGTGAGTAGTTCTTACCGTAAATATCGTACTGGGAAAGCTGTGAATCATTACCCCAGTAGTAGTATTCAGGGCGGTTGCCCAGATTGACGGCTTCGAATTTGACCTCAACTGCTGAACTGACTTTGTACTTGGCTGTCAGGTCAACCTGCAGGTGGGCATCAACCCAGCGCATATTGTTTTCACTGACATCATCGATACCTTCATTTTCATCGGCTAGCCAATCGAGGTATTCGCTGCGGTAGTTGGCCGCAAGACGAATATCCCATGGTCCCTTGTCGTAACCGATACTGACGTTGGCTGCTTCATCTGCCAGTTTTCTAAACGGAGTAGTGAACGTCTGGTCGTCTTCGTAGGCGAAAGTGCTCTCGCCATCGGTCAGGGTAATATTGGCTGTAACGTACATGCCGTTTTCCCAACCGTACTGGCCATTCAGTTCAAAACCATTAATCGTCGAATCATCAGCGTTAATCCAGGTTTCAACACCGTCATTAAAGTTGATACCCATAATGGTGGCATTCTCCTGAAGCGTTGGATAAATGGCGTTCTTGATATCTTTTCTGAACAGGCCGGCGCTAAGGAAAGTCATGCCTTCACCGTAGAACTCCAGAGACAGATCGTAGTTAACCGCTTCATAGGGCTTCAGCAGTGGGTTACCCGCTGAACCACTGACAGTGGCACCACCGTCGTCATAATCAACATCCAGTTTTGGCGCAGTTTTCTTAAAGCCAGGACGTGACAGGCCTTTCCAAATTGCTGCACGCAATTGAAGCTGGTCGTTGAAGAAGTACTTAACATTTACACTGGGTGCAAAGAATGAGTGATCACTTGAAGCAGTGGTCTGTTCAAGGGTTGCAGCGTCATATGCCTGTGAATCAACAGAGGTATTTTCATAACGTACACCGGCAATCACTACACCTTTTTCCCACTGGTAAGTGTTCTGAACATAGGCGGCAAAGATATCTTCAGTGGTTGTGAAGTCACGGCTGCTGTCATCTTCAAAATCCAGATCCATCTCTGAAACTAGATCTCTTATAGCCCAAACCATATCTGGATCAGCCTGCTGGCTAAAGGTCTGGTTGGCAAAGAACCAGTCAGAATTTGTCTGTGGATTCATATCTGCCAGAGTATTGTCGCCCCAGCCATCGTAGACAATGATGTAATCATCGACATCTTTCTCACGGCTCTTGGCTTTGACACCGGCTTTAACAACACCAATATCGAACTCTTTTTCAGCGTTGAAAACAAAGGCAACTTCCGAGTCCTTGGAAACATTTGCAGTGCTCTCAAAAGAATCAAAACCCATTTCCGCAGGATCATAGAGAGAGTTATCAGCAGGTGTCAGGAAAGGACGCTGGGGGTCTGCCCAGTTGATGGTCGTGATCTTGTCATCATTTCTGTACTTGGTTCGGAAGTTGGCTTCAGCATTGTTGCTGTCATCTTCTTCAGCAAAAGAGTAGCTGGCCATAGTATCGATTGCCCAACCGGAAGCCATAGTCTCGTAGCCCAGGTTAAAAGCGGCAATGGTACGGGTCTCTTCACGCACACGGGTTTCAGCATCGTGTTTAATCTCATTAACAACCATGCCATCCGCTGATGTTGAGATCACCTGGTCGCCAATATCGCCATACTCATCTTTCCAACGCAGCTCGGAATCGTCGTACTGGTTCCAGAACATGTTGGCAAACAGACGGTCATCACCGAAGGTGAAATCCACATCGTAAGTCACACCGAAACGCTCTCTGGTCAGCTCGTAGTAGCGCATTTCGTAGTCGTCATTCATTGCGCCATCTTCCCAGCCAAAACCGGTCTCATTGTTAAAGGCAACAATGTCCTTGCTCGAGTAGGTCAGGCCAATCACGTGGGCAGCCTGGTCATTGATCTTATCGCCATAGGTCAGGGCCAGCTTTGGATTGAGCTTTTCTGCAGCGTACTCGTTAAAGTTGTTCTGTGCTTTAAGCTTTAGCAGTCGGTCTTTCAACTCTGATGGCTTCTTGGTGTTGAAATCAACACGTCCACCAATTGAATCCGAATCCATTTCAGGGGTCAGCGACTTGGCCACTGTAATGGAATCGAGCAGTTCTGTGGGCAGGCCGTCGAGCATCACGCTGCGACCATTTTCCGGTGCTACCATGGATGCGCCGTTGACAGCGATTGAGTTAAGGTCTGAACTCAAACCACGAATAGTGACATAACGGCCTTCTGACTGGTCGTTTTCGATAGAGATACCAGGCAGTCTGCGGATTGCTTCAGCAGCAGTGGTATCAGCAAAGCTGCCCATTGCATCGGAATCTACAACAGAGATCAGGTTATTGGATTCACGCTGTTTTTCTATAGCAGAGATCAGTGTAGCCTTGCTTCCCACTACCGTGACTTCTTCAATTGATGATGCATCCTGAGCTACAGCAGATATCGCCATAACGCTGGAAGCGGTAAGTAGTGCCAAACACAAATTTAACTTCTTCATTATCTTCCCCAAAAGACTAAAAATTTAGTCCGGTGAAAATAGTCTGTTCCAATGACAATGAAGTGACACAAAAATGAAGCTTGGATGGCAAAATGATGTCATTTATATGGCTTTTTTTAGACACAAAAAAAGCCCCGACTGGCGGAGCTTTTTGATTGCCAGTAAAAAATACTGGTCTTTGAGTTGGTGCCCAAGGCCGGACTTGAACCGGCACGGCTTTCGCCACTACCCCCTCAAGATAGCGTGTCTACCAATTCCACC
>ENA-OQVM01002657-OQVM01002657.1-marine-metagenome-genome-assembly--contig:-NODE-2657-length-20497-cov-14.476690_pt1 | contig 20497 bp, 20 predicted proteins | sample MGYA00237776_ERZ505498 | MGnify/ENA primary metagenome ERZ505498 (study PRJEB26159, sample SAMN06265151) | marine metagenome | isolation source: Helgoland LTER site | place: Germany:Helgoland, sampling... | reverse complement strand
GGCGGTGGAATCCACAATCATGCAGTTTTGGCCGCCGGTTTCGGCGATAAAGGGAATTGGGCCGCCGGGGCGCTGAGCCAGCTGCTGGTTGATGGTTTGTGCTGTGTGGGTGGAGCCGGTAAAGGCAATGCCTGCGACTCTGCTGTCGGGGATTAGCAGCTGACCAATTTTCGAGCCACTGCCCAGCACCAGGTGAAGTGCTGCTGTTGGCACACCGGCTTTGTGAAACAGACGTACAGCGGTGGCGGCAATAGCCGGAGTTTGGGCGGCGGGTTTGGCGATAACTGTATTGCCTGCGGCTAGGGCGGCGGCAATCTGGCCGACAAAGATGGCTAGGGGGAAGTTCCAGGGGCTGATACAGAGAAATACGCCATGGCCATGGACTGGGCCGTTAATTAGCTCCTTGGCCTGTAATGCATAGTACCTACAGAAGTCGATGGCTTCGCGCACCTCCGAGACACCATCATCTAGGGTACGGCCCGCTTCGATGCTAACCACAGCCATAAGCTGGCTGCAGTCGCGCTCTAACAGGTCGGCCACTTTATTTAAAAGATCAGCTCGCGTTGCAGAACCTTGCTGGTCCCAAGAGGGCTGAGCTGCAGTGGCGGAGGCTAGGGCTTGCTCTATGCTCTGGTTGTCGGCCTTGCTGTAGTGACCGATCAGCTGGCTATTGTCGGCGGGGTTGTAGCTGGGTTGCAGTTCGCCCTCGACCGCCTGCCCGTCAATAATTGAGTGGGTCAGCAGGGGCTCGGCACTGGTGCTGGCAATGCTTGCCAAAAGTTTGCTGGTTTCCAGTGGCGAGTCGAGATCTATGCCTTTGGCATTGGCTCTGGGCTCTCCTGCATCTGCAAAGATCTCTGCTGGGATAGCAATCTTGCTGTGCTGATAGGGGAATGACTGAGTGACCTCATGGCGGGTGTCATCCAGCAGCTGTTCCACTGGGGTCTGGTGGTCGAGAAAGCGGTTTACAAATGAACTATTGGCGCCATTTTCCAGCAGGCGGCGCACCAGATAGGGCAGCAGGTCGCTATGGTTGCCCACTGGGGCGTAGACTCTTACGGCCAATGGCCTGCGGCCTTGCTTTTGCATAGAGGTCTGCAGCTGGGTGTATAAAATATGGCCCATGCCGTGCAGGCGCTGAAACTCAAATTCTCGCTCCCCGGCCAGGGCCAGTATCATGCTGGCGGTGTAGGCATTGTGGGTGGCAAACTGGGGGAATATCTCGCTCTGGGCATCCAGCAATAGGGCGGCGCACTGCTGGTAGCAGAGGTCGGTGTTGGCTTTGCGGGTAAACACCGGGTAGCTTTCCAGGCCTAGTTCCTGGGCATGTTTTATCTCGGCATCCCAGTAGGCACCTTTCACCAGGCGCACCATCAGGCGGCGGTTGGTCTCGCGAGCTAGGCCGATTAGCCATTTGGCGGTGTGTGGGGCGCGCTTTTGATAGGCTTGCAGCACAAAGCCCAGTCCTTGCCAGCCCTCCAGCTCTGGGTCTCGGGCCAGGGCTTCAAAAATATCCAGTGAGATATCCAGGCGGTAGGCTTCTTCGGCATCTATCGACAGACCTATATTGTATTGCTTGGCCTGCAGGCACAGCTGTTTGATTCTGGGCAGCAGCTTATCCATGACCAGCTGATGTTGGGCGTAATAATAGCGCGGGTGCAAGGCGCTGAGTTTGACCGAGATGCCATTGGCCTGCTCAACCTTTTCGCCGGGCTGAATGGTTTTGCCAATCTCGTCGATGGCTTTGCTGTAGGCCTGCAGATAGCGCTGGGCATCGCGGTCGGTGCGTGCGCCTTCGCCGAGCATATCGAAGGAGAATCTGGTGCTCTGGTCATTTTGTTTGGCGCCGCGTTTTAGGCCTTCTTTTATGGTGCGGCCCAGCACATATTGGCCACCCATAATTTTCATGGCCTGCATGACTGCGGCACGAATGACTGGCTCGCCCAGGGTCGCGGTCAGGCGTTTGACCCAGCTGTCGGTATGCTGGGTGATCTCTGCATCCAGGCTCACTAGCTGGCCGGTGAGCATAAGGCCCCAGGTGGAGGCGTTTACAAATAGGGACTCCGATTTGCCGCTGTGGGCACCCCAGTTGCCGCCGCGAATCTTTTCAGCGATCAGGCGGTCGGCGGTGAGGGCATCGGGCACTCGCAATAGGGCTTCGGCCAGGCACATTAGGGCTACACCTTCGGCATTGGAGAGGCCAAATTCGAGTAGGAAGGCATCCAGAGTGCCGCTGCTATGTTTGTCGGCACGGCAGTCAGTGACCAGCTGTCGAGCATTGTTGAGAATCTGTTGCCGGGTTTTGCTGGAAAGGGGGTTGCTGTGCAGCAGCTGGGTGACGGCCTGATGCTCGTCCTGGTGGGTGGTGGCGCGGATTCTGTGGCGGAGTTCGGCTTGGTTCATAATGCTGGCTATCTTTAAAATTAATGAATATCTGGCATTATTGGTTATTAACTGCCATATTTGTCTCCATAATTAGCTTAATGGCAGTGATAAATTCTTTATAAATTGATTTATTAGAGTAATATGCTGCTAGCAATCGATTGGCAATAGCTGCGGGAGGTGCCGAGTGAAGACTATAAAGGACCTGGACAGAACAGATCGCAAAATCCTCAGGGTGCTGCAAACCGATGGCCGCATTGCCAATGTGGACCTGGCGCGCACGGTTAATCTAACTCCCACGCCCTGTCTGGAGCGGGTGCGGCGGCTTGAAAGCGAGGGTTTTATTACCGGCTATGTGGCGCTGCTGGATCCGGTGAAGGCCAATGCGGCGCTCTGTGCCTATATTGAGGTGCAGCTGGTCAGCACCACCACTGAGGCAATCCGGCGCTTTAATCAGGAGATGCTGTCGCTGGAGGAGGTGCAGGAGTGCCAGATGGTGGCTGGGGGTTTTGATTATTTAATTAAGATCAGGGTGGCTGATATGCAGCACTACCAGCGTTTTTTGGGGGGCAAGCTGGCGGCGATTGAGGGCATTAGCCAGACCCATACCTATGTAGTGATTGAGGATGTTAAGTCGCAGACAGCATTGAGTATTATGGTTTAAGAGGCGGTGAGTTTTAGTTTTTATCTGCCAAAACACAGCTCATCTGTCCCGTCGTGTTAGCCCTAATACCCGTCATGCCAGCGAATGCTGGCATCTATCCATTTTGTAGACCCCAGCCGTCGCTGGGGTGACGGTCCTGCGCTGGCGTGACGTTCCTGCGCTGTAGTGAGGTTCCTGCGCTGGGGTGATGTTCCTTCGCTGGGGTGAGGTTCCTGCGCAGAGGTGAGGTTCCTGCGCAGAGGTGAGGTTCCTGCGCAGAGGTGAGGTTTCTGCGCAGAGGTGAGGTTCCTGCGCTTTGGTGATGTTCCTGCGCTTTGGTGAGGTTCCTTCTCTGGGGTAACGCCGGTTTTATAGGTAGGCTCTTGGGACTCGGGCTGGCATTCTGGTTAGTAGCTCATAGCCAATGGTATTGCAGACAGCCGCCACTTCATTCACTGGCAGTGCCGGGCCCCAGAGTATGGCTTTATCGCCAATACTGGCTTGTATGTCAGTCACATCCACAGTAATCATATCCATAGATACCCGGCCCACTAGCGGGCATCGCACTCCGTTAATAAGTACCGGTGTGCCATTGGGAGCATGGCGCGGATAGCCATCGCCATAGCCTACGGCCACTGTGGCAATGCGTGATGGGTGCTCGGCGGTCCAGGTGGCGCCGTAGCCTACCGACTCGCCGGCGGCGATCTCGCGCACCGAGATAACCGCGGATTCAAAGGACATTACGGGCCGCAACTGATCGGCATTGGCCTGGGGTTGGGCAAAGGGTGAGTTGCCATAGAGCATATAGCCGGGGCGCTGCCAGTCGCGCTGGGCGGCGGGCCAGGCCAGTATGGCGGCGGAGTTGGCCAGGCTGGTCAGAGGCAGTGCCTGGTCGCTATCACTGGGCAGGTGCTGGTCAAAAGTGGCTATCTGTTTGTTGGTGGCCTGGCTATTAAGGTCGTCGGCACAGGCAAAGTGCGAGGTCACCACTATCTCATTGTGCACATTGCGGCTTTCTTTAAGGGTGCTGTAGGCCGCTGCCAGATCTTTGGGCTGAAAGCCCAGTCGGTGCATGCCGGTGTCCACCCCTAGCCAAACCTTGATTTGGTGGCTGAGATCGGCGGCCAGTATGGCGTCTAGCTGGGGCTGGTTTTCTACCATAAGCCACAGATTATAGTGCTCGGCCTGCACCACTTCGTCGGCGGTAAATGTGCCTTCCAGCAACAGAATAGGCTGGCTGATATTGGCGTCGCGCAGAGCTATAGCTTCTTCGATACAGGCCACACCAAAGGCTGGGGCCATGGAGGCCAGTGCGTTGGCTATCTCTATAGCGCCGTGGCCATAGGCATTGGCTTTGACCATGGGTATGGTCTGAGAACCAGGTGCCAACGACTCTGCCAGACCATAGTTATGGCGCAGTGCATCCAGGTCAATTTTTGCTATTGTTGGTCGAGACATAATTCCGTTTTGCCTACTTAGTAATCGAACTTGCCGGCGCTATACAGAGCCTGAGCGCGCAGCCACATATCGCCCACTTGGCCATCGCCCACTGGTACGCCATCTATCTCTATTACCGGGGAAATCTCTTTGGACGAGCTGGTAATCCACACCTCGTCGGCATTGCGCACCTCGTCCATGGTGACCACTCGCTCTTCAACGGCAATATTGCCGTCGTTTTTTAAGGTACCCAGCACTATATGACGGGTAATGCCGGCCAGTTTTTGGTTGTCCAGCAGCGGGGTTATTACCACATTGTCTTTAACAATAAAGGCATTGCAGGCGCTGGCTTCGGTTAATTCATTGTTAGCATTATAGAGCAGAGTTTCGCCATGGCCGTTTTCATGGCCCTGTTGAAAGTGCAGCACATTGCCCAGCAGGGCTGTGGATTTGATTTGGCAGCGGTCCCAGCGCAGATCCTGGGTGCTGGTAACTTTATAGGGCTTGGCCAGCGCTTTATCTGCCACAGGTGGCGGGGCAATTTCAAAGGCAAAGGCAAATACTGTGGGGCTGACTGCTTCGGGAAAGGCATGGAAGCGCTTGGTGTCGGCGCCGCGGCTGACATGCAGGTAAATGCCCAGATTGCCCGAGCCATTTTCGGCAATTAATGTATCGCACAGATCGGCCCACTGTTGCTCGGACCAGTCGAGTTTAATACCCACTGCGGCCAGGCCGCTGTGCATGCGCGCTATATGGGGGGCAAAGCCAACCATTTTGCCGGCGTAGGAGGGCACCACTTCGTAGATGCCGTCGCCAAACAGAAAGCCTCTATCCATGGGGGATATTCTGGCTTCCTCTAGGGGGAGATAGCTGCCATCTAAATACGCGATACTCATAGTTGGGCCCTAATGCTCTGTGTTTTTTATCATTCTGATTGCGTAAAAATGGTATCAGTGAGGCCAGTTGTGCGCAAAGTCGAATATGTCGAAAAGTCTGTTAGATATTGCCGGCTTTAGCAATAACTCTTACGGGTATGCCTAATTGCAGTAAAACTTTTTCCAGTTAGTAAAAACCGCCAATTTTTCTTAGGTTTAGGATTAGCTGTTCAGTTAATTCTGAACCCAGACCATCTTCGGTTAATGTGTTTTTCCGGCTGACTCCATCGACGCTGCCATGGGCGCTTAGATAACTTAGCACTTCAATATTACGCCAGCCCGCTAGCATATCTTCGCCGCGGGCATAGGACAGCATGGCGATTAAACCGTGAGCGGCCCAGTTGGATACATCGGCAATCACCAGTTCGTCGCAGCAGGTGATTGAGGGCCTGATATTCAAATTGGCCAGGCTATCTATAACATTGCCCATACCTATTTCATTGCCACCATCGCCTATGCCTATGGTTGGGCAGCTGGCCAGATTTAAAAAATGATCAAAGCTGGCGCAGTTGGCGCTGATATCTTCGCCGCGCATATTGCAGTAGTTGCCCTCGGCATTAAGGCCGGGGCGCTCGATAGAGATAATCAGGTCGGGCTGCAACTCTGCCAATGCCTGCTGGGCCTCTTGCTCGCGGTTGTAGGTATCTGCCACGGCAATTTTATAGGTGGTAAAGTCATTTTTAATGCAGTCTGCCAATGGTGCGCCGCAGACTATAACCGGGTTGCCGCCGAGCTTTTTAATCGCCTGATAGAGGGCGATGGCTCCCGGTGGGCCGTCGGTTTCAAAGGTATTGCCTACCGGGAAACCGGTGCCAATAAGTACCCTGGCTGTATCAGTGGCCATGGCATTTTCAATCAGCTGTGCGGCGCGCAAAAAATAGCCCGGTTGCAGTGCGGCCTGCACTGTTTGCATGCCTCTGGGGTTGCGGGCGACCATTAGATCTTCTACCTGTTGGCTAAGGTCACTCACTATCAACCTCCGCAGGCTCAAACTCGGCACAGTCAAATTGGCGCTGATTTAGCGCCAGTGCATTATGCGCCTGCTCTATGCTGATAGCCTCAAAGCTAACTGTGCCTCCGGGGGTTACCTGGCCCAGTTTGCCCAGATCCAGTGATAGCACCGAGCCTATTTTGGGGTAGCCGCCAATAGTCTGGCGATCGGCCAGCAGCACTATAGGCTGACCATCTGCGGGGACCTGAATGGCGCCCAGACAGATACCCTCGGATAAAATGCCATCTATCGATGGCTTTATCGCTGGGCCATTAAGGCGATAGCCCATGCGGTCGCTGCTGTCGGTTACCTTGTAGGCCGAGCTAAAAAGTAATTGTTTTTGCACTGCGCTAAACGCCTGCTGCTGATAGCCCAGAATCACTCGACAATGGGCACTATTGTCGGTGTTTAAGCTGGGGCGTTGAGACTCGGCAAGGCGATGGCTTGGTGGCCGCTGAGTTGGCTGGGTGCAGGGCAGCTGGTCGCCAGCCTGCAATGGTTTGCCATCCTGATGCAGCCCACCCAGGCCCTCGCGGGGCACTGTGGACTGGCTGCCAAAGCTGGGGCTGGCCTGAAAGCCTCCGGCTACGGCCAGATAGCCGCGGCTGCCGGTTTGGGCAAAACCCAGCTCGATGCGGTCGCCAGCTTTTACACTGTGGGTTTGCCACAGGGCGACGGGCTGTTTATTGATGGTTAGGGGGATAGCTGCGCCGGTCAGGGCAATGCTGCTATCCATATTGGCTTCGAGTACCAGGCCGCCAATGGTGACTTCTATAGCTGCACAATGGGGCGAGTTTTGGCACAGGCGATTGGCCCATTGAAAGGCCTGGCTATCTAGTGGGCCGCCGGTGGTTAGGCCTATGCTGTGGTGGCCGTAGCGGCCATGGTCTTGCAGCAGGCTATGGATACCGGGCTGAATTACTGTCAAGCCGATCATTGGAGTTCTCCGCTCTCAATAATTTTCCCGCCCAGGGCAATAAACTCGTCCCGATCAATGGCTCTAAAGGTCACTCGATCGCCCACCTGCACTGGCATGCTGGGCTCGGCACTGGGATCAAACATGCGCTGGGGGCAGAGGCCAATCAGGTTCCAGCCGCCGGGTGACTGGGCTGGGTAGACAGCAGTTTGACGGTCGGCAATGGCCACGGCGCCGCGGGGAACCTTTTGTCTGGGGGTGGCCAGCCTGGGGGCAGCTATACGCTTGTCTACCTCGCCCAGATAGGCAAAGCCCGGGGCAAAGCCAATGGCATAAACGCGGTATTCGGTTTGTTGGTGAATGGCGATAACTTCATCCACAGAGAGTTTGGCATTGTCGGCCAGGGACTGCAGGTCTGGGCCTGACTCGGCGCTGTAATAGACGGGCAGACTCACCAGAACGCCGCTTTGGGTCTGCTGCTGTTCGGCGGACAGACTGCGCAGTGCCTGCCGGATGGCTCCGCGCACCTGATAGTGGTCGGTGTGCAATGGCTGATAGATTACCAGCAATGAGCCGTAGGAGGGCACCAGATCCATAAGCTGATTGCCCATAAATTGTCGGAGATACTCGGCCGTCTGGGCAATCTGGGCGGCAATCTGTGCGCTGGGCTGGTCGCCAAAATAGACTATCAGCGAATTTTCGCCGGCGATTGAAATAGGGAACTGCTGGGCCACTGCGATTTACTGGCTAATCAGTTGGCGGATTTTTTCGATGGCATTGACGCCATCCATATTGTCGCCATGGACACATAGAGAGTCTGCCTGCAGCTCAAGCTGATGGCCGCTCACTGTAGTGACAGTGCCATGGTTGTGCAGCTGAATAACCTGCTCAAGCATTTTGTCTGTGCTGTGCACCGCGCCCTCTTTGGTTCTGGAAAGCAGGGCACCGCTGTCGTCGTAACAGCGGTCGGCAAAGGCTTCAAACAATACCTCAAGACCAAAGGCCTTGGCTTCTTCGCGGTGGGTTTCTGCATCGGGGGTAGCCTGCAACATAAAGGCCAGGGGCTGATGGCATTCGGTAATGGCTTCCATTACGGCACTGCGAATATGGCCATCGGCCATCATATCGTTGTACAGGGCGCCGTGGGGTTTGACATAGGCAACCTCTATACCCAGATTGCTGGCCATGCCGGTAAGGGCGGCTATCTGATATTGCAGCAGAGCAATTAGCTCCACGGGCGGTATTTTCATAGAGCGGCGGCCAAAGCCGTTGATATCCGGGTAGCTTGGGTGGGCGCCCACCTGCACGTTATTGCGCTTGGCGGCGAGCAGGGTTTTTTTGATAACAACTGGGTCGCCAGCATGGAAGCCGCAGGCGATATTGGCCTGGTCGATAAAGGGCATTACCTGATCGTCGAGGCCCATTTTCCAGGCGCCGAAGCTTTCGCCGAGATCGCAGTTTAAGAGTAATGGCATGTTGTTTCCTTGGTGGTCATTGTTGTAGTGCTCTGCTAATTACCTGCTGTCATCCTGAACGCAGTGAAGGATCTCCATTCTCCACCAGCTCCGAGTTCTCCAAATCCGTCACCAACATATACCCCGGGCTATGGGTAATACAAAACGGCGGCTTGGCATTTTCCAGCGCTATCTGTGGGGTCACGCCACAGGCCCAAAACAGTGGATGCTCACCCTTTTTAATGGTCACCTTATCGCCATAGTCGGGCTTGTTAATATCCTTAATACCAATTTCTTCTGGGTTGGCATAATGGATTGGCTCGCCGTGCACCGAGGGGTATCTACCGGTAATTTCTACAGCTTTTAATGCTTCTTCGGGGGCAAAGGGACGCATGCTGACCACCATTTTGCCGGCAAAGGGGCCGGCGGGGGTGCAGTCTATATTGGTTCTGTACATGGGCACATTGACCCCTTCGCTGATATTGCGCACGTCCAGTCCCTCGGCCACCAGGGCCTCTTCGAAGGAGAAAGAGCAGCCCAGCAAAAACACCACCAGATCGTCGCGCCACAGGTCGGTGATATCGGTGACTTCGGCGCTGAGTTTGCCCTGTTCAAAAACTCTGTAACTGGGGATATCGGTGCGTATATCTATATCTTCACCCAGTTTGCTGATGGCAAATTCTCCAGGCTCGGAGACGGCAATCAATGGGCAGGGTTTGGGGTTGTCCTGGCAAAATTTTAGAAAGTCTGGAGCCCAGTCGCTGGGTAGTATCACCATATTGCACTGCACATAGCCCGCGCAGCATCCGGAGGTATTGCCCTGATACTCGCCGCTGCGAATTTGCTGGCGCAATTCTTTGGGGGAGAGATTTGGTGTTTGCTGTGACATAACAACCCTCACTGTGATTTCAGAGTCTAACAAAGCTGGCGGGCAAACTCACCAGCAGTAACCCAGAGGTGGTAGATGCCGGTGGGCTAGGCTAGCGCCAGCGTTCGGCCCAGGCATCCAGTACTCGCTCTGCATACCAGGTCTGGCCATAGCTGCCGTTGTAGCGGGCCAGAGCCTCAGCAAGGCGGCCCTGCTCCAGGTCGAGATAATGTTTGAGTATGGTGCAACCATAGCGCAGATTGGTCTGGGTGTTGATCAGGTTGTCCTGGGGGCGGCCAATCTCGCTTTTCCAGAATGGCATAACCTGCATTATGCCCTGGGCCCCGGCGCTGGATACCGCATAGGGGTCAAAGCCGCTCTCAACTTCTATCAGTGCCAGCACAATCTCCGGTGCCAGCTTGGCGCGACTGGCCTCGCTGTGAATCAGGCTTAGCAGCTGCAGGCGGTCATCGGCATTTTTAATTAACTTGGCCAGGTGAAAGTCTTTGGCGGCCAGCCATACCTGGGCATCGTAATGGTTATCAAAACTCCGGGCGTCGGCGGCAGCCAGTTTTAGTTTTGATATCAGGCTGGCATCTGGTTCGGCTGAGGGCGAAGCAAGGGCCCAAGTACAGGAGAGGATAATAATCAGACAGGCAAGAACCGCGGCCCTTGCCTGCCTTAATTTATGCTTGGGTTCTGTTTTATTTTCTGAGGTTTTCCGCAATAAAGTCATCCAGCTTGTCCATGGCTATATGTTGGTTTTCCGTTTCCCGACGGCTGCGATATTCCACTGTGCCTTCCTCCAGACCCCGATCGCCAATAACAATGCGGTGGGGTATGCCAATCAGTTCAATATCGGCCAGCATGCCACCCAGTCGAGCCTTGGGCTCGTCCATAAATAACACTTCATAGCCAGCGTCGCTGAGTTTTTGGTAGATGTTTTCGCAGGTCTCTTTAACCAGCTCAGACTTGTGCATATTGATGGGCACAATGGCCAGTTGGAACGGCGCAATGGCGTCGGGCCAGATAATGCCGTTGTCGTCGTGGTTCTGTTCAATAGCCGCGGCAACAATGCGGCTTACGCCAATACCATAACAGCCCATGCTCATGGGTTGCTCTTTGCCATTTTCATCCAGCACTGTGGCTTTCATGGCCTCGGAATATTTGGTACCCAGCTGGAAGATATGGCCAACCTCAATGCCGCGCTTAATCTCTAAAACCCCTTTGCCATCGGGGCTGGGATCGCCGGCCACCACATTGCGAATATCTGCCACAGTAAAGTCGCCGCAGTCACGCTCCCAGTTCACATTGGTTAAATGGTAACCATCGCGATTGGCGCCACAGACAAAGTCGGCGAGCTGGGCGGCACTGTGGTCAACCACCATTGGCATATTGAGATTAACCGGCCCCAGAGAACCTGGCGCACAGTCTAGGGCGGCTTTGATTTGTGCTTCGCTGGCAAAGGTAATCTCGCTGGCCAGCCCCAGAGCGTGCTGGGCTTTGACTTCATTAAGCTCATGGTCGCCGCGCAGCATCAGGCCATAGAGTTGGGTTTGACCCTCTGCATTTTCGGCGCTAACAATGAGTGCTTTAAGCGTTTGGGTGGCCTGGGTATCCATAAACTGGCACAGCTCGGCTATGGTATGCACGCCGGGAGTGGCCAGTTCGGTTATTTCTCCTGTACCCGGTGTTGCTGCTGTTCCGCTGGCCACTGCCGCGGCTTTTTCTATATTGGCGGCGTAGTCGCTCTGGGTAGAGAACACAATGGCGTCCTCTCCAGAATCGGCCAGCACATGAAACTCATGGGAATGGCTGCCACCTATGCTGCCGGTATCGGCCAGTACGGAGCGAAAGACCAGGCCGGTGCGGGTAAAAATAGTGCTGTAGGTCTGATACATCAGATCGTAGGTTTGCTGCAGCGACTCGGCATTGCTGTGAAAAGAGTAGGCGTCTTTCATGCAAAATTCGCGGGTGCGCATAACGCCAAAACGGGGGCGGCGCTCATCGCGGAATTTGGTTTGGATCTGATAAAAATTAGCCGGTAGCTGTTTATAGCTGCTAATTTCATTGCGAATAATATCGGTGATGACTTCTTCATGGGTGGGGCCCAGACAAAAATCCCGGTCGTGACGGTCTTTAATGCGCAGCAGCTCTGGGCCGAACTGTCCCCAGCGACCAGACTCTTCCCACAGGTCTGCAGGCTGCACCACAGGCATCATCAGCTCAAGGGCGCCGGATCTGTCCATCTCCTGACGCACAATGTTTTCGACTTTGCGAAATACCCGCAGACCCAGGGGCAGCCAGCTGTATAATCCGGCAGCAACTTTGCGAATCATGCCGGCTCGCAGCATAAGCTGATGGCTGATAACCTCGGCATCGGCAGGAGATTCTTTTTTGGTGGTGATCAGGTATCGGCTGGCGCGCATAGTTTTCTTACACTTTATTGGCAATAGAAAAACGCCATTTTACGGGGCGCAGCTGTCGCGGTACAGAGCAAAGGGGAGTAGATAAGCAAAATGTTTGAATTACATAAGAGATTGCAGGCTGACACTGTATTAATTGGTCAATTTACTCTCTGTTTGGCGCTGTTAAGCAGAGATGCCAATTACCCCTGGGTGATTTTGGTGCCCCAGCGCGAGGGGCTAAAAGAGATTTACCAGCTTAACGGCGAAGACCGTCAGCAGCTATTGCTGGAGTCCTGTGTATTGGCGGAGACAATGGATAATGTCTTTCAGGGGGACAAACTGAATATAGCCACCATTGGCAATCGGGTGCCCCAGTTGCATATGCATCATGTGGTGCGCACTGAGTCCGATGCTGCCTGGCCGGGCCCAGTCTGGGGTGCGGTTGAGGCGGCTAGTTACAGCGACCAGCTATTGCAGCAGCGGCTGACTGATTTGCGCCATAGTCTGGCGGCCCATTTAATCTGAGCCCTGGCTCAGTGCGGCTGATACAAAAAGCCCCATCAGGTTGATGGGGCTTTTGTTGTTGCTGATACTCCCGGGCTAATTACTGGGCCATATCTTTAAGACCTTTAAGGGCATGAACCTTGACGGCAGTTGACGCGGGTTTGGCTTTGAATTCGGTCATCTTGCCGGTAAATGGATTGATGGCCTTGCGCGCTTTTTTGGCAGGTCGTTTTACTGTGGTGACTTTGATCAGGCCGGCCAGGACAAATTCGCCCACTGAGCGTTTTTTAACATGTCTGGAGACAAGTACCGCCAGTTCGTCGAGTAGGGTGTTGACCTGTTTGCGATTTAAGCCTGAGTTAGTGGCCAGTTCATTGACTATCTGGGTCTTGCTGTAGCGCTCGCGTATTGCGGTGGTCTTGCGAGCTGGGGCTTTGGTGACCCTTTTGGTTGCTGGCTTTTTACTCGCTGTGGGCTTTTTCTTTGCTAAGGGCTTTTTACGCGCTGTGGGCTTTTTACGCGCTAAGGGCTTTTTCTTCGCTACAGCTTTTTTAGCAGTGACTTTCTTTTTCGCTACAGTCTTTTTCTTGGCGGGAGTTTTTTTGATGGGAGATTTTTTTGCGGCGACTTTTTTAGCGGCGACTTTTTTTGCCGTGACCTTTTTCTTTGCAGGGGCTTTTTTCTTTGCAGGAGCTTTCCGTTTTGCAGTACCTTTTTTGACAGCCATTGTAAATTCCTTTGTGATAATAGGTTATCCAATTAAAACCAACCCTGTGGTAGCTCAGGTACCGTAAACAGGGCCTCGACATTATTTATAGCTGCTGAATTGGGGTTGTGCCATGTATACAGGCTTTTTTTAGCGATTTTTACCTCTGAGCTGTTTAAACAGGCCTTATTAGGCATTCGACTGATGGCATGGCTGATGTATAATGCGGCGCTTTTTAAATGCCAGACTTGTTTCTGCAGGCTTTAGACAAGGACATTACAACTATGCCGATTTATGAGTATCGCTGTGACGACTGCGACCATCAGTTCGAGGCGCTGCAAAAAATGAGCGACGATGCTCTTACGGATTGCCCAGACTGCACCAAGCCAGCACTAAAAAAACTGCTGTCGGCAGGTGGCTTTCGTCTCAGTGGCAGTGGCTGGTACGAGACCGACTTTAAAAGCGGTAGTAAAAAGAATATTAGCGGTGAACAAAAATCTGCTGACAGCAAGACTGCGTCAGCCGAGTAAATGAAATTAGAGCAAATGAAAATAGGGTCGCCCTATGGCGCCACTGGATTAACCTGGGAATAAATGACTGATGTATCGAACAACCTACTGCGGACTAGTTAGAAGCGCTCATATTGACCAAGAGATTACCATTTGCGGCTGGGTAGATCGTCGCCGTGATCATGGTGGTGTGATTTTTCTCGACCTGCGCGACCGCGAAGGTATTGTACAGGTGGTATTTGATCCGGACGCGGGCGAGTTTTTTGAGCAGGCAGACAAGGTTCGCTCGGAATATGTTCTCAGGGTCACCGGCAAAGTCAGAGCGCGCAGCGAAGCCACAGTTAACGCCAATATGGGCACTGGTGAAATTGAAGTCTATGGCACGCATTTGGAAATTCTCAATGCTGCGGTAACCCCACCTTTTCAGCTGGATGACCATGTCACTGTGGGCGAGGATGTGCGCCTCAAGCACCGCTATATGGATCTGCGTCGCAATGAGATGCAAAACAGCCTGAGGTTTCGCTCTAAAATCACCTCGTCTGTTCGCAACTATCTTGTGGATAATGGGTTTCTGGATATTGAAACCCCGATTATGACCAGAGCCACCCCAGAGGGTGCCCGCGATTACCTGATTCCCTCGCGCACCCATGCAGGCCAGTTTTTTGCGATGCCCCAGTCGCCCCAGCTGTTTAAGCAGTTGCTGATGGTGGCTGGTTTTGATCGCTACTATCAGATTGCCAAATGTTTCCGCGACGAAGATCTGCGCGCCGATCGTCAGCCGGAATTTACCCAGATTGATATAGAAGCCTCTTTTATTGATGAAGAGGACATTATGTCAATCACGGAAACCATGATTAGTGGCATCTTCGCTGAACATATGAATATCGAGTTTGATGCATTTCCGCGCATGACCTATGCAGATGCCATGGACAAATATGGTTCCGACAAGCCAGATTTGCGCATACCTCTCGAGCTGGTCGAGATCAAAGACCTGCTTAAGGATATTGAATTTAAAGTCTTTGCCGGCCCAGCCAATGATCCAAGCTGTCGTGTTGCCGCCCTGAAGGTTGAAGGCGGCTCTGAAATCTCGCGCAAGCAGATTGATGACTACACCAAGTTTGTCGGCATTTATGGTGCCAAAGGTCTGGCCTGGATTAAGGTCAATGCCATTGAGACTGGTATAGAGGGTCTGCAGTCGCCGATTATTAAATTCCTTGGCGATGATGTAACCATGAATATTATGCAGCGTCTGGATGCCAAGAATGGTGATATTGTGTTCTTTGGTGCCGACAAAGCTAATGTGGTTTCTGAAGCCCTGGGCGCACTGCGCTGCAAAGTGGGCGAAGACCTGAATCTCTATACCTGCGATTGGGCGCCAATGTGGGTTGTTGATTTCCCCATGTTTGAGACTACTGATACTGGTGCGTTGACGCCATTGCACCATCCATTTACCGCGCCTTCATGCTCTGCGCAGGAGCTAAGAGCCGATCCAGCCAATGCACTGTCTCGGGCCTATGATATGGTGCTTAATGGCTGCGAGTTGGGCGGCGGTTCCATTCGTATCCATGATCAGGCAATGCAGGAAGTGGTTTTTGATGTGCTGGGCATAGGTGAAGAAGAGCAGCGTGAAAAGTTTGGCTTCTTGCTGGATGCCCTCAAGCACGGTGCACCACCCCATGGTGGCCTGGCCTTTGGCCTTGACCGTTTGATTATGCTGATGGTGGGTGCAGAGAGCATTCGCGATGTGATTGCCTTCCCGAAAACCCAGTCGGCGGCCTGTTTGCTCACAGATGCCCCGGGTACAGTGGAAGCGGCCCAGCTGCGAGATTTAAATATTAAACTGCGAGTAAAGGAAGAAAAGCCCTCGAGTTAGCCGGGGCTGTTAGCAAATAGATAGCTATGGAGGTTGTTGATGGCAGGTCATAGTAAATGGGCCAATATTAAACATCGCAAGGCGGCGCAGGATGCAAAACGCGGTAAGATTTTTACCAAGCTGATTCGCGAGCTGGTGGTAGCGGCAAAGGCCGGTGGCCCCAATCCAGATGATAATCCACGTCTGCGAGCTGCTGTGGATAAAGCCCTGGGCGCTAATATGAAGCGCGATACGGTGGATAAAGCCATTGCCCGTGGTGCTGGCGCCGGGGAAGGCGAGAATTATGACGAGATTACCTATGAGGGCTATGCCCCAGGTGGTATCGCTGTGCTGGTTGAATGCATGACCGACAACCGCAACCGCACCGTGGGCGATGTGCGCCATGGGTTTGCCAAGCGCGGTGGCAATCTGGGTACCGATGGTTCGGTGGCCTATCTGTTTAACCGTATCGGCCAAATAAGCTATGAGCCCGGCGTGGATGAAGAGGCCCTGATGGATGCCGCACTGGAAGCTGGCGCCGAAGATATTAAGTCTCATGACGATGGCTCTGTGGATGTAGAAACCAGTTTTGAAGAGTTTTTAAATGTTAAAGATGGACTGGTTGCTGCCGGCTTTGAGCCAGTGCATGCCGAGGTGGCCATGGTTGCAGATATTACTGTCCCGCTGGATAAAGACGGGGCGGAAAAGCTATTGGATATGATTGATAGCCTGGAAGATTTGGATGATGTGCAGAACGTGTATACCAATGCGCAGATTCCCGATGAGGTGATGGAAGAGCTGAGCCAGTAATTGGCCGAGCCATGACCAGTGTTTTAAAACGTTAAACCCTACACTCAAACGAGTAATCATATAGCGAGGAAAATCCGATGAAAGTTATAAAGAAGACAAAAGAATATGTTGTTTACCAAAAGGCCAGTGGCCGTTATGCGGTAAAAGACGCCAATAAAAATTGGGTTAATGCAGATGAAAAAATTAAAATTCTGCTGGCTGAGGGCCTGATCAAGGCTGTAATGCCCAGTGCCCCAGTAGTTGAAGAGGCTCCTGTTGAGGAGGTGGCTCCGGCGGCTGAAGAAACTTCAACAGAAGAAACTCCGGTAGAAGAAGCACCTGCAGCAGAAGAAGCACCTGCAGAAGAAGAAGCACCTGCAGAAGAAGCACCTGCAGCTGAAGAAGCAGCTCCAGAAGCGCCAGCAGAAGAAGCACCTGCAGCTGAAGAAGTAGCTCCAGAAGCGCCAGCAGAAGAAGCTCCAGCAGAAGAAGCACCTGCAGCCGAAGAAGCAGCTCCAGAAGCACCTGCAGAAGAAGCACCAGCAGAGGAAGCGCCAGCAGAAGAAGCGCCGGTAGCTGAGGAAGCACCTGCGGCCGAAGAAGCGCCCGCGGCAGAAGAAAAGCCAAAAGCCAAGGCAAAAGCAAAAGCTAAAGCAGCACCAAAAGCCAAGGCCAAGGCGGCTCCAAAAGCCAAGGCCAAGGCCGCTCCAAAAGCCAAGGCTAAAGCGAAACCCAAGGCTGCTCCAAAAGCAGAGGACTAAGACGTCACTCTGGCCTGCGGTTGTATTTAACCCAGGTGATAAAAAAGCCCTCTGAAACTATTTCAGGGGGCTTTTTTAATGGTTGACTGATTGCCGCGCGGATGCAACAGTCTGCCATCACCCAATCACAAGTAGCTCCATGACTCGAATTATTGGTATAGATCCAGGCTCAAGGCGCACCGGCTACGGTGTGATTGATATTGCAGGCAGTAAAATAAGCTATGTCACCAGTGGCATTATCCGCTTACCCGAGGGCTCGCTGCCCGAGCGGTTAAACATTATCTTCGATGGGGTCAGCCAGATTATTGGCCAGTATCAGCCTCAGGAGATGGGTATTGAAGAGGTATTTTTAGCTACCAATGCAGGCTCTGCCTTAAAACTGGGCCAGGCGCGAGGTGCCGCTATAGTAGCGGGGGTGCAGGCGCAGCTGCCGGTGGGTGAATACTCGGCGCGCAGTGTTAAAAAATCTGTGGTGGGTACAGGCGCGGCTGACAAGACCCAGGTACAGATGATGATTGTGCAGATGCTAAAGCTATCCCAGGCTCCCGCAGAAGATGCCGCAGATGCACTGGCCGTGGCTATCTGCCATGCCCATAGCAGGCGCACCAATCAGGCTCTGGCTGGTTCTGGTGTTAAGGGCTATGCTCGAGGCAGATTAAAATAGAAAACGCAGAACAAAAGATGAAAGGGTAATCTACAGACTATGATTGGACGACTTCAGGGTACAGTAATCGACAAACAGGCTCCGGACCTGCTGCTGGATGTGCAGGGGGTAGGGTACGAGGTGCTGGTCTCTCTAAGCACCTTTTTTGCCGTGCCCAGTATCGGTGAGTCTGTCACTCTGCACACTCATTTTGTGGTGCGCGACGATGCCCAGTTGCTATTTGGTTTTTCTGAGCTTGGCGAGCGCACATTATTTCGCCATCTAATCAAGGTCAATGGCGTGGGGCCAAAGATGGCGTTGGCTATTCTTTCGGGCATGTCGGCCAGCGAGTTTGCTCTCTGTGTGCACAATAACGATGTGGCCACATTGGTGAAGCTGCCCGGGGTGGGTAAAAAGACCGCCGAGCGCCTGGTGATAGAGATGCGCGACAGAGTAGGGGATATTGAGGCCAGTGCCAGTGGTGCTGCGCCAGTGACCAGCCAACAGCCGGATATTGCCGAAGAGGCCGAGAGCGCATTGATTGCCCTGGGTTACAAGCCTCAGGATGCAGCCAAGATGGTGAGCAGGGCGGCGAGTGAGGATATCTCTAGTGCCGAACAGCTGATCAGGGCTGCACTTAAGAGCATGGTATCCAAATAGCCAGCGAGCAAAGCTAGTGTAAATTCAGGGTCATCAAGGTATGCTTACAGGCAAATTTGAGATGGCGCCCCATGATAGAACCTGATCGACTTATTTCCGCAGATATTTCCGTTAGCGAAGAGCGTTTTGACCGCGCTCTGCGGCCTACAGCCCTAGCCGATTACGTGGGCCAGCCGGCAGTTAAAGAGCAGTTGGAAATCTTTATAGAGGCCGCTCGCAAGCGCGGCGAACCCCTTGATCACACATTGGTATTTGGCCCTCCAGGGCTGGGTAAAACCACATTGGCACATATTATTGCCAACGAAATGCAGGTGGATCTAAAAACTACCTCAGGGCCTGTGCTGGAAAAGGCTGGTGATCTGGCGGCACTGCTCACCAATCTGGAGGCGGGGGATGTGTTGTTTATTGACGAGATTCATCGCCTGAGCCCAGTGGTTGAGGAGATTCTCTACCCGGCGCTGGAAGACTATCAGCTGGATATTGTGATTGGTGAGGGGCCGGCGGCCCGCTCCATCAAATTGGATTTACCCCCCTTTACCCTGGTCGGCGCCACCACTAGAGCTGGGCTGTTGACCTCGCCTCTGCGCGATCGCTTTGGCATAGTCCAGCGACTGGAATTTTATTCTGAGGCTGATCTCACCAGTATTGTGCGCAGGGCAGGGCATATTCTCGAGGTGCCAGTGGACGACAATGGCGCCAGCGAAATTGCTCGCCGTTCCAGAGGCACGCCCAGGATTGCCAATCGGCTGCTGCGTCGAGTGCGAGACTATGCCGAAGTAAAAGGCGATGGCACAGTGACAAGTGCTATTGCCGATGCTGGGCTGAATATGCTCAAGGTGGATCAGAGCGGCTTTGATCATCTGGATCGCCGCCTGCTGCTTACCCTGATGGAAAAATTTGATGGTGGCCCTGTGGGTGTGGATAGTCTAGCGGCTGCCCTGAGTGAAGAGCGGGGCACCATTGAAGATGTACTGGAGCCCTTTCTGATCCAGCAGGGTTATCTGATGCGCACATCCAGAGGGCGCATGGCCACCCGGATGGCCTATGAGCACTTTGGGCTAAAGAGCCCCAAGTCAGTGCAGGATCAGTTGGATATTCTGGATGACTGATTTTTCTCTGCCGATCCGTGTTTACGTCGAGGATACCGACGCCGGTGGCATTGTATTTTATGCCAACTACCTTAAATATATGGAGCGGGCACGCACTGAGCTAATGCGCACATTGGGCTATGATAAACCAGCGCTATTTGGTGATCTGCAGCTGGTGGTGCGGTCTGTTGATCTGCTCTATCACCTGCCGGCGGTGCTGGATGATGAGATCAGAGTGACCGCCAAATTTGACAAGGTCTCCCGGGTGACCTTTGTAATGAGCCAGCAGGTGTTTCGCGGTGATGAATTGCTGGTTGAGGGCAGTATCAAGGTGGCCTGTATAGATGTGGCAAGCAAGCGGCCCTGCGGTATACCCAAACCTATGTATGAAACCTTAAAAAGCCATGTTGGCTAAATTTTACTGGAGCCTATGCTGTGCATGAAGAAAACTTATCCATACTAGCGCTGATGGTCAACGCCAGTCTGCTGGTGCAGGCCGTGATGGCTATATTGTTTATAGCCTCGGTTATCTCCTGGATTATGATTATCCAGCGGGGTCTATTCTTAAGCGGTGCCGAACGCAGTTTTCGGGAGTTTGAGGATACCTTTTGGTCCGGTGTTGACCTCAATAAGCTCTACCAGGAGCTGACTGAGCGGGCCCAGCAAAGTGGGCATGTGGACGGCATAGAAAATGTTTTCCGCGCTGGCTTCCGCGAATTTAATCGTCTTGCTCAGACCGACAAGGCCGACCCAGATGCAGTTATGGAAGGCACAGACCGCGCTATGCGCGTGGCCCTTAGCCGCGAAGATGAAAAGCTCAGTACCAACCTGCCGTTTCTGGCCAGTGTGGCCTCGGTAAGCCCCTATATCGGCCTGTTTGGCACTGTCTGGGGCATTATGAACTCATTCCGCGGCCTGGCTATGGTGCAGCAGGCCACATTGGCCACAGTG
>ENA-OQVM01002654-OQVM01002654.1-marine-metagenome-genome-assembly--contig:-NODE-2654-length-20521-cov-3.747701_pt1 | contig 20521 bp, 17 predicted proteins | sample MGYA00237776_ERZ505498 | MGnify/ENA primary metagenome ERZ505498 (study PRJEB26159, sample SAMN06265151) | marine metagenome | isolation source: Helgoland LTER site | place: Germany:Helgoland, sampling... | reverse complement strand
GTTGTTCGTAAATGAAATGTGTAACAAAGATTATGCAGGATCACTGGGCTAAATTTTGTTGTATCCTCGAATTGCAATGAAAATGGTATCTCCGTTATTAATACTTTCTTACTACACAATATTTTGGATGAACCGAGTTAGGTAATATTAAGGGTGCAGCCTTCACTTTGTTCTCGCTCAAGAGCTGCTCAAAGGCAGCCTGTTGTAGCATGTTAACTTCGCGACGTGACATGCCAAGCTCGAAACCTGAGCATTCATTTTCACCCAGTGAACGAGGATCTCTACCTGTCAAATTACCGAACACCACCAATGCTTGAAGGTAGTATCCATAGGTACTGGCATGATAATAATCCCAAGACCACAGACTGATTTTTCCAAATTCGATACCATCGTACGGATTCGTGTCGGCAATGCCTAATACCATTGCACGAGTCCACGCTTCACCCACACCATTAAAGGATTTAACTGCGGGAGTTGCCGCTGCCGCTTTGTCGTATCCAGCACGCACGTCTAATGCCATTTTTTCTATAGGTGTGCCTGACCAACGGCGGTCAGCCTGATAAATCAAATCTGCACGGGACCAGATTGCGGTAAGAAACACTTCCACCTTCGGATTCAGCTGCTGTAAGAATGTTGACATCTTTATTGTGGTCTCAACAAGTAGTCCCGCATCACCCGGTTTGTTGCTATCCAAGGTACTAAAGCCATGCATCACAACCTAGTCCCATGGTTGTGTGCCAATTTCGGCCAGCTTGTTTTCTAAGTGGAAGTCGAATGCATTGCCGCTTCTCGTTTCTAGAAAAACATCATATTCAAGACCCGCTTGTTCAGTGAAAGAGTTAAATAGCGCAGGTACTCCTCCAATACCATCGTTGTTTAGATCAGTTACCGAGTCTGAGCGAGAGTATTTGGTGGCAGAGCCATAGCCATATGTAAAACTATTCCCAATAAATAAAACACTCGTTTGTGCGCTTACAAAACATGATTAAGCATAAAAATAAGTGCGGCAAGATGAGTCATGAATGGTTTCATTGTCAGGTATCTGGATTTTTTATTGATTGAGAATAACGAGTAAACACTATTAATACAATGTGACCATTTGTATCCTTGTATTTATATATGAAATAAAAAAGTTCAAGTCGTGAAATAAACTCGGGAGGATCACTCTCGCTAACTTATATTAATAATATTATAAAAATTTTGCTCCCTTTTAAAAAAGAAAGCTAGGTTGCAATGCCATTGAAAAACATATGAAAAAAGTCTACTGAGTCACCCACAACATTGTCTTCATTAATCGAATCACCCAGGTCAGGTATCGACTCAACAGCACCTACAATAATATTTTCTGCTACCAGTACATCAACGTGTTTAATGCTTTTATCATCAATACCCATTTGGATGATGTTGCCAAATAAGTCTCTTATTTTGCTGGTGGTAATTTCCATTTCTTGTTTTTTATCGATACCCAAAGACCACATTGTTGCATATCGAATTAAAGGGCCTTGTTTGCCTACCTGAATACTGAATAATTTCTGTGCAGCATAGGCTAATTTTTCTAATCCATTGTTATCTATTGCTAGTGCGTCTTCTAATACTTCGCTTTCAATACTAACAGTGCGCTCAAAACATTTGATGAGCAGATCATCTTTATTTTTTATGTGATAGTAAAAAGCACCTTTTGTAACACCTAATGAATGAGCCAATTCATCTAGGGATGTCCCCTTAAATCCTTTTTGGTTAAAAAATATTGAGCCGACTCTGTAAAAGGCTTCCTGCTTAATTTTGTTTTGTTGAATTCTATCAAACCCGGCAGGAGCCAGTTGTTTCTTAGCATGCTTGGTTACAGCAAAACTTAATGCTGTCTCATGATTATTTAAACCGTATTTAACAATAGATAACCATTGCTGGTAAGTTGCCTCTCGGCTGTCATTTTTAACTGAGTGCAGCCAGACGGGCAGCCAAAAAATAGCACCCCATAGTGCACTGGCTGTCTTAGCAGGGTGCACGTTTTGAATGCTGCCATCATTTTTACCTAATTCAATTAACGCCATCACTTGTATGACAAATGTGCGTATCAAACCAGAGATTTCTTTTTTATGTTGGGTTGATAAAGAGGATATTTCAGTAAAGCCTGCCAGATGGCCGCGAGTACCATTCATAATTCCATTTAAACAATCAAAATTTAAGCGTAATAAGCATTCAATTTTGCCCATGGCTGAACCCTCAGTATTGTTTGCACGGGTTATCATGGCTTGTAATTCAGTACATGTGTTTAAGTAACATTGATGAACTAATTCTTCTTTATTTTTTGCATAGTAATACAGACTTGTTTTAGTCAAATTGAGTTTTTCAGCAATCTGGATCAACGTTGTGCCACGGGTACCATAAACATTAAATAGCTCTGAAGCAGCAGAAAGTATGGTTTTGTACTTTTGATCATGCTGATTTTTTTTACTAAAAGGCGAGTTTATTTTATTGTTTTTCAAAGTGGGCATTCTGTCGTTTAATCCTAGTCAATAATTATACTCAAAGTTCAATTTTAAGTGTATGTTATCTTTTTTGAATGCACAACGGCGGGTTACATTCAAAGACTGCTTACCGATTTGAATACTCATTTTAAGGTGCCAAGTAAGATTTGGCTAGTTGAGCAACAACTACCCCGTTTAGGCTCGGGTAAAATCGACAAACGAGGGTTAAAAACCCATTATCAAAAATTGGTGTAAAGTATTATGACAACCAGACTTAGATAGGAATTTTTCTATGACAATAACAATGAAAGCACAAAACTTAACTGATTATGTTGGCAAAAAAACTGGCGTGTCACGATGGTTTACTATCACCCAAGAGCAAATTGATAGCTTTGCTGATGCGACCCACGATCATCAGTTTATTCACATCGATCCTGTTAAGGCAAAACAGACGCCTTTCGGCAGCACTATAGCCCATGGTTTTTTATCCCTATCTTTGTTGTCGGCCATTGCCTACGACGCAGGCATTAATCTAGAGAACACCCTGATGGGATTGAATTATGGTTTTGACAAAATTCGGTTTTTACAACCTGTAACCGTGAACAGCAAAGTTCGGGGGCATATGGTGTTGGCCAATGTGCTGGAAAAAAGACCTGGGCAATTTCTACTGACCTGGGATGTCACAATTGAAATCGACGCAGTAGATAAGCCGGCATTAACCGCACAATGGTTAACGATGACCATCATCAATCCATAAACTTAACAAACACAATTTATTATTGAGGACCTTATGACAATTAGATACGACAATCAGGTAGCAATAGTGACCGGCGCAGCTGCAGGTTTAGGTCGCTCTCACGCATTGGCTTTAGCAGCAAGAGGAGCAAAAGTGGTGGTCAATGATTTGGCCGCAGCAGATGGTGCATTGTTTAAAGGTTCATTAGCCGTAGTCGCAGAAATTAAAAAGGCTGGCGGTGAAGCGATGGCTAATGGTGCCAATGTGGCGAATATGCAACAAGTGCACAGTATGGTTGAGCAGGTTATGGAGAAATGGGGCCGCATCGATATTTTAGTGAATAATGCCGGGATACTAAGAGATAAATCCTTCGCCAATATGCCCATCGAAGATTTTAAGCTGGTTGTTGATGTACATCTCATGGGATCAGCTAATTGCACTAAAGCAGTGTGGGGCATTATGAAGCAACAAAATTACGGCCGTATCGTTATGACCACTTCATCTTCAGGATTATACGGTAATTTTGGTCAGGCAAATTACGGTGCTGCCAAAATGGCGGTTGTGGGCTTAATGAATACCCTGTGTATAGAAGGTCAAAAAAACAATATTCATGTCAATAGTTTATCACCTACCGCTCGCACAGCCATGACAGAAGAGCTCATTAAAGACAAACGTGTGCTAGAACTTATGACAGTAGAGTCTGTTACAACTGGTTTGTTAGCTTTAGTGGCTCAAAACGCGCCTAATCGCACTATTTTAGGCTGTGGAGCAGGGGGATATGCCAGAGCAGTCATTAAAGAAACTGACGGTATCTACTTATCGCCAGAACAACAAACGCCAGAAAACCTGTTAGCCAATTGGGATTCACTTGAAGACCAAAGTAACGCAAAAGAACTTAAAGCTGGTTGGATGCAAACCAATAAATATGTTGCCAAAGCGGCGGCTTCATTAGGTGTTGATTTAAGTCCTGAGTAACGGGGCAGTTCACAACACAGAACAACATCAATCCATTAACAATGAACATGCCAGAGCTAAAATTTCTGGCATGTTTTACTGGTAATTTGAGGAGTATCGATTTGAATATGTTCAATCGATTAAATTAGTCTCCTTATTTGGCATTCGCCAGCTAACTTTTTAACAAATGCCCCAAACTCATTTTTTCCTTTAGCCAAAGGGTAAGGTCCGACACATTCTTAATGTTAATCGCGCCGTACGCAGTTTCTATCAATGATAGAACAGCAAGTTTCTTAATTGACTTATGACAACACAGCACAGTTATTCCCAGTTGCTCGGCCAAATCTTTTTGACGTAACCCCACTCGTCCTTGTTCATCAGTGTGCTGTAATAATAATTTTGCCAAACGAATATAAGTAGGTAGACGCTGAATATCATCTAAACGCTCGAGAGCTATATGTAATTTAAGGCCTATTGAGCTAAGTAAGAAGACACTCAATTCAGGTATTATTTTTGTACATTGACTAAACTGACTTAAGGACATTTGAATTACTTTCGTTTTACCTATCGCCATTGCATGATGAGTTCTAGGGAGATTATTGAATAAGGTGAACTCACCAAAAGTATCCGCCTTCGATAATGTTGCTGTTTGTTGATATTTACCATCCATCCCATAATACTGAGTTTTACCTGGCCACAATACACAATGGATAGACCTGACTTTAAATCACCTCGGTTGTGAATAGTGTAACCATCTGAATACTCTTTGATGGGTGCAAATTGAGAACACTGTATCAGTAACTCTTCTGGCATAGCGGCGGTAATACTATTTAATATGTTCATCTACTCAATTATATACTTGTATATATTCATCATAGTATGCTGCTGATAAGGTTGTATTGTAAACAGGAGATACACGATGAATTATCAAATATTAATTTTCAGCATTTTTGTTGTTTTCGCATTAATTGAAGCCCGCCATTCAAGTTTCTTTAATAAAAGCAATGAAGTCAAAGCTTACGGTATCGTAGAGTTAGTGGGAACTGTGCTGTTATTCGTTTTTACACAACCTTTCATATTATTTAGTGCTGCTTGGTTAGCAACGTTATTAGTTCCGCAATTTGCTGGGGTGTTAAGCGATACTTCTATATGGCTGCAATTCGTTCTACTGATTATATTTGATGACATGACACAATATTGGTGGCATCGCACCAGCCACAACTACATCCCCTTGTATAAATTGCATAGAGCCCATCATAATGCGAAATATATGAGTATTAGAATTGTATATCGTAATAGTTTCTTTTATTACTTGCTCATGCCATCGTTATGGATTTCAGGCATATTAATTTACTTGGGCTTAGGCTGGGCTTATGCCTTTTACGTTGTTGCCAAATTAGCGATTATTATGGGTGCACACTCAGAATGGAAATGGGACAAAGCGCTTTATGAAATCCGGTTATTACATCCTGTTATGTGGCTGCTAGAGCGAATTATCTCCACTCCTTCCACACACAGTGGACACCACGGGTTGTCTAAAGATGATCCGGCAACTCATTACAAAGGGAACTATGGCAATATGTTTTTCTTTTGGGATATCTTATTTGGTACTGCCAAAATAACCCGCCAGTATCCCCTAAATTATGGCGTTGAGGGTATGCGAAAAGCAGAATGGACCGAACAATTATTTTGGCCACTTGTAAAGACGAAAAAAAAGAATCCTACCGAAAAAATTCAAAGTGTTAAAAGTTAGTTTTGGGGTTTAAAATTATATTTATACAACGGAAAAATAATTTAAATAGGGTGCATTCTCACCTAGGCCTTGTCTTCAGCCAACGTGCGAGTGGACGTTAAGCTTAGACATCCAAAGTATCAAACCTGTTCATTATGGCAAATATCCCCATCTTTGAGTTGCCGTATTTCGTGCTTATGAGACAGTTAACTTATTGATTGCTCAATAACGCTTTGATTTTAATTTTCAGGACTGGCCATAAACCACCGAGCTGATTGGAAATGGAATATCCTATCAGCTGAGTTCAGTTTGAAAAAAGAAAGTGTCTTTATTATGAGTGCCAGTGTAAGCCTGAATTTCTATTTAAAGCGAGAATTATTGACTTCGGTCAATCATTCCAAACATAGTGCTTAATATTGTAAACAACCTAAGGGTATTATCTCACTCTGGCAACGAATAAGTATGCGGCGTTAATCGTGTCTAACCTTTTGGGCAAAACGTGGTCGCGCTAAATGATGGGTATTCATTGACTAATAATAAGGCCTTGCACGTTGTTGTGCGTAAACTAAAAATTGAAAAGGAGATCAAGAATGTTACTCAATAAAAAAATACTGTGCTACTTGCTTTTAGCCGGAGTGATATCAACACAAGCCAGTGCGGCCTGGGATGCGGGTTTGGCGTATAGTCAGTTTAAGGACGATGAGGATGGAGTTGATATATCACTGGACGGTGTCACACTCTCAGTAGGCTATGAAATTAGAATGGAAGACAGTAATTTTAGTTTCATGCCCGAACTGCGCGTGGGATTTGGCATGGGTGATGACACTATAAACGAATCTAATATAGATGTTACTGTTGAGCTTGAAACGTATTATGGTTTGAGTACGCGTGGCACTTACCACGCCTCACCTAAGTTTTATGTTTTCTTACAACCCTCTTACGTTAACGTCGAAGTAAAAGCATCAGCAATGGGGATGTCGGCTAAAGAAGACGATTGGGAATTTGGTTTTGGAGGGGGGGTAGGTTTCATTCCTACTGATAGTGTCATGTTGGAAGCAATTTTTGAAGACTTTGACGGTACTAATGTTATAAGTGCTGGGGTACGATATAGTTTTTAGGTATTAATCGTTAGCCCCAAAAAAATGGGGTTTCCAGTGAATTAAACAAGCGGCGTATCGTCGCCTGTTTTGTTAAACTAGTACCTTTAGCTTTGGTATATGTTGCAGGATATTTGGTTTTAAGGTAGTTTTTTAAACTTAATCTTCTACTTTTCTCGCACGAAATCGTCGACATATCGCCCCCACAAACCAGAGACTCCCCTCAGATAATACAAGGCAGCGCGCACGTCTGCTAGCATAGACATTGGTTCTACTATTTTACGAATTTGCGTGACATTGATATCTAGCTTAGTGGCCCCCTTCGAGTGACCGAATGCTTCAGTGGGCAAGATAGGACCACCAATTTGTCCCCAGCTTTTATAATCAAATGCGAGCACAATAAAACCAAGTTCAGCAAAATGAAGACCATAATTGTTTTAAATTCACTTTACTGACAGCCCATCCGGGAACTAACAATATTCCAGAAAATTTGTGTTTTGCACTTAGCTCATTAGGTTTATAAATATTAGCAGCAAGGCGCACCCTGACTCCAGATAGTGACTTCTTAGTGAGCGACATCACCAATGCTTGTTGCTGCACTCAAATTGCTAAAAGACAATGTTAAATAAACCATCAGAAAAAAATAAGTGGTGTTGTCCGGTTATAAATATCCAAAATAATGTTCCCTTAGAAAGTGATTGGTCATCTGTTTTGAGCAATTATTTAGGTTGTAACCCTAACAAGCTGCCCATTTTTCAATAACAGGTTGGTAAAATTTGTTCAGCATTTCATATGCCTCTGGGGTTAAGTGCAAGCCGTCGTCAGCAAACCACTTGGTCTGGTTGCTAACAAAACATACCAAAGTTAAACTTTTGTGTAATTAAGATTTTATTCGTAAATACTCTTTAATTTTAATTGCTTAACAAATGTAATATTTGTTAAGCAATTCTTGCAAGTAAAATTAACATACTGTAAGTTCAAATTAATGTTGCTGCATTAATAAAATAATCAGTGCTATAGCTATAAGTTTTTATGAGCGAAAAACCATGTTGAAGTTAACCTTTTTTACAAAAACAGCTTATGGCGTGGGGCAGATGTCGCAAGGCGTTAAAGACACTGCCTTTCAGTCGTTTGTGGTTTTCTATTTCAGTCAGGTCTTGGGAATGCCCGCGATTATGGCCGGGTTTGCTGCGTTGATAGCATTGCTGTTTGATGCAATTACCGACCCTTTAATGGGCGACATTTCTGATAATTGGCATTCAAAATTGGGGCGTCGTCATCCCTTTATGATCGCTGCTGTTATTCCTTTTCCAATATCCCTTTATATGCTTTTTTCACCGCCGGTCGGCCTGGATCCTGATGGGTTGTTTTTGTGGTTGTTGGGCTGGTCTATCGTTGTACGAATTTTGTTAACGATGTTTAATGTGCCCCATAATGCTTTGGGTGCAGAATTAAGCCAAGACTATCAAGAGCGCACTAAAATAGTTAGCTATCGTACTTTTTTAGGTTATGTGGGCGGTATCATTCTGTCGGTTGTAGCCCTTAATTCGTTTTTTAAAGCATCTGAAACCTTTCCAAACGGCATGTTAAATGTTGACGGTTACAGTAGTTTAGGTGCGCTAGCAGGTATCATCGCTTTTGTGGCTATGACACTTTGTATTCTGGGTACCAAGCACACTATTCCATATTTGCCTAAGGCACCTGAGAATCAAAAGAAAGTCGACTTAAGTCGCAGCTTTAAGGCTTTTGCCCAAGCGATTAAATTAGGGCCCTTTCGGATTATCTTTACGGTACAAATTATGACGATGATCGCTGGTGGTGCAGGAGCAACCTTTATGCTGTATCTGGGCAGTTACTTTTTTGAACTATCTACGGCTGAAATTTCTTTATTAACTCTTACCATAGTTGTGGGCTTAGTTCCGGCGTCTATTATTGCGCCTGTGTTATCAAAACGTATTGATAAAATGCCCAGTTTGGTTACCTGCTTATTAGTGGCTACGGCCTTTAGCTTTAGTCCCATATATTTACGTTTATTAGGTGTTTTACCTGAAAACGGCTCTCCATTAATTATGCCGATACTGTTTGCCACTTACGTTGTTGGCTATAGCTTCTTTATAGCTGCAGGCATAGTGATTGGTTCGATGTTGGCAGATATTGCTGATTTACATGCATCCAACACAGGTAAACGTCAGGAAGGTTTGTTTTTTGCGGCCAACTCATTTGCTCAAAAAGCGACCTTTGGAATAGGCACTCTGTTTGCTGGTATCGGACTCGATCTGATCGCTTTTCCAAAACAGGTGGATGTTTCCATGGTCTCTGATCAAACCATTTTCAACTTAGGCTTAATTGCAGGGCCATTGCCATTCGCCATTTATCTCATTGCTGCCTATATCGCTACAAAATACGATTTAAACAAAACACGACATGCAGCAATTTCTGTACAACTTTCGGCACAAAAAACCACACAAAAAGCGGCTTTAAAAAGCTAGGCTAAAGACTCAACAAAAATGTGTTGCATCACTTTAAGAAAACTAGCCAAGCGATCAGTAATTTTAAGTAATAAAGTATGGTGCAGATGAATATCGAACGTAACCAAGGTGTAATGTAATACCATTATTCATTATTACTGCTGACAAGGTTTCGTTTCTGGTGGATAAGAAGTACTAGGTTAAAAATATTGTTGCATTCAAAGCCAAGGTACTGTTTAAAAACGAATGAAGTATTTTTTTGCAGCGCAGTCATCGATAGTGTTACTTAGGAGGCATTAGCCCTAGGCTAAAGAGGTAATTTATAAATACTTTAACAATATTCCCAGTTTGATGTGAAAAGAATAGATTAAAGAATTAGGTGATTTTATGAATACTTTCAATAACAGCGTCAACAACGATAACGATAAAAACGAACATTTTGATGTACTGGTAGTCGGCGCAGGTTTATCTGGAATAGGTTCTGCTTACCATGTGAAAACACAACTGCCAGACAAAAGTTTTTGTGTACTTGATGGCATGGAAAGTTTTGGGGGAACTTGGTTAACGCACAATTATCCTGGCGTTCGTTCGGACAGTGATTTATTTACTTTTGGCTATCGATTTAAGCCTTGGACAGGCTCACCTATTGCTAAGGGTGCTGAAATTTTGAATTATATGCACGAAGTCATCGATGAGAATCATTTAGGCCAGCATATTCGCTACAATCATCATGTGCTTGGTGCAAGTTGGGACAGTGTTAATCAACTTTGGAGCATTACTGCATTTAAAAAAGACAGTAAAGAAACGGTTGTCATTACTGCTAATTTCTTATGGATGTGTCAGGGATATTATAATCATGAAAAAGGTTATACCCCTGATTGGAATGGCAAAAGTGATTACAAAGGAGTACTTGTTCATCCACAGGATTGGCCAAAAGACTTAGATTACAAAGACAAAAAGGTAGTAATAATCGGTTCAGGTGCGACTGCTGCGACCTTAGCACCCAATATTGCTGATGATTGTGAACATGTGACATTGTTGCAGCGTTCCCCCACTTATTTTATACCACGAGAAAACCATAACCCGCTAACGGATCAGTTACGTGACATCGGTGTTGATGATGCATGGATCCACGAAATAACCCGTAAACAGTTACTTCAAGAGCAGGCCGGTTTTATTCAACTGTCTACTCAATATCCTAATGAAGTCAAAAAAGGTTTGATTGATGGCGTAGCGGCGCTTCTGGATGATGATTTTGATGTAGAAAAACATTTTACTCCTAAGTATGCCCCTTGGAGACAACGCATTGCCGTTGTGCCTGAAGGTGATATCTTCGCGGGTATTCGCTCGGGTAAAGTTGATGTTAAGACAGATCAGATTGAGTGTTTTAACGAAACCGGAATTACGCTGCAGTCAGGCGAACAATTAGATGCTGATATTATTATTTCAGCCACAGGATTTAACCTATCAGTGTTAGGCGGTATTGAATTTTCGGTTGATGGTAAAATAGTCGATTTTTCAGAAAAAGTGGGCTATCGAGGCATGATGTTTACCGATGTCCCTAATATGGTGTGGGTAATGGGGTATTTTCGTGCAAGTTGGACCTTACGTGTTGATTTGATTGGCGACTTCATCTGCCGGTTATTAACACACATGGATCAAAAAAAGGTCAAACAACTGACTATGACACTGCGAGATGAAGACGCTGATATGGAGTTGTTGCCTTGGATTGATACCGACGAATTTAATCCTGGCTATATGATGCGCTCGTTACATTTGATGCCAAAACGCGGTAGCAAAGCAGATTGGCAACATACTCAGGATTATTGGTCAGAAAAAGATACACTACCCAAAGTTAATTTAGACGATAAACTTTTTGTATATAGGTAGGTACCAATGAAGCCATTTATTTTTTCGACCACTAAATCAATTATTAGCGAAATAGGCGCGATTAATCGGATTGCCGATATTTGTGCGACGCTTGACATTTTGAAGCCCTTGATCATCACTGATCAAGGCATTATTAATGTCGGTTTAATTCAACCATTAGATACTGCGTTTAAAAAAGTAGACAAAAAATATTTCTGCTTTGACCAAGTGGTGGCAGATCCGCCTGAACATATTGTTCTGGCTGCTGTTGCCTTCGCAAAGGAAGTTGAAGCCGACGGCATCATTGGATTTGGTGGTGGCAGCTCACTGGACACGGCAAAATTAGTAGCACTATTAGCTAATTCAGATGAACAACTCGCTGATATTTATGGTGTTGATGCCATTCGAGGGAAACGTTTACCACTTATATTGATACCCACAACAGCCGGTACTGGCTCTGAAGTGACGCCCATCGCCATTGTCACTACAGGTGATACTACTAAAGCGGGTGTGGTTTCCTCTGTACTTTTACCTGACATTGCTTTGCTTGATGCCAGTTTAACCTTAGGTTTGCCGCCCCACGTGACGGCAGCAACCGGGGTTGATGCAATGGTACATGCCATTGAAGCCTACACCAGTGCTATTAAGAAAAACCCTTACTCTGACTTGTTGGCTAAACAAGCGTTGACGTTATTATCAAATAATATTCTTGAAGCCACCTTTAATGGCAGCAACGTAGAAGCGCGTCAAGCCATGTTGCTAGGTGCATGTTTAGCCGGTCAAGCTTTTGCTAATGCGCCTGTCGCAGCAGTGCATGCCTTGGCTTATCCATTAGGAGGACACTTTCATATTCCACACGGATTAAGTAATGCACTTGTGCTTGTTCAGGTGATGAATTTCAACCTAAGCCACTGTGCTCCATTATATGCTGAACTTGCGCCAAGTATCACTGACACCATCAGCCTAGATGGCAGTGACAAACAGATTGCGCAGGCACTGATTGACTTTATAGCGGATTTGATAAAACAACTTAACTTGCCGGTTAGTTTAGCTGCAATGGGTATTGCCGAGAATGATATTAGAGCTTTAGCAAAAGACGCGATGTTACAAACACGCTTGCTGGTCAATAATCCAAAACCTGTCACCTTAGAAGACGTTCAAGAAATTTATCGTCAAGCGCATCAAGGAACCGATTAAATGAGTGTTGAGTCTAAAACCGATTTTCTTTTTTTCTTTCCTATTACCACAAGGTGGATGGATAACGACATGTTCGGTCATGTGAATAATATCAATTATTACTCTTATTTTGACACGGTTGTGAATCAATTTTTAATTGAACAGGCGGATTTTGAACCTATGACTAGTGAGCAAATTGGTTTTATTGTGAAATCTAATTGCAGTTATATTCGTTCTGTTTCTTACCCTGAAAAATTGATTGGCGCTTTCAGAGTTGATCGACTTGGGAAAAGCTCCGTAGACTATACGGTAGGTATTTTTAAGCAGGACGAGGACACAGCCTCAGCCGTGGGCGGTTTAACCCATGTATTTGTCGACCGTCACACACAAAAGCCAACACCCATCCAAGGTAAAATGCGCAAAGCCATGATATCAGCGATGGCAAATGCATGAGCCAAGAAATGATGAATAACACTGCAATATTTGAAAATGTGATTAATGTAAATGGTGTTGATATTGCGTATCAACTGCATGGAAATTCTTTACAACCGACATTATTGCTCATTCATGGCTTAAGTACACCACTAACAGGTTGGCCTAAGGCTATGGTTGATGCATTTGTTGCTGCCAATTTTCAGATATTACTTTTAGATAATCGTGATGTGGGGCGCTCTGAGCAACTTGACTATTTTTCTATCCCTAATATGGGGTGGGTAGTCACCAAATTGAAATTAGGGTTGTCAATTAAAACGCCTTATCAGCTTGAAGACATGATGCAAGATGTCGTTGCACTATTGGATGCCCTTAACCTCGCTGAAGTGCATGTGGTTGGGGCATCAATGGGCGGAATGATAGCGCAATTGATGGCAATCCATCACCCACGAAGAGTCAAAACATTAACGTCCATAATGTCCACAACGGGCTATAAAAAGCTCCCTGGGATTGATAAAAACATTCGTAAAACGCTGATGCAAAAACCCGTATCAAAAGATTACAAAGACCAGATGGATTACCACATCAAAAAATGGCAAGTAATCGGCAGTCCAGATTACCCCTGTACTGAAACTGATTTACAACAATACGTTGAAAGCATGTTGCAGCGTGGCATGACAGCAAAAGGCACCATCCGCCAAATGCTATCAATCATGGTCGCTGGAAATAGAGAAGATGCATTATCTAAGCTGGATATACCCAGCTTAGTTATTCACGGTGACCGCGATGGGTTGGTGAATTTAGCCGGTGGTAAAGCCACAGCACAGGCCATACCCAATGCCAAGTTGAAGGTGTATCCGGGTATGGGACATGACTTTCCTGTTGAATTGATACCAAACATAGTCGACGACATTGTTGCCCATGTTAATACGAATTTAGGTGGTAGAACATGAAGCAATATAATGGGCTCGTAGCAGTTGTCACTGGTGCCGCTTCAGGCATTGGTAAAGCGATAGCCATTAAATTAGCTGAAAAAGGTTGCCATTTAGCTTTAGCTGACAAAGACATGGATGGTTTAGAAACGCTACAACAGCAAATAGAAGCTAAAGGTGTTGAATGTTTTATTGCCAGTCTTGATGTATCAGACAACCTCGCTTTTATAGAATTTGCACAACACACTCATAACAAATTCAAGCGTATCGATATGTTGTTTAACAATGCGGGGGTGAGCTTAATTGATTCAGTTGAAAATCAATCACTCGAGGATTTTCATTGGTTAATGAATATTAATTTTTGGGGTGTGGTGCATGGCACTAACGCTGTTTTACCTTATTTAAAAGCATCCCCTAGCGCTAATATTGTGAATATTTCCAGTTTATTTGGTTTGCTTTCTTTGCCTTTACAAAGTGCTTACAACGCTTCTAAATATGCAGTAAGAGGATTTACAGAAGCGTTAAAAATGGAGATGGCAGGTAGTAATGTAGCTGTGCATTGTGTTCACCCAGGTGGCATTAAAACGAACATAACCAATAGCGCCAAAGTATCAACTCACGCTATTACCAAGAGCCAGATTATTGCTGATTTTAACAAGCAAGCAAAAACAACAGCAGAACAAGCTGCCGATATTATTTTAGCCGGAATTGAAAATAAACAGCGGCGTATTTTAGTGGGAGGTGATGCAAAATTACTTGACCGTATTTCAAGATGGTTTCCGTCCAGCTACGAGAAAGTTCTTGGTTTTGAGAAAGGCGTCATTAATAAACGCAAAGAATTACTGAATAAATAAAGACACGCCTTTGTCACCTTATTATTTCACTTATTTCACTTATTTCATTTATGTAAATTTTTACTGCTTTAACCTTTAGAGGAACTATACATGCCAGCACCGATTGTAAGTCGTCGAGATATTGAATTCTTTTTATATGAGATGTTTGATGTTGAGTCTTTAACCACTCGCGAGCGTTACCAAGATCATGATCGTGAAAGCTTTGATGCCGCAATCGACATTGCACAGTCTATAGCTGAAAAATACTATGTACCTATTCGTCTAAAAGTAGACAGTAATCAGCCGACATTCGACGGCAAAAAAGTGCACATTATTCCAGAGATCAAAGAAGGTCTCGATGCTGTTATTGAAGCGGGACTGACCGCACCAACAACCGATTACGAAATGGGTGGTATGCAACTTCCTCAAATTGCCGCTAGTGGCGCTTCTGCGTACTTAGCAGCAGCAGCCAGTACCAGTATTGGTTATCTATCACTGACACATGCCAATTCAAATTTGATTGAAGCCTACGGTACCCCTGAGCAAATTGAAAAATGGGTGATCCCGCAGCGCGAAGGGCGCTTTTTCGGCACCATGGCAATGACTGAACCCGGTGCCGGCTCCGGTTTGGGTGACCTAACCACCTCTGCCACTAAAGAAGAAGACGGCACTTATCGAGTCAAAGGTAATAAAATTTGGATATCAGGCGGCGACCACGACCTATCTGAAAATATTGTGCATTTAGTGCTGGCCAGAGTAAAAGGCGCACCCAAAGGGGTAAAAGGCATTTCGTTGTTTATTGTACCTAAGTTTTTGGTTAATGATGATGGCAAAATTGGAGATCGCAATGAAGTGGCTTTGGCTGGTTTGTTTCATAAAATGGGCGGGCGAGGGCAAACGTCAACCGCATTAAGTTTTGGCGAACAAAACGGGGCCGAAGCCTATTTAGTAGGTGAAGAGAATAAAGGCTTGATGTACATGTTCCATATGATGAACGAAGCCCGAATTTTAGTGGGCACTGGCGCAGCGCTCACCGCATTAACGGGTTTTCAGTACTCCCTCGATTATGCCAAAGGGCGTCCTCAAGGGCGTTTGCTTTCTGCAAAAGATCCGTTAGCCCCCCCCGTCAACATTATTGAACATCCTGATGTTAGGCGAATGCTGCTAACCCAAAAAGCGTATTCTGAAGGTGCGTACGCATTATGTTTATATGGGCATCAACTGGTTGATGATGAAAAGACTTCACCCAGTGAGAGCGAGCGTAAACACGCATCAACTATATTGGACTTTTTAACGCCTATTATTAAAAGTTGGCCATCAGAGTGGGGACCAAAATCTAATGATTTGGCCATACAGGTATTAGGTGGGCACGGTTATGTTAACGAACACCCTGTTGAAATGTTTTATCGCGACAACCGTCTTAACCCTATTCATGAGGGCACTACGGGTATTCAGTCCTTAGACTTACTTTGCCGAAAAGTACCGATGAACGGTTTTAAAGGCTACCAAGCGTTCTTAGCTGAAATACAGCTCACCGCCGATAGTGTGACCTTGATTGAGAGTTTACAGACCTATGCCGTTGAGTTACAAAATGCGGTAGACAATCTCAAGGAAGTCACGACCAGTGTAATGAGCGCTTCAAAGACCCAAAACCTTGATCTAGTTTTCTCTAACTCTGTCAGTTATCTGAATATGTTTGGCCACCTCACCATTGCCTGGTTATGGCTCAGGCAGGCTGAGATAGCTACAAAGCAGCTGGAGAAAGCCCCCCATAGTGATGATGAAAATTTCTACCATGGGAAAATCCAAGCCATGAAGTATTTTTTCAATAGCGAGCTACCACTCACATACCATTGGGGCAACTTAGTCAAAAATATCGACAGTGCTAGCTTTGACACCCATCCAGATTGGCTTTGATTTTAGGCGTGAGATAGGTCATAAGTATTATGTCTTTTAGGCGGTGGTGAGTTCCTCCTATCAATCAGATGTAATGCATACCTTGATCTAAATCCAGAGGTGTCACCAAGGCGTTTGGAAATGGATGTTTTGGTGACTCCTTGAGCTTAAAGACTTCAGTGTTACTGGGTATCTAGTAATGCTGCTTTGGCACCCATGATATTCGCTTCTTTTTCTGAATAAGGGCTATCCCATGGGGTCAATGTTTTCCTTGTTCAGTCTTAATGAATATTGTTACCTTCTGGGTTACCCATTCACCAGCCTAATCAATTGGATGCATCTAACCTCGCTATCTATCGTCCCTGTTCCAATAATGTCATAAAAAATATCAAAGCGACTTGCCATTTTGTGAGCATCTTAGCCATGATCAAATGGTTATCAAGCACACACAGTATTATAAATGTATTTTCATACCCGACTTGACCTTACCATAGTGGTAAGGTTTACCCTTATCTTATCGCTTACTAGCTATCAACAGGAGAAGATAAATGCAATCTTCTATTCAACTCGCAGTGCAAGGTATGACATGTTCGTCATGTGCAGGTCGTATTGAGAAAGCGTTGCTTAAGGTTAATAACGTGGAACAGGCCACTGTTAATTTAGCAACTGAAACTGTACTAGTTGAGGGTAACCCAAGTGCGACTGAGCTATGCAATGCCATCACTGGGGCTGGGTATCAAGTGAGTACTGAGACACGTCAATATCAGGTAATAGGCATGACCTGTGCCTCCTGCGCAAGCCGCATAGAAAAAGCATTACTGAATGTGGCTGGGGTAATGACAGCACATGTCAATCTTGCAACAGAACAAGTCAATATTACACTGCTAAGTCGAATGAGTGATGCCATTTTGAGTGAGAGCATGCTGAGTGATAGCATGCTGAGTGATAAGGTGCAAAAAGCAGGTTATCAGCTTGTTGCGCTGCAAAGTTTAGCGCAACAAGCTGATACGGATGACAATGCACTGCCATTTTACCGTAGTGACAATTGGCCCGTTATCGGGGCTGCCATGCTGACATTGCCACTGGTGTTACCAATGTTAGGTATGTTATTGGGCATTAATTGGGTGATGCCTTCACTTTGGCAGTGGTTGCTGGCAACACCTGTACAATTTTATTTTGGCGCCCGTTTTTATCGTGCTGGTTTTAATGCATTGAAAGCGGGGACTAGCAATATGGATCTGCTAGTCGCACTAGGGACTAGCGCAGCTTATGGTTTATCACTGTATCTTTGGTATAGCTTTGATGGCGAGCACGGTGCGCCGCATTTATATTTCGAAAGTAGTGCCGCTGTGTTGACTTTAGTGCTGTTGGGAAAACTGTTAGAGCAGCGTGCCAAACGTCATACCACAGACGCGCTGAGGGCATTGGAAAGTTTAAAACCAACTACCGCCAATGTATGGCGTAATGAAAACTGGCAGTCTGTACCGGCAATTCGGCTACAACTTGATGAAAAAGTAAAAGTGCTACCCGGTGAACGTATTCCAGTTGATGGCAAGGTTATTAAGGGGGACAGCCATGTTGATGAAGCGCTTATAAGTGGTGAAAGTATGCCTTTGCTAAAAATACTAGGAGATAAGGTCACGGGCGGGTCAATTAATCTTGATGGGGTACTTGAGTTAACGGCGACTGCCGTTGGTGCTGAATCGACACTGGCGAAAATTATCCATATGGTCGAACAGGCTCAAGGTGCGAAGGCGCCCGTTCAGGCCTTGGTCGACAAAATCAGCAATGTGTTTGTACCATTAGTGCTGCTTGTCGCACTGTTGACCCTTCTCGGCTGGGGAATGATAAGCGGAGATTGGACTCAAGGTATTTTGCATGGCGTTGCTGTGCTTGTTATTGCGTGCCCTTGTGCTCTGGGTTTAGCCACACCCGCTGCCATTATGGCAGGCACTGGCACAGCTGCACGCCACGGCATACTCGTAAAAGATGCGCAAGCACTAGAGCAGGCAAAACAAACTGATATGGTTGTCTTTGATAAAACGGGCACCTTGACTGAAGGCAAGCCTGAATTGACTCAGTTAACCCCATTTCAAATTGATGACGATAGACTACTCATGCTGGCATATGGTCTACAGCAAAATAGTGAGCACCCTTTGGCTAAAGCTGTCGTAACAAGGGCACAAAAAGAGGCTATTCAATTACCTGATATAAAACACTTTAAAGTCATTGCTGGTAAAGGGGTTCAAGGCGAAGAGAATGGCAAGCAGTTGTTACTCGGAAGTAGTCGTTGGATGCAAGAGCTGGGACTCACATTGCCTTTGCAGCAAATAACCACCCAAGGTGCAACGGTCTCTTGGTTGGCAAGTAAACAAGATGAAAACATTGAGTTGTTGGGGTTGTTGTGTTTCGCCGACAAAATTAAAGAACAAGCAAAACACGCTGTAGATGCGCTAAAGCATAGAGGTATCAAAGTAGCGATGTTAACCGGTGACTCTGCTGCAAGTGCACTGCAGGTAGCTGGTGAACTGGGACTAGACGATTATCAAGCGGAAGTATTACCTCAAGATAAAGCGGCAGCTATTGCAAGCTACCAGCAACAGGGTTATCAAGTGGCCATGGTGGGTGATGGTATTAATGATGCGCCTGCGCTTGCTCAGGCCGATTTAGGCATTGCTATGGCCACAGGTACAGAAGTTGCCATAAGCGCCGCAGCGATTACATTAATGCGAGGCGACCCTGCATTGGTCTCAGCAACAATATCACTCGCATCAGCCACGTATCGAAATATTAAGCAGAACCTGTTCTGGGCGTTTGCCTTTAACACCATCGGGATCCCGTTAGCAGCGCTAGGGTATCTAAATCCAATTATTGCCGGTGCAGCGATGGCTATCAGCAGTGTGCTGGTGGTTACAAACGCATTACGCTTACAAAGCAAAACGTTTTATTAGGCGAGAATATGATCATTATGGATCAATACTGTTTACCACGGATGCTGACACCTCCAGTCTCTTTATCTAAAATCTGTGACAATCAAAACCCTCAAGCTTTTTGGGCTTCATTTTGTGGGTCAATAATAAGCCCTAATGGCCTGGGAGGGCTCATTAGGGCTTAAATATGTGATGGAGCTGGCGGGACTCTTGCTTGGCTTTTAAGTTATTGTTAATGTTAATTATTAATTTTTTAAATGCCACTGTGCCCCACTACTTGTACCACTAAAAAGTAATGTGCCTGGGCTGGCACTAAAACTATTGCTTTTCATAAATATGGTCTTTACTCAAGATACTTGAAAACTCCTTTCAAGTGATTTCATGTTTATGGTGGATGTACTGCCCTTGGCTAGTCACCAAGGGGCTTTTAATTAATTCTTACGCAGTGTCATCTCGTTATTTCTAGATTATCCAGTCTAATTTTATCTAGTTTAGATAACACCTAAGCGAGAGTCTTAACGTAAGGATGAAAAGTAGCTGTCCTTTTCGTTTCTACTTTTTATTTGATCCAGTGTTACAGCCTCATCTTTTAAACCAGACTGCTCTGCTACTGTGCTTGCTAGCGAAGTCATAGTTGGCAACGCGTATTTGGCCAATTTGCATATCGCGTCTATTTTTTCAGCGGGTGTCAGCTTTGACAATGTATTAGGCAGATCAACAAATTCTTCAGCCAATACATTGACCAATAATTGCCTAGTCTGAAACGTAAGCTTATTGGGCGTACCAGCTTGCCGCCCACCTGTTTTAACACCGCTTGCCATAACATCACCTTAGTTCAAAATAATAAGGCCCATTATACTGGTTGACCAGGGAAATAGCACATCTAGTTGTCCAGCTAATGATGTGTGCTTCTCGCCTTTATCGCCTAGTCATGCTTTGAACAATTAACAACGTAGCCTGCCACAACAAACCGGGCTAAGACAGGCTCCTAAGATGCA
>ENA-OQVM01002651-OQVM01002651.1-marine-metagenome-genome-assembly--contig:-NODE-2651-length-20543-cov-13.030929_pt1 | contig 20543 bp, 19 predicted proteins | sample MGYA00237776_ERZ505498 | MGnify/ENA primary metagenome ERZ505498 (study PRJEB26159, sample SAMN06265151) | marine metagenome | isolation source: Helgoland LTER site | place: Germany:Helgoland, sampling... | reverse complement strand
CAAAATGGATATACAACCCTTCTGATTGCTGATCATGGAAATTGTGAAACGATGATGAATCCAGACGGAAGCCCTCACACTGCTCACACAACAAATCCTGTTCCAATAATTCTTATTGATAAAAAAATTCAATCAATAAAAAATGGTGTACTTGGAGATATTGCTCCCACTATCTTGAAATTAATGGGTGTTGAACAACCAAAAGAAATGACAAGAAAATCACTACTTTAAGATGAAGAAGCTTTTATTTGTAATTTTCTTGTGTTCGTTTTTATTGGGCAATGCGCAAGAAAAGAGAATTATCAATGGTAATTTAGTTGGATATCTTAAAAAGTCTGATTTCTTAAATGGAAAACACAAAGATTGGTTCTCAAAAAATTATGATGCATATACTCCAGATCCAAAAATAGTTCAGAAAATCAAAAAAAAACTCAACAATATTTCAATTAAATCTTTTATTGGAAGTTGGTGTCATGATAGTAAAAGAGAACTCCCAAAGTTTTATAAAATCATGGAGTTAGCTGGATTTGATCTTGAAAATAATTTTAAAATGATTGGAATTACTATTGGAAAGAAAACTCCAAATAATCTTCAAAAAGGGTTTGCGATAAGACATACCCCCACATTTATTTATTTTAGGGATGGCAAAGAGATTGGTCGCTTTGTAGAACATTCCAAAAAAACAATAGAAAAGGATATATTGAAAATCTTGCGAGGAGGGAATTACAAACACCCATACCAAAAATAAAACTATTAATTTATCTTTACACTTTAAATTTTACTATGATTAAAATAAAAAATAGTGAAGAGATAGAAATCATGCGTGAAAGCGCACTTGTGGTTTCTAGAACCCTAGGAATACTTGCCAAAGAAGTAAAACCTGGAGTCACTACCTTATTTTTAGATAAAATAGCTGAAGAATATATTCGTTCGCAAGATGCTATTCCAGGTTTTTTAGGGTTGTATGATTTTCCAAATACACTATGCATGAGCCCAAATGCACAAGTTGTTCATGGAATTCCTAATGATAAACCTTTGCAAGAGGGCGATATCATTTCAATAGATTGTGGTGCTTTAAAAAATGGCTTTTATGGAGATCATGCCTACACCTTTGCTGTTGGAGAAATTGAAGAAGAAACAAGAAAATTACTCGAAGTCACCAAACAAAGTTTATATGAGGGAATTCGTCAATTAAAAGTTGGGAATAGAGTCGGTGATGTTGGATATGCGATACAAAAATATTGTGAAGACAGAGGTTATGGTGTGGTAAGAGAACTTGTTGGTCACGGACTTGGCAGAAAAATGCACGAAGATCCTGAAATGCCAAATTATGGAAAGCGAGGCAGAGGTAAAAAACTAATGAACGGAATGGTAGTAGCTATTGAACCTATGATTAATTTGGGTACTCACAGAATTAATCACCTTAGTGACGGATGGACTATACTTACAAAAGATGGTAAACCCAGTGCTCATTTTGAACACGATATTGCAATTGTAAATGGTAAACCAGAACTCCTGTCTACGTTTAAGTACATTTATGATGCTCTGGGGATTGTTAGTGATGAAGAGCTTGAGTTCAATAGTACAACGTTGTAAACCTGTTTATTGAAAATATTCAAAATCATATTAAATAGAGTTCCACGCCCATTACTTATCAAATTAAGTTATGTAGTAAGGCCTTTTATTGCCTTTTATTTAAAAGGAAATAAATATACAGACCCCATAGACAATAAAAGTTTTCGTAAGTTTTTACCTTATGGCTACCAAGTTCAAAGACAAAATGTACTATCACCAAGCACCTTATCTCTAGAGCGTCACAGATTACTGTGGTTGTATTTAACAAATGAAACCGACTTCTTTACATCAAAGAAAAAGGTTTTACACATGGCTCCTGAACAATGTTTCCTTGCCCGTTTCAGAAAATTAAATCATGACTATAAAACTGCAGATTTAGATTCGCCAATTGCAGATGTAAAAGCAGACATTATTAATTTACCATTCAATGATAATTCTTTTGATGTTATTTTTTGCAATCATGTATTAGAACATGTTCAGGATGATACTAAAGCTATGAAAGAATTATTTAGAGTTATGAAAAAAGGAGGAATGGGAATTTTTCAAGTTCCTCAAGACTTAAATCGCGATATAACTTTTGAAGATAATTCAATAACAGACCCTAAAGAAAGAGCTAAAATATTTGGGCAATATGATCATGTAAGAGTTTATGGAAGAGATTATTTTGATAAACTTCGATCGATAGGTTTTAACGTTGAAGAAGTTAATTATTCTCAAAAAATTTCTTCAGAACTTTTAAGTAGATATCGATTAATGGAAGGTGAACTATTACCAGTAGTTTTTAAAAATTAGTTCTCAAACTCCAATAACTTACCATTTTCATCTACATAAATTAACACTACTTTTAAATTCGGTTTAGCTTGTAAAAACTTTTTGGTTTTTTCAAATCCCATAGCCATAAAAGCTGTTGCATAGGCATCAACATCAGCACAATCTAATTCTGCAATTACAGTTGCAGCCAATAAATTACTTTCAGTTGCATAACCTGTTTTGGGGTTGATTGTATGAACATATTTTTCTCCATTTGTGGCAATTCTGAATTTCCTATAATTTCCAGAACTTGCCATAGAAATGTTGGTCAAGTTTAATTTTTTGTAAGCAGAGCGTGATCCATCTGTATTTGGATCGTCTAATTGAATGGTCCATAACTTTCCAGTTGGTTTGGTTCCTTTCAATCTTAGTTCACCACCAATTTCAACTAAATAATTTTTAACCCCTTTAGATTCTAAAAATCTAGCGATAACATCTAAACCATATCCTTTTCCAATAGAATTAAAATCAAAATAGGTTTCAGAATACTCTTTAATAATTTCATTATCAACTAATTTCACTTTTTCAAAACCAACAAATCTCATTAATTCTTTTACTTTGCTACTATCTAAATCATTTAAAGGTTTTTCTGGCCCAAATCCCCATGCATTAACCAAATTTCCAACAGTAGGGTCAAAATAACCATTAGTTTCATTAAAGATTTGAGTTGTTTTAGTAAATATCTCTTGGAAGTATTTATCAACTTTTACGCCTTTTTCACCCCTGTTAATTCTTGATATATCTGATGAATATATATATGTTGAAGTAGATTGATTTACCTCATTAAATAATTGAGTAATGTCTTTTTTGAAATTAATAGCAACATCATAATAAATTATAGTGTAGGTCGTTCCAAAAACATACCCTTGAAGTTTTATCGGTGTATTAGGCTCTTTTTTACATGAGGTAAACGTAAAAAGTGAAGAGAATAAAAAAATAAAAATAGCCTTTTTCATCAATTAAGTTTTTAGCCCACAAAGATACAATTTAATGTTTTTTAAAATCGTTCATAAATATTTGTTAATCACTATGGTTTTAATCTCAATATTTTTAACTTTGTTAGTAATAATTTTCAATAACTAAAAAATGAAAAAAATAATTGTATTACTAGTTTCTGTAGTTTTCATTAGCTCTTGTATTTCTAAGAAAGAACATGCAGCACTTCAATCTAAACACAATAAAACCAAAGATGAACTTCTAGCGGTGAAAAATAGTTTAACAAAATGTGTTATTGATAATGAAAAATGTGATGCAGATGTAGCAAACTTAAATAATATCATTGCTGATTTAAAAAATGATAAGAAAAAGACCTTAGAATATGTTGATAACTTGACCGTATTAACTCAAGGAGCTACAGATAATATTAAAGAAACACTTGCTCAATTAAGTAAAAAAGACAAGTATATTAATAGAATTAGAGCTGCTGCTACAAAAAAAGATTCTTTAAATTTAGTTGTAGCTTTCAACTTGAAAAAGGAATTGCAAGAGGGTATTGATGATGAGGATATTGAAATTAATGTTGAAAAAACTGTTGTTTTTATCTCTATATCTGATAAACTATTATTTAAAAGTGGAAGTTATACGATCACAGAAAAAGCATTTCCTGTTCTAGAAAAAGTTGCTACTGTTATTAACAGCCAGCCAGATATGGATGTGATGATTGAAGGTCATACAGATGCAACACCTATTAGCAATGAAATTATTACAGACAATTGGGATTTATCTACCAAGAGAGCTACCTCAATCACTAGAATATTACAAACCGAATTCGCAGTAGAACCGAGTAGATTAATTGCTGCTGGTAGAAGTAGTTATGTTCCGTTAGCTCCAAATGATACTCCTGCTAACAAATCAAAAAATAGAAGAACTAAGATTATTATTTTACCTAAAATTGGTCAATTCTTTGAAATGTTAGAGACCAAAGCTGAGTAATTAACTCATCAATAAATAAAAAAAGCATCACTAAAGTGATGCTTTTTTTAGTCTAAAATTTTAATAAAATCCTCGAAAGCAACATAGTAAGGTTGGTCTTTAAAAACCGGATTCTCTACACTTTCTGCGTTAGCAATCCCAACCCCTGCAAACCATACTTTAGCATTTTGCTTTTTTGCATGCTGTTTAAAAGTCTCCATCCATAAGACATCATATTCTTCAGGGTTCTGAATGTTATTAGAGGCTTTTACCAAAACAAAAATAGGAGCCTCTCCTTTTTTAAATAACACAAATTGTGGATGTCTTTTTAATTGACTATTAATGGCTTGAAACTCATACCCCATCTTTTCTAGCTTCTTACCTACAATGTTCATGGCTAGATTATGTAATTCTTGTTTTGTTAAAACGTGCATAATTGTTCTGTATCCTTATTTTTAAACATGAGCTATTTCCTCTTTTTTCTTAAGTTATAATTCTTATCACCTCGAGTTTTGGGTTTTTTATACTTTTTAGCAATTTCTCTTCTGTAAGAACCTCCTTGATTTGTTTTTTTGTTTTTTTCACTCTTCTCATGAAAAGCAGGTCCAGGTATATATTCTTCAGAAACTCTATTTTTTGAAATTTCTTGATCTTCTCTAGGACGCTCCTCTTCTGTTAATTGTTTTGATATTTCTACTTCATTAGGAAAATCAAGAACTGGAATTTCATAGTTCATTAATGTTTCAATTCTTTCTTTTGATTCTTGCTCTTTCTCTGTTGAAAATAAAATGGTTCTTCCTTCTCGCTCCGCACGACCAGTTCTACCAATTCTATGCATATAATTTTCTGGAAAATAAGGAGTATCAAAATTAATAACATGTGAAATTTCATCTAAATCTAATCCACGAGCCATGACATCTGTAGCTACTAAAATACGGTTGATACCTTCATCAAACTGGCGAATAGAACGAATTCTATAATTTTGAGTTTTATTGGAGTGTATGATACAACTCTCTGATCCAAAGAACTCTTCTACAACATTAAATAAGAGATCTGCTCTTCGTTTATTCGAAACAAAAACTAGAACTTTAGTAAAGGTATCTCTATCGGATAATAAGTGATTCAATAGATTTGCCTTTGTATAGAAATTAGCAACTAAATACGAGGTTTGTTTAATATTATCTAAAGGTGTACCACTTAAAGCTACAGAAATCTTCTTAGGCGATTTAAAAAAATCTTTTATTAATTCATCTACATCATTGGTCATGGTAGCAGAAAACATAATATTTTGTCTTGATTTTGGTAGTAAATCAAAAATATTAAGCAACTGAAAACGGAATCCTAAATCTAGCATTATATCTACTTCGTCAATCACTAGTTTTTGAATCGATTTCAATTTCAACACATTACTCAATGCTAAATCGTATAATCTTCCTGGGGTAGCCACAATAATATCTACACCTTGAGCTACTGCTTGTTTTTGAGTGTTAATATTTGTTCCTCCATAAACTCCTAAAACTCGAATATTAATGTATATTGCTAGTTTTTCAATTTCATCTACTACTTGGAGTACTAATTCACGCGTTGGAACTACAACTAAAACTCTAGGCGTTGCTTGCTTTGAGAATTTTAAATCTCTCAAGATTGGTAACGTATAAGCAAATGTTTTTCCTGTTCCAGTTTGTGCGATTCCAACAATGTCTTTCCCAGATCGAACTACAGAGTAAGCAGCTTCTTGAATAGGGGTTGGCTGTGTAAAACCCAACTCTTCTATACTGTTATAAAGTTGATTAGATAAGTCTAAGTCTTTAAAAGTAGTCATGTTTGAAAAATTTCAACAAAGGTAACTTGTTTATTTGTGCTACTCTAAAATTGAACTCATTTTTGAGGGTTAAGAACATAAACTCATCCTAAAATATTAAAAAGAGCGTTACAAAATAGTACCTATAGTTTAAGATAATCAAAATCTTTTGTACATTAGAGGGTAAACAAACAGATATTGGTATGAAGACTCCAAAAAGATTAGAAGAGGCTATCATAAAATTATACAAAGCCTTTCATAACCATACACTTGATCCAGAAGATTGCGCTGCTTGTGCTGTAGGAAATATTCTAGACAATCATGATAGTTGGAAACATCTATCCAATGAGCACGGTTCTTTACAATTGAATTATATTGGAACAGTTCATCAAAAATTAGGAAGAACATTTAATGGATATAGTCCTCAGGAATTATTAAAAGTTGAAAAGGTTTTTCTGGAAGCCTGTGGTTTTAAGACACCGCTTTGCCATTACAATCAAAAACCACAAAACCCAAGACATAAAGAAACCTTATTCAATGGATTATCAGCTGTAATTTCTTATTTATGTAAATTAGATAATATTCCCAATGTAATGAATTACTCTAAATTATTTGAATATGAAAATAATGAACCGTTACATAAATTAGAAACTATTTTAATATAAAAAAAACCAGCAGATTTTGCTGGTTTTTTTATAGGATTGGAAATGAGTTAAAATTAACCTCCAAAGTCATCAAATCTGATATTTTCATCAGGAATACCAAAGTCTTCTCCCATTTTTTGTACCGCTTTATTCATTAATGGTGGTCCACAAAAATACAATTCAATGTCTTCTGGCGAATCATGATGATTTAAATAGTTATCGATAACACAATTATGAATGAATCCGGTAAAACCGTCACCATCACCATCAATTCCTTCTTTAACTTTCCAGTTGTCTTCTTCCATTGGTTCAGATAAAGCCATGTAGAATTTAAAGTTCGGGAAATCTCTTTCTAGAGACTTAAAATGGTCTATGTAAAATAACTCTCTTTTTGATCTACCTCCATACCAATACGTAACTTTACGTCCTGTTTTTAGAGTTTTAAAGAGGTGATATAAATGAGAACGCATCGGAGCCATTCCTGCACCTCCACCAACATATAACATTTCTGAATCAGATTCATTGATGAAAAATTCACCATAAGGTCCAGAAATGACTACTTTATCTCCTGGTTTTTGAGCGAAGATGTATGATGAAGCCACACCTGGATTTACATCCATCCAACCATTCTTTGAACGATCCCATGGTGGAGTTGCTATACGGACATTTAACATAATCTCTCTTCCTTCTGCAGGATAAGAAGCCATTGAATAAGCACGCTCTACGGTTTCATTATTTTTCATGACTAAAGGCCATAAACCAAACTTATCCCATTCTGCTTGGAATTTATCAGGAGTTTCGTGTTCTTCTGGATGTGCTGTGATATCAATATCGGAAAACTTAACCTCACAGTTAGGAATTTCAATTTGAATATAACCTCCTGCTTTATATCCCATATCTTTTGGAATTTCAACAACAAACTCTTTAATAAAAGAGGCTACATTGTAGTTACGAACTACAGTTGCATCCCATTTCTTAATTCCAAATATTTCTTCCGGAATTGAAATATCCATATCTTGTTTCACCTTAACTTGACAAGCTAAACGAATTCCATGTTTTAGTTCTTTTCTAGAAAAATGGGGTGTTTCTGTTGGTAAAGCTTCTCCACCTCCAGAATTTACGTGACACTCACATTGAACACAAGATCCTCCACCACCACATGCTGAAGGTAAAAATATTTTTTCGCTTCCTAAAGTTGTTAATAATGTACTACCTGAAGCAACTTCAATTTTTTTCTCTCCATTAATGGTTATAGTAACTGGACCCGATGGAGATAATTTTTGTTTTACAAACAATAATAATGCTACCAACAACAGTGTAATCAATAAAAAAGCTGCTACGGTTGCTAAAATAGTTCCTGTGGTGCTTGCTGCTAATGAAATCATACTAATTTTGTGTTTCTTTAATGTTAACTGCTACTTCTTCATGCTCACTTTTTTTAGCAGTATCAATCGTTATTACTTTAGATTCTTTTTCTAAATTATTAGATAAAGTAGCTTCAGTATTTTTTTCTTTTGTTTCTTCATCACCTCCGGTTAACATCCCCCCAAAACTCATAAATCCAATAGCCATAAGACCGGTTATAATAAATGTAATCCCCAAACCTCTTAGCGCTGGTGGAACACTAGAATAGCGAATCTTTTCTCGGATAGCTGCAATAGCCAAAATCGCTAAAAACCATCCAATACCAGATCCAACCCCATAAGTTAAGGCCAAACCTAAACTTGGAATCTCTCGAGATTGCATAAACAACGACCCCCCTAAAATGGCACAATTCACCGCAATTAAGGGTAAGAAAATTCCTAGAGAATTGTATAATGAAGGTGAAAACTTCTCAACAATAATTTCAACCAATTGAACCATTGTTGCTATCGTTGCTATAAACATGATAAATGATAAAAAGCTCAAGTCATAATCTGCATATTCTGGACCTAACCAAACTAAAGCACCTTCTTGTAATAAATATTGATCTAACAACCAGTTTAATGGAACGGTAACTGCCAATACAAAGATGACAGCAGCTCCTAAACCAACAGCTGTGGTTACTTTTTTTGAGACAGCAAGGTAAGAGCACATCCCTAAAAATGTTGCAAAGACCATGTTGTCTATAAATATCGATTTGAAAAATAATTCTAAATGTTCCATGATATTTTAATTTTCTTCAATTAATGCTTGGTTTCTACTTCGTTGTACCCAAATAATTAAACCAACTACAATTAAGGCCATTGGAGACAATAACATGAATCCATTATTTTCATATCCAAAAGCGTACAAACCTGTTTTTTCAATTGGATCTCCTAAAACTTGGATTCCTAATAAAGTTCCAGAACCTAATAACTCTCTAAAAAATCCTACTATAATTAGAATAACTGCGTACCCTAAAGAGTTTCCAACGCCATCCAAAAAAGATTTCCAAGGCCCATTTCCTAAAGCAAAGGCTTCAAATCGTCCCATGATAATACAGTTAGTAATGATTAAGCCTACAAATACTGAGAGTGTTTTACTGAGTTCATAAGCAAAAGCTTTTAAAACTAAATCCACAATAATTACAAGTGTTGCTACAACTATTAATTGAACAATAATTCTAATTTTTGAAGGAATGATATTTCGCATTAATGAAATCACTACATTTCCTAGACCTAAAACAAATAATACAGAAACAGACATTACAATTGAAGCTTTCAATTCAGCTGTAATAGCTAATGCAGAACAAATTCCTAGTACTTGGATTGTAATAGGGTTATTATCTGTTAGTGGGTCTGTAATTAATTTTGCGTCTTTCTTTGATAAAAGTCCCATAAAATTATTGTTTTAATGTTTTGAAATAATCAACGTATAATTTCAAATCAGATTTAATCATCGCTGAAACTCCGTCGCCGGTTATAGTTGCTCCTGCTATGGCATCAACTTCATAATCTGTTTTCTCATCGTTCTTAGGATCATTATTTCCCTTAGCTACTCGAATTCCTTTAAAATTCCCTGAAGCATCTAATAAATGTTCTCCTTTAAAATCATCCATAAAAAAACGGTATTTTATGTTGGCACCTAAACCTGGTGTTTCTCCTTTATGATCAAAATACGCTCCTTGAACAATCATATTTTCGTCCATAGCAACATATCCCCAAATAGCATCCCAGAGCCCTTTACCTCTTATTGGAGCTATATAGAACGTTTTACCATCTTTCTCCCCAACAAATAGAGGGAGTTTTCTAGTGCCTCCGTTTTTTGCTTTTGATTTTTCTTTTTTTACATCTATCATGTAGGCTTTATCATCTTCTGAAAAATTATCGCCTTCAATAACTAGCTGCTTTTTTATATATTTTTGAAATTCTTGTTCTGCAACTGATGTGGAAACGAAAATAGCGCTTGACTCATCGTTTTCGTTAACACCCATAGCGTACAGAATGTTTTGTTGCTTTTCTATTCGTTTATTCTCACTAATATTAGGTTTTAAAGACGATGCTAAAAAAGCTAATAAAGAACCAACAACCAATACCATTCCTATGGCAAAAATCATTGTATATGAATTACTATCTGTTTTTTTAGACATAACTATGCAGTTTTAGCTTTTAAACGTTTTAATCTTTTCTTTACATTCCCTTGGACAACGTAATGGTCTATTGTTGGTGCAAATACATTCATTAGAAGAATAGCTAAGAATACACCTTCTGGATATGCTGGATTGAATACACGTATCATAATGGAGATAAATCCAATTAAGAAACCGTAGATCCATTTTCCTTTATTTGTTTGCGAACCTGTTACAGGGTCAGTAGCCATAAAAACAGCTCCAAAGGCTAAGCCTCCAATCATTAGGTGTTGCCACCAATTGGTATTCATTAAACCATAAAATTTACTGGAATCAGTAATAATATCTAATGCAACTATTTGATTAAAAATAATTCCCATTACAGCAGCTCCAATAAAAGTAGATAGAATAATTCTCCAACTACCAATCTTAGTAAAAATCAAAAAAGCAGCACCTAATAAAATTAAAAAAGTAGACGTTTCTCCAACTGAACCCGGAATAAAACCAAAGAATATATCCCAGTTAGAATATACTATTTCTTGATTTTGTGCATAACTTCCTAAGATTGTTTCTCCAGAAATTGCATCGGCTGTTCCTACTCTATTCACTGCATCATATACCCATACTTTGTCTCCACTCATCCAAGTTGGATACGCAAAGAATAAAAATGCTCTAATGGTTAATGCAGGGTTTAAAATATTCATTCCTGTTCCTCCAAAGACTTCTTTTCCAATAACAACTCCAAAAACTACAGCTACTGAAAGCATCCATAATGGAGTGTCTATGGGTACTATTAATGGCACTAACATTCCTGTTACTAAATATCCTTCTTCTACTTCATGTCCTTTAATTACAGCAAAAATAAATTCCACTAACAATCCTACTCCATAGGATACAACAACTAATGGAAGTACTTTAATAATTCCAATCCAAAAATTATCCCAGGTAATAAAACTACCTAGAACAGAAAATTCTGTAGTTATTCCTTTAGCGGCATCAATTGCTGCGTAATGTTGGTAGCCTGCATTGAACATACCAAACAACAAACATGGTATTAAAGCCATGATTACAATATTCATGGTACGCTTTAAATCATCTGCTGCTTTTATGTGAGTTCCATTATGAGTTACCTCATTTGGTAAGTATAAAAAAGTATGGATTGCGTTGAACGCAGGAGCCATCTTTGTTCCTTTATACTTCTCTTTTAAATTATGTAAATTACTTTTTAAGCTCATTTGATATTAATTTTTTAGCCTAATTCTTCTTTCATTAAATCTAATCCTTCTCTAACAATCTTCTGATGGGGTTGTTTCGATACACAGATAAACTCTGTAAGTGCAAAATCTTCAGGAGCAACTTCGTAACCTCCTAAATTTTCCATCTCATCTAAATCTTGATACATACACGCTTTTAAAAATTGTAAAGGAAATATATCTAGAGGAAATACATTCTCATAAGATCCAGTAACAACAAATGCTCTATGCTCTCCATTTGTATTGGTATTTAAATCATATTTTTTCTTTGGAGTTAACCAAGAAAAAGTTAATGCTCTAGATGGAGAAATCTTATTAAAAACAGGCTTATTCCATCCAAAAAATTCATAATCATCTCCTTCTGGTATTGCCGTAATTTGGTTGTCATAGTAGCCTAAGAAATCATCTTCGGAAACTTGTGTTCCAGATAAAACATTCCCACTAATAATTCTTGTATTGTCAATATTTATGTTCTTAGCTACAACATCCGAAATAGAGGCACCAGCAATAACTGACAGGTAAGAGGGGTTCTCAAATTGAGAACCTGTTAGCGCTAAAGTTCTTGTGATATTAAATTTTCCTGTTAACAATAATTCTCCAATAACCAAAAGATCATGTGGATTAATTACCCAAACTACTTCTCCCTTGTTTAAGGGATCTATTTGTGAAATTTGAGTACTTACGTTTCCTACGGGATGTGGACCAGAAACACTGTGTAATTCAATATTTTTTAATCCAGAGAAAGGTGAATTTGAATCTTTACCAACTGAAACATGAACGCTACCAGTTGTTAATTTTGAAATCGCTGTCAAGGCAGCCTGTAATTCTTCTTCTTTCCCAGCTAAAGTATAATCATAATTAGCTGCTAGTGGTGAACTAGCATATGCTGAAATAAAAATTGCTTTTGGACTTTGGCTTGGATTTGCAATAATATCAAATGGACGCTGCTTGACAAATGGCCAACAACCAGAACTTAATAAGTGATTTTTGACTTCTTCAGCAGACATTTTATCCGCATCTTGTTTGCCAAAATCTTTGAATGATTGTTTTCCATCAGCAGCAATCTTAATGCTGATAATTTTACGTTTTGCTCCACGAATTATCTCTATTACTTTTCCACTAACTGGACTAGGGAATAAAATACGGTCATCACTTTTTGAATAAAAAATTGATTCTCCTGCTTTTACTTCAGCGCCTTCTTTTGCAATAAGTTTTGGAATGATTCCGTGAAAGTCTTGAGGTTTTAGGGCAAACATGCCTTTGACAGGCAATTTGTTTGAAGTGAGTGTTGCCTCACCAACAAGTTTAATGTCTAAACCTTTTTTAATACGAATGTCTTTTGACATGTTACTTTCGAAATTTAGTTATCTAAAAAAATCATGCAAATTTAAAGATTTTGCTTAGGATGTTGGAACAAAAAGAGCTTTAAATTAGTGATTTAAACTTATTTATAATTATTCTAAATAGATCAATTATTGATCTTGTTTTATATTCATTAAATTTGTAATAAATACGCCCAATAATTATTAAAATAAATGATACGATTTTTATGAAAAATACACTTATTACATTTTTTTTCTTACTAATCATAAATCAACTTAATGCACAAGAAACAGCACCACCCAATATTAAATCTATTCAATTTCAATCCCTAAATAAAACCACTTTCAATCATATTATCCCATTAGGAAATACGATAGAATTGAACTTTGATGATTTAGATGGAGATCAAAAAGAATATTATTACAAAATACAGTTAATGACTCACGATTGGAGAGAAAGCAACTTAATATCAAACCAATACATAAATGGATTTCAATCAAATGTAATTTTTGATGTAGAAAATTCATTTAACACATTTCAAAACTACACGCATTATACTGTACAATTTCCTAATCAAAACACAAAAATTACAAAAAGCGGAAATTATCTTCTTTCTATTTTAGATGATGTTGGAGATGTGGTTTTTACAAGACGCTTTACTTTATATGAAAATATTGCAATTGTTGGTGTATCAGCTAGTAGAAGCAGAAACACAAAAAATATGGATAAAGAACAAACTGTTCAATTTTTGGTAAATCATTCTCGTCTTCAAATTAATAATCCTAGCCAAGAAATTCATGTAGCTATTTTACAAAATGAAAATTGGAAAACAGCCATCACTAAAATTCAACCTCAATTTTACAAACCAAATCAACTTGTTTACAATTACATTAAAAAAACTAATTTTTGGGGAGGAAATGAGTACTTGTTTTTTGACAATAAAAACATTAGAAATGCTAGTGTAAGTATTGCCAGATCCGAACGTAAAGAAATAGTTCACAACTATTTATACCCTTACATTAACAGAGGATTAAAATCATACAGCTATAATCCAGATATTAATGGCCAGTTTGTAATCCGAAATATTGAAGCAACAAATCCAAAGACAGAGGCAGATTACGCAATGATGTATTTCTCTTTAAAAACTGGAAAAGAGATTGAAAATAAAGAAGTTTATGTATACGGTGCATTCAATAATTTTAATCTTACTGAGGAAAATAAAATGAATTTTGACCCTTTGACTAACCAATACAACGTCAACTTTTTATTAAAACAGGGGTTTTATAATTACACATTTGTTACAAAATCCGCTGAAAATTTGATTTCAGAATCTGAAATTAGAGGTAACTTTTCACAAACTGAAAATATGTATACTGTCATTGTTTACCACAAGGCTTTCGGTTCGTTGTTTGACAGAGTTATTGGAGTTGGATCTATTCAATACACCGGAGAACGCTAATTCTTAAAAATCAAAAACATTTCAACTATTTGAAAGAAAGTAAACCCTAAAAAATCTAGTGTGATAATTTCACATCCATTGGTTGTATTTATTTAAAAATTTATAGTTGAAATGAAGAAGTATTCATAGTGCTATCATCACTTTATAACACATGATTTTCTAAAAAGAAATAAGTAACTTTTCACATACTTGTATTGAGTTATACAAAAGATTATTGTAAAAGTTATCCGTCTCAAAACTAACAAATAAATTGTAACTTCGCGACATAAAAATTAGACGATTACAACTTAAAAACATAGAAAATGGGAAAAGGTTTTTTTCACGTACCAACCGCTATTAACGAAACCGTAAAATCATACGCTCCGGGCTCTCCTGAAAGAGAAGCTATTGCAAAACAATATGCTGAATATTTTAAAGGAACTGTAGATGTACCAATGTATATTGGAAAAGAAGAAATTAGAACCGGTAATACAAGAAATATGACACCTCCTCATGACCACCATCATGTTGTTGGTCAATATCATCTGGGGGAGCAGTCACATGTGGAAAGTGCAATAAAGGCTGCTTTAGAAGCAAGAAAAAATTGGTCTCAAATGCCCTGGGAACAAAGAGCTGCCATATTCTTAAAAGCTGCTGAATTAGTAGCCGGCCCCTATAGAGCAAAAATTAATGCCGCAACAATGATTGCACAATCAAAAACTGTGCACCAGGCCGAAATAGATGCAGCTTGTGAATACATAGATTTTCTACGTTTCAATGTAGAGTTTATGTCTCAAATATATGATGAACAACCAGACTCTTCTGAAGGGGTTTGGAATAGAGTGGAATATCGCCCTTTGGAGGGTTTTGTTTATGCTATAACTCCATTTAACTTTACTGCCATCGCAGGAAACTTACCGGCAAGTGCTGCCTTGATGGGGAATACGGTAGTATGGAAACCTTCAGATCATCAAATATTTTCAGCGAAAGTATTAATGGACATTTTTAAAGAAGCTGGAGTTCCAGATGGTGTTATTAATATGGTTTATGGAGATCCAGTTATGATCACTGATACTATTTTAAAAAATCCAGATTTTGCTGGTATTCATTTTACAGGATCTACTCATGTATTTAAAGATATATGGAAAAAGATTGGAGAAAATATTCATGTTTACAAAACATATCCTAAAATTGTTGGAGAAACAGGAGGAAAAGATTTTATTATTGCCCATCCTTCAGCGAATCCAAAACAAGTAGCTACTGGAATATCTCGTGGGGCTTTTGAATTTCAAGGACAAAAATGCTCCGCGGCCTCAAGAATTTATTTACCATCATCATTGGCAAATGAAATTATTGACCATGTAAAAAAGGATGTAGCTTCGTTCAAAATGGGGTCTCCTGAAGATATGGGCAATTTTATCACGGCAGTAATTCACGAGGGATCTTTTAACAAATTGGCTTCCTACATAGATGCTGCTAAAACAGATCCTAATGTTCAAATTATAGCTGGAGGAAACTATGATAAGTCTAAAGGTTACTTTATAGAACCCACAGTAATAGTAACTAAAGACCCTAACTACACGACCATGTGTACAGAATTATTTGGACCCGTTGTTACCATTTATGTATATGAAGATACAGACTGGGAAGAAACGCTAAGTTTAGTAGACGCTACTTCAGAGTATGCGCTAACAGGAGCTGTTTTTTCAACTGACAGATATGCCATAACAGTTGCAACCCGTATGTTAGAAAATTGTGCTGGTAATTTTTACATCAATGACAAGCCCTCTGGTGCAGTGGTTGGTCAACAACCGTTTGGTGGTGCTAGAGCTTCAGGAACAAATGACAAAGCTGGTTCTGCTCAGAATTTATTGCGTTGGGTTTCACCAAGGCTAATCAAAGAAACATTTTCAGCACCAACAGATTACAGATATCCGTTTCTTTCTTAGCTGAAAAATTAAAAATTTATTACTAGAAATCAGACTTTTAAAGGTCTGATTTCTTGTTTTATAAAGAATTCACAACCCATAATATTTACAATAATCATTCCCTCCAATTATTTAAAATAAGACACCTTACTATTCATAAATTTTAACTAATATTTATGAAAAATACTTAAAGTTTAATTATACATTCATTTCGCTTTACAAGTAGGTATTTATGACTTGTATTAAAACATATTTTACTTGATGAAAAATATTTTTATTCCTATTTTTTTTGTGTGTTTTTGTGTTTTTTCACAAACCTCAAACAAGTCTGTACTTGCAAAATACACCGACGATGAAATTAAAATTGATGGTGTTTTAGATGAAACTTCATGGGAAACAGTAGCACCAGCTACTAATTTTTATCAGTATTTCCCAACAGACACAGCACAGGCTAAAAGACAGGTTGAAATTAAGTTTATGTTTAGCGACAGAAATTTATATGTTGGAATAAAAGTATATGCCAAAGGAAAAGATTATATCATTCCTTCCTTACGTAGAGATTTTAGAGGTGGCGCTAATGACAGTGTAACGCTCCTCTTCGATACTTTTAATGACGGAACCAATGCGTTTGTCTTTGGCTCAAACCCATACGGGGTTCGAAGAGAGATATTACTCTCCGGAGGTGGGAATGAAAGACAAGGTTTTAATAGTGCTTGGGATACCAAGTGGGTAGGAGAATCTGTAATTCATGATAATCATTATATCTTAGAATGGAAAATTCCTCTGTCTGCTTTTAAATATAAAGAAGGAGAAACGAAATGGCGATTTAATAGCTATCACTTTGACACACAGGACAATGAAAGAAATACTTGGATAAATATCCCTCAAAATCAAAATATTTACAACCTAGCTTTTATGGGTGACCTTATTTTTGACCGACCTTTAGGTAAGTCTAAGTCTCCTGTTTCTATCATTCCTTTTGTGAATACAATTACTTCAAAAGATTTTGAGAATAACGAAAATACCAGTAGTTTTAAAATTGGAGGCGATGCGAAGTTAACGATTGCTAATAGCATGAATTTAGATCTTACATTAAACCCAGATTTCTCGCAAGTAGAAGTAGATCAGCAGGTAACAAATTTAACACGATTTGAAGTTGGATTACCAGAGAGAAGACAGTTTTTTATTGAAAATAGTGATTTGTTTGGCAGCTTTGGAGATGGTAGAGATTCAAATCCTTTTTTTTCTAGACGAATTGGGATCGCAAGAAACATCGATGGCGAAAGTATCGAAAATAGAATTATTGCAGGTGTAAGATTAAGTGGAAAAGTGAATAATAATTTACGCCTTGGTATTTTAAGCATGCAAACCGATGAAGATATTGCCAATGAAATTCCTACAGTAAATAATTCAGTGATTTCTCTTCAACATAAAGTATTTAGTAGGTCTAATATTAGTGTACTTTTCATCAACAAGCAAGCAACCAAAGACTACGATTTTGTTAACGAAGAAGATACCTACAATAGGGTTTTAGGCATAGATTATAGCCTGGCCTCTAAAGACAATACTTGGAGTGGTAAATATTTCTTTCATAAATCATTTTCTCCAGGAATAAGCTCTAATGATTTTTCAGCTGGTTTTAGAACCCAATTTAACAATAGATTTTTAAATGTTCGACTTAGTGGAGTTTTTATAGCTGATGATTTTAGATCAGATCTAGGCTTTATTAGAAGAACTGATATTCTCAAAATAAATCCACAAATTGAATTAAAATTTTGGCCTAAGAATGGAAGAATTCAACGTCATTCTTTTTCAGTTATGCCCATTTCTATTTGGCGTCCAGAATTAGACTATGAAAATTCTGATTATACAATTATTAGCACTTGGGAAGCAAATTTTCAAAACAGTTCTCAACTCCGTCTAGAAATGTTCAATAGATACGTAAAATTATATAACGAATTTGATCCTACAAGAACAGACAACGCAGTTCCTTTACCTGCAGATCAAAATTATTATTACACAAGTTTTGAAGTAAGTTATAGATCTGACCAACGTAAAAAAGTATTTTATAGAATTAACCCATCAATAGGTCAATTTTATAATGGGAATAAGTATTCTTTAGAAACTTCTCTTTCATTGAGATTACAACCTTATTTTTCTGGTTCTATTCAGATGAATTACGATAAAATAGATTTACCCGACCCATATCCAGATGCTTCAATTTGGTTAATTGGACCAAGATTAGATGTCACTTTCAGTAAAAATATGTTTTGGTCTACCTTTTTCCAATACAGTACACAAAGAGAAAATCTTAGTATTAATACAAGATTTCAATGGAGAGTTGCCCCGTTATCTGATTTATTCCTTGTATACAATGACAATTACGCAACAACTGTCTTTAGCCCTAGATTTAGATCATTAAATTTAAAATTTACCTACTGGCTAAATATTTAGTCTAAAAATTATATAAATAATAAAAAATCAATTCATAATTAATTTAAACAGATTAAAATGCTACACAAATTACTTACAAAAATCTTTATAGTTTTTTTCCTTTTGGGAATTACATCAACCGTTGATGCACAGACTGGAAGAATAAAAAAACAAAAAAAGAAGAAAACTACTGAAATTCAAAAACCAAAACCAAAACCAAAACCGAAAAAAGGTGCTATCCTTCCCTATGGAAAAGTGGTAACCAAAGAAATGAAAACTGATGAGGGCTTATTTAAGGTTCATTCTGCTGATGATACATATCTTTTTGAAGTTCCAGACACCCTATTTAACAGAGAAATGTTAATGGTTACTAGAATTGCTAAGACTGCCAACGGAATAGGTTTTGGAGGAGGAAAAACAAATACACAGGTACTACGCTGGCAAAGAAAAGGGAAAAACATATTGTTAAGGGTGGTTTCACATAATGTTGTAGCAGACACCATTTTACCAGTTCACGAAGCTGTCGTAAACTCTAACTTTGAGCCTGTTCTATTTTCATTTCCGATAAAGGCATTTAATAAAGACACTACTGCTGTTGTTATTGATGCTACCTCTTTATTTTCTACCGATGTAAAACCTCTTGGGTTTCCACAGTTTTATCGTTCTAGATATAAAATATCAAGAATGGATAAAACACGTTCATACATAGATAGGGTAAGTAGTTATCCTGAAAATATAGAAGTTAGGCATGTAAAAACATATTTTGCAGGTAAACCCCCATCCAATGGAAGTGTAGGTTCTATTTCTGTTGAGATGAGTAACTCTATGATTTTACTTCCTAAAACACCCATGAAACGTCGTTATTTTGACGAAAGAGTTGGATGGTTTGCTCGAGGACAAGTTGATTATGGTCTCGAAGATCAAAGAAGTAAGACTGTTACTTACCTAGATAGATGGAGATTAGAAGTAAAGGACGAAGATCTAGATAAATTTAAAGCTGGTGAATTAGTAGAACCGAAAAAACAAATAGTTTATTATGTAGATAGAGCGACACCTGAAGTTTGGAGACCATATATTAAAAAAGGAATTGAAGTACTCGATAAACATCCTAATGTAGGTGTTTGTTTTGGTAATTTAGAGCGTTTTCAAAATGATAATAGAATAGTAGAAGTTGGAGAATTTGATATCTCTAAACTGATTGTAAAAAATTATATTGATGCGTGTGTTGTTTTAAGAAAAGAAGCTTGGCAATCTGTAAATGGATACGATGAGCAAATGCCCGTTATGGGATATGAAGATTGGGATATCAATATGCGTCTATTTTTTAAAGGTTGGCAGTTTTATTATATCAATGAGCTGTGCTTTGATTATAGGGTAAGAGAAAATTCTATGCTTGTTAACTCTAATAGAAATAAAGAATTATTGGTTTCTTACATGTTTGCTAAGCCAAGTTTAAAGCAGGTAGCTATACTTCGCAAAGAGCTTCTAGATTTTAATTTGTTGGATGAATCCTTTGTTTCAGGATCTATTGAGTCTGCTTCGCGCTGTAACGTAGGTGTTACATCTTCTGTAATCATCAGTTGCAACAATGTGATTGCTTGTTCAGGTTCTATTTGAAAAAACTCTCTTTTTGGATTCACCCTGTAGGGGCCAAATGCCATATGAAATGCTTTTTCGACCTTATGTTCATCTATAACTCTTCCAGCAAATTCGCATTCAAACGGAACAGGCACTCCCGTTGAATATAATTCGCCAAGCCGCATGAGTACGGAACCTCTTGATGTCTTTCCAATCTTTACTAACCCTGGCATTGATGGGTTAGAGAGAACGTAAACAATACCGCCACTATCTTTAACCAACTTAGTTCCTCAATTAATCATATGTTTTTATTACTTTAC
>ENA-OQVM01002648-OQVM01002648.1-marine-metagenome-genome-assembly--contig:-NODE-2648-length-20558-cov-18.364142_pt1 | contig 20558 bp, 17 predicted proteins | sample MGYA00237776_ERZ505498 | MGnify/ENA primary metagenome ERZ505498 (study PRJEB26159, sample SAMN06265151) | marine metagenome | isolation source: Helgoland LTER site | place: Germany:Helgoland, sampling... | reverse complement strand
ACAATGATTAAATTTTGATATATAAGGATAATAAGTACATGGCTCCGACGGTAGGGGTCGAACCTACGACCAATTGATTAGTAGCAAACCTATATAAATCAATGACTTAAATAGCATTCTTAATATCACCTGCTAACTTAAAGGTTGCTAAATGCGGTTAGCTAATTGACTTTTTAAATTTTAAAGCAACAATTAAATAAAATATCAATTAATCATTTTTTTCATTTACAAAAGAAAATTTAATAATTTTTGTAAAATTAAGGAAATATAAACTATGCCTATGTATTATAAATTCATACTTTCTATTTTATTAGTTATTTCTACGTCGATTTCAGCTAGTGCAAAGGAAGTAATCGGTATTTCGACAGTTAACGATAGAAGTATTGAAATATTTGATGATAATACTTGGAGTTTCAAGTCTAGTGAGCGAAAAAATCTTGATGAATGTGAGACACTTAAAGCATCGGTTTTATTCTGTAATATTAACCAATGGAAAGCCCTACCCGCTACAGGAAGTGCTAATCATCTGTATCAAATTGATGATCGTAGTTATGCAATGTTTATTATTGAGACGATTGGTTCAAATGATGGAATGACACAATCTTTAGCAAAAGATATGGCACTTCAATATGCAGCTGAAGCATCCAATACAAATATTGAAAATATAACACAGCATTTTTCAACCAATAAAGTTGTTAATGATTACGATTATTTAAGTTTTGCATATTCAACTAAAATTCAGGGAATGAATTTTACATATATAAATAATATATACATCGATGAAATGCTCTCAGTTCAAGCTTTTACTTTTTCACTTGGAGAAATTGTAACAACAAAACAAACTAAACTTAATTATACTTTGATTGATAATATTATAATGCCATAATTATTTGTAACATTCTTAGATATAATTCAGCATCCTTTCGCTGGGGGCGGTCTTATCGCCTAACTAATCCCAACATTTTCTAGAATTTAAAAAGCTAAATACGAATCCTACTTTCTATACAAAAAAGTTAATAGGTTGTTTATGGCACAAATGGCAATGTGCCATTCACTAAAAAAAAGTGCCATTTTTACAAAATTTTAAGGAAAAACTGTTTATTTTCAGATACATGGCTCCGACGGTAGGGGTCGAACCTACGACCAATTGATTAACAGTCAACTGCTCTACCACTGAGCTACGTCGGAATACCATGTATGACGTCTCTATAGCTAAGGCTTTTTTATGCGTCCATAGATTTTTTACGATAATCTAAATTTTTTTTAATTTATTTTAATAAATTGTAGGATTTCTTGCGTTTTAACTTATCAATGCGTAGTTTATTTTAATGTCACAAAAATATTGGCCAAAAAACTATCTTCCCAAAAGCTTACTCGGCAGATCTATTTTGATCTTAGCCATTCCAATTTTGTTGATACAAGCAATTATTACAGTAATTTTTATTGATCGCTTGTATGGTGACGTTACAATCAGCAAAACAACAGATATAGCACGTGAATTAAATTTTATTTTAAATTCTCAGATAATTGAAAATGATTCTTATCCATTGAAATTTATCCATGAAAAGGCGCAACCATTATCAATTACAGTAAATATTGATGCAGATCCCAAAGAAATAAAATTTGAACATACTTTTTTTGATATTTCTGGCCGTTACTTAATTAAGGCATTAAAATCTCAAGTAGTTGGATTGAAATCAATAGACTTAAAAACTGACGAATCAAGAATTCAGCTAGTGGTTAATCGGGATAATATTAATTTCATAATAAGTCTTTCCAGAAGGAGAGCTACTGCAGAAAATCCCCATCAATTACTTGTGGCTGGTTTCTTAGCTTCATGCCTCTTTATTGGTATTGCTGTTTTGTTTCTGAAAAACCAAGTGCGGCCAATTAGATTATTAGCAAAATCTGCAGAATCTTTTGGGAAAGGAGAAAAAATTTCTTTTTCGCCAAGTGGCGCAACAGAGGTTCGCCAAGCGGGTCATGCTTTTATATCAATGCAAGCTAGAATAGAACGCCATTTAGAGCAACGTACAGCTATGCTCTCTGGTGTAAGTCATGATTTGAGAACACCTTTAACTCGCATGAAACTATCCATGAGTCTTATGGAAAAAGATGATCTGGTCGATGATCTAATGGGTGATGTTGAAGAAATGGAAGGTATTGTAAATGAATTTTTAGCATTTTCACGAGGTGATACCGGTGAAGAATTTACAATTGTTGACCCAAAGAAATTAATTAAACCATTAATTAAAGAAAGAAAGCGCCTAAATCATAATATATCTCTGGATTTAGATAATATCGGTTCTGATAAAATCAATTTTAAATGCAAATCCTTAGCGATGAGTAGAGCAATAAATAATTTGCTTTCAAATGCTGCAAAATACTCAAATAAAACCTTAGTAACTGTTACATCAACAGAAAAAACTTTATCTTTTATTGTAGAAGATTCGGGAAAAGGAATACCTAAAGAACTACGTTACAAAGCAATAAAACCCTTTGAAAGACTTGATAAATCAAGAAATCAAAACGAAGGTATTGGTGCAGGTTTAGGATTAGCAATAGTTTCAGATATTGCAAGAAGCCATGGTGGTAAATTAATATTAAGTCATAGCAATAACTTAGGTGGCTTGAAGGCTGAAATACAAATACCTGTTTAGAAATATTTACATATTGAGGCGGTGAGGTATTTGGTAGGCCCGGCAGGACTCGAACCTGCGACCAAAGCGTTATGAGCGCTCTGCTCTAACCAACTGAGCTACAGGCCCGCCTGCCCTCCAATTACTTAACCAAATCGACCTGGTCAAGCGACAACACCATTTTAATTCTATCTTTAATACTTTAAGGAAAAACTATAGATTCCATGGGGACAACAATGACCAAAAATAATAGCTTAACATATGCAGATGCAGGCGTAGATATTGATGCAGGAAATACATTAGTAGAACAAATAAAACCTGCGGCTAAATCCACAAATCGACCAGGTGTAATGGATAGCTTGGGCGGTTTTGGCGCAATGTTTGATTTAAAAGCTGCAGGTTTTAAAGATCCAATACTTGTTTCAGCCACAGATGGCGTTGGTACCAAGTTGAGAATAGCAATCGATACACAAAATCTTGATACTGTTGGAATTGATTTAGTAGCAATGTGTGTGAACGACTTAATATGCCAAGGTGCTATACCGCTGTTTTTCTTGGATTATTTTGCTACTGGAAAACTAGAAGTTAATGAAGCGTCGAAAGTTATAAACGGAATTGCAGAAGGATGCAGACAAGCAAATACAGCACTAGTTGGTGGTGAAACTGCAGAAATGCCTGGAATGTATGATGGCAAAGATTTTGATCTAGCTGGTTTTGCTGTTGGAGCAATGGAACGAGGAGAAACATTGCCCAGGAATGTCTCAAATGGGGACGTGCTCATTGGTATGCCATCTTCTGGCATTCATTCAAATGGTTATTCTTTAGTAAGAAAGATTGTTGAAAACTCTGGACATTCATGGAATGATGATTGCCCTTTTGGTGAAGGATCATTAGCCGAACATTTGTTAGAGCCAACAAAAATTTATGTTAAATCAGCTGTATCAGCTCTTAAAACAGGTAAATTAAAAGCTCTAGCACATATTACGGGCGGTGGATTAACTGAAAATTTACCAAGAGCCCTTCCAGAAGGATTAGGAGCTAATATAAATTTAGACGCATGGGATAGGTTGCCAATTTTTAATTGGCTTATCGAACAAGCCGATTTGAAAATGTCTGAAGCCTTAAAAACGTTTAATTGTGGTATTGGCATGATAGCAATTTGCTCTTCGGATGACTTAATTGATGTAATATCTGCACTAAAAAATAGTGACTGCTCACCAATAATAATTGGTGAAATTACAAATGGAACCGGCGTAAGTTATTCTGGAAAGCTCTAATGAAGCCACGCATTGCTATATTAATTTCTGGTGGTGGATCAAATATGATCTCCCTAGTAAACGCAATAAAATACAATAAAATTAATGCACTACCAGCCATTGTTATTTCTAATAATTCTAATGCGGCTGGATTAGACAAAGCCGCAGAACTCAATATTCCAACTCGATACATTGATCATCGAAAATTTTCTGGAAATAGAGAGGCATTTGAAAAGCGTCTTCATAATCTATTACAAGATGAAAAAATTGATATAATTTGTTTAGCCGGATTTATGAGAATATTAACCAAATCTTTTATCGATCAATGGAATAATAAAATTCTGAATATCCACCCTTCTCTACTTCCAAAATATAAGGGTCTTAATACCCACCAAAGAGCTATAGATGCATTTGACAAAATTAGTGGATGCTCTGTTCACATAGTCACCAGTGAATTAGATGGCGGATTAGTATTAGGTCAAAGAACTGTAGATATCGAATCCACGGATACAGCTAAGACATTAGCAGAAAAAGTTCTTATTGAAGAACATATATTATACCCAGAAATTTTAAATAAGTTCATAAATGACAGGTATATGAAATAAAAAAGGGAGATAAATCTCCCTTTTTAAAATTTCGTGATAATCATTAACCAACTAATTCAAGGCCAGAAAAGAAAAAGCTAATTTCTTCAGCAGCAGTTTCTGGTGCATCTGAACCATGAACAGAGTTTTCACCAATTGATAGAGCAAATTCTTTACGAATAGTTCCTTCCTCAGCTTCAGATGGATTGGTTGCACCCATAATTTCTCGATTTCTTAAAATTGCATTTTCACCTTCAAGAACTTGAACTACAATTGGCTCAGAAATCATAAATTCACAAAGTTCTCCAAAAAAAGGACGCTCTGAATGTACCCCATAAAACTGTTGTGCTTGAGCGAGTGTTAACTGGATACGTTTCTGAGCTACGACACGTAAACCACCCTCTTCAAATTTAGCCACAATCTGGCCAACGAGGTTACGTTTTGTTGCATCTGGTTTTACAATTGAAAATGTGCGTTCTAATGCCATTGTTATTATCCTTTGGGGTAATTTAAAATTTGAATTGGCGATCGAGTACCATATGAATAATACTTTGGAAAGACCTCAATCAATCTGGCGTTGACAGCAACTACTTCATAGGTCATTTCGCATTTATGTTAAAAATTAATGATATAAGTTATTCCATTGCAGGGCGCCAATTATTAGCCAATGCATCCGCAACTATTCCATCAGGGCATAAGGTCGGCATAGTCGGTAGAAATGGCACTGGAAAGACAACTTTATTTAAACTTATTACCAATGAATTAGGGCTTGATGACGGAAATATTGAAATTCCAAAAAAAATGCGCATTGGTGGAATCGCTCAAGAAGCACCAGCATCGAATGATAGTTTATTGGAAACTGTCTTATCAGCTGATACTGAGCGAACAGCATTATTAGAAGAAGCAGAAGTAGCAACTGATCCAAATCGAATTGCTGATATACATGGAAGATTAGCAGATATAGATGCATATTCTGCTGAAGCAAGAGCTGCTTCTATTTTATCAGGCCTTGGCTTCTCATCTATTGCTCAGGATCGACCTTGTCATGAATTTTCTGGTGGTTGGCGAATGAGAGTAGCCCTAGCGGGTGTTTTATTTGCACAACCAGATATTCTAATGCTTGATGAGCCAACCAACTATTTGGATCTTGAAGGTACAATATGGCTAGAGACTTATTTAAAAAAATATCCACATTCTGTGTTGATAATATCTCATGACCGCCAATTATTAAATACCTCTGTTAATGCTATATTACACCTAACAGACAAACAATTAACACTTTATCAGGGTAATTATGATACGTTTGATAGTGTAAGGAGAGCTAAACTTGCAGAGCAAGAAGCCATGGCGCGAAAACAACAAGCGACTAGAGAACACCTACAAAGCTTTGTTGATCGGTTTAGAGCAAAAGCATCAAAAGCAAAACAAGCGCAATCTAGGATTAAAATGCTTGAAAAAATGGAGCCAATTGCGGCAGGCGTTGAAAATTCTGTTGCAGCTTTTGACTTTCCTACACCTGAAGAATTATCTCCTCCTATTTTAAGGTTGGAAGATACATCAGTTGGTTATGATGGTTTGCCAATTCTCAGAGATTTAAATTTACGTATTGATCAAAGCGATAGAATAGCACTTTTAGGAGCAAATGGTCAGGGAAAATCTACTTTATCTAAATTATTAGCTGATCGTTTGATACCTTTGGATGGTAACCTCGTTAGATCCTCAAAGTTAAAAATTGGATATTTTGCACAACACCAGGTTGATGAGCTTCACCTTGATGAAACTCCTCTTCAACATATCACAAGAGAATTTCCAGGAGAAACTCCATCAAAATTGCGTTCGCGCCTTGCAAGAGGCGGTATTGGACCAGAGCAAGCACTTACCGAAGTCGGTAGATTGTCAGGTGGCCAAAAAGCACGCTTATCTCTATTATTAGCTACAATTGAAGCTCCGCATCTTTTAATACTCGATGAACCAACAAATCACCTTGATATTGAAAGCCGTGAATCTTTAGTTTTTGCATTAGCTGCTTATGAAGGTGCTGTTATTTTAGTAAGCCATGATCCTCACCTCGTTAACGCTGTAGCTGATACACTCTGGTTAGTAAAAGATGGGCAGGTAAATGTATTTTACGAAGACTTAAACGAATATAAAAAACTTCTATTATCAGAACGAGGATTAGCTGATAAATCTGAAAAGCCAAAAAAGATAAAGAAAAAAAGAATATCACATGGTGAGAGGCGCAAAATACTCTCTCCCTATCAATTAGAAGTAACTAAATGTGAAGAACGTTTAAACAAAATACTTACAATAAAAGAAAAAATTGATGAAGCATTAGCAAATCCTGATATTTATACAAATTCAGATCCTGAAAAATTTGAAAGTTTAAGTAAAAAGAGAGCTGAAGTAGATGATGCTATAATTAAAGCAGAAGCACTTTGGTTAACCGCTGAAGAAAATTTAGATAAAGCGCGTTCACTACTGTAAACGCGCTTTAATAATATCAAACATTAATTATACTTCATATATATCTGAAATCAAACGGTTTAAAGACCTCACACCCCAACCTGTTGCTCCTTTTGGCGCAAAATCAGTTTCAGATTTCACTGATGCGACACCAGCAATATCGAGATGCATCCATGGCATATCGTCTTCTATAAATCGTTGCAAGAATTGCGCCGCGGTAATAGAACCTGCCGTTCGTCCCCCAACATTTTTTATATCCGCAATTCTAGATTGAATTAATTTATCATAATTCTTATTTAGTGGCATTCGCCAAGCACCCTCAGTTTCTTGTTTTGCAGATTTTAAAAAATCATTAACCAACTTATCATTATTTGAAAAAGCGCCAGCATTTTCGTGCCCCAATGCAACTATTACAGCGCCAGTTAATGTTGCTAAATTAATAATTCCAGATGGTTTATATGTTTTTTGTGCATACCATAATACATCAGCTAGAACCAATCTCCCTTCTGCATCAGTATTTATAACTTCAATTGTTTCACCTTTCATGGATTTAACAACATCACCAGGTCGTTGTGCTTTAGCATCTGGCATATTTTCAACAAGGCCAACTAGCCCTATAACATTCGCCTTAGCTTTTCTTAGGGCAAGAGTCTTCATTACACCGGCGACAACTCCAGCTCCCCCCATATCCATAGTCATATCTTCCATGCCGCCTGCTGGCTTTAAGGAAATTCCTCCAGTATCGAAAACAACTCCTTTACCTACCAGTGCAAATGGTTGTTCATTACCACCACCAGACCATTCCATAGTAACAATCTTAGAGGGACTTTCAGACCCCATACCTACACCTAACAATGAAAACATACCCAAAGCTTCCATGTCAGATTCTTCTAAAACATTAATTTTTAGCCCTAATTCTTCCAATCCTTGAATCCTGTTTGCAAATTCTGTTGTAGTTAAAATATTTGCAGGTTCATTCACTAAATCTCTGGTAAAAAAGACACCATCAATTACAGCGCTTAAATCACTATACTCAGACTTTGTTTTTGAAACATTAGTAATGTATACATGCAGTGATCCATAATCAGTTTGGTTATGAGTTTTATACTCATTAAAATTATAGCGCCTCAAAGCAATTCCAAAAGATAAGTGCGCAGCACGAGCATTTGCTGTAACAAAAAGGTGAATATTTGATTTACCCGCTTCTTTAGCAATATTTGCACCACATTTTTGAGCTATTTCTACAGAAGGCCGTTTCTTCATTTTCAATAATAACACTGCGTTAGCTGACAACCCTAAAGGAGCTGGAAATCGTTGAATATCTCCTTCATCCATTTTTTCAAAAATTTCAGAATCTGCAAATTTTCTTAGTGCACCTTTCATTAATCTGTTCACTCTTTTTGCAGACGGACCAAAACTTCCAGCAGCATCAGCACAAATCACCACCAAGCCTTCTGCTTCGGCAATAGATTGCAGAGAGTGTTCTTTAAAAATTGGGTGAATCGGTCTTGTCATAACAATTTCCTTATATTTGTTAACACATTTAAACCTAAGCATAAATCAGATACAAGAGTACAAATTGCTGTTATTTTATTAAACAATACGATAAGAATAATATATGTAATATATTAATATAAATTGGTAATCGTGACAAAACTAGACAGATACTTATTTAAGCAACTGATTGGACCATTTGCTTTCTTTTGCTTCATAATATCTGGTATATTATTATTGAACCAAGCACTTAAAATTATAGACATAGTAACAGAAAATGGTCAGCCAGCATACATTGTATTTGAATTAAGTTTTCTATTATTGCCAAAAGTTCTAATTACTGCAATTCCAATATCTGGTTTCATAGCAAGTGTTTTAATCATTAATCGCCTCTTCAATGAGGAAGAACTTTTAGTAATGATGAGTGTTGGCCGTTCATTTATTAGCTTATGCAAACCATTTTTATTTTTTGGTATTTTAATAGCATCTTTACTTTTTTTTATTACCCACAATTTAGGACCATTTTCACATTCAAAATTTTTAAATACTCAAGAACGAATTAAAAGAGAATATGTCACTCAAATTATAAAACCAGACCAATTTATTTCGTACCAAAATAAATTTACATTCTTCTTTGGTGATAAAGGCAATAATGGAGAATTAAGTGAAATTTTAATTGAAGAACAAATTACCCCCGATACTACACTTACTCATATAGCAAAAAATGGACAGGTAATTACTGAGAAAAATTCAAATTCTCTTCTTTTGAAAAATGGATCCACACAAAGCTTTAACAGACAGACAGGTACATTTAGCCTTTTACAATTTGATACATTGGTTTTTGATCTCAACCAATTAAGGAAAGACGTTGTTTCGAGTGAAAGCAGTTTATCAAGTTTAAGCTCAACAAAACTCAAAGAAAAAATCATCACAATGAAAAAAAATGACACAAGATTAGGGCGTGCAGTTTCATTACTTCATGATAGATATGCAAAAACCCTTTTAGCAATGTTATTTCCTCTGCTAGGAATGCTAGGATTAATTCTTGGAGGATATAATCGCTCTGGCTATGTCATTAGAATTATATCATGTATCTTAGTAATGGCTAGTTTAGACCTATTACGAGGCGCCAGTAAGTCTTGGGTAGTTGATCAACCTTCATTATATCTTTCGCAATACTCATCGCCGCTGTTGTGTGTAATGATAATCTCATTAATTTTGTGGCTAATATCTAACAAAACAACAGGTTTAGTCAAAATAAAATACAAGGCATTGAAATGACATTAGCTTTGTATTTCGCAAAAAGATTTCTAGTCTCATTTATACGTGTTTTTTTTGGAATTGTTTTACTTGTACTTTTATTTGATTTTCTGACAAATTTAAACAGACTTAACGGTATTGAAAACCAAGTATGGAATGCTTTGATATTAAGTTTTTTAAGAACGACAACTTATCTATCTTTAGCTATGCCATTAATTATCATGCTTTCGACGTTAGCATTTAGTGTCAGCTTGAGCAGATCAAATGAATTTATTATTTCTCGCGCATCAGGTCTTTCAGCATTACGAAGTATATTTTCAGTACTTATTTGTGCTTTTATTTTAGGTTTAATATCAATATTTATACTAGATCCAACTGCTGGGAGAATGATTGGATATTATGACGTTAAATTAGATACACTAAGAAGCAAAAAGCAATCTAAAGTAACAATAAATGATAATGGATATTGGATGCGACAATCCACATTAAATGGTCATCAAATTATTAAAGCAGCGAGCGCATCAAATAACGGCCAGAGACTAAACCACGTGTCAATATTTAATTATGATAAAAATGGATTAATTTTAGATCGTTTTTTTTCAGAATATGCATTACTTAATAAAAACGAATTATTGTTAGAGAATGTGATAAAATGGTCTGATAATAAAATCAAATCAAATCCTAAGACAGCAAGTGAAAAGTTAAAGACAATAAGTTTTAAAACAGAAATAACTCCTAAACAACTAATAGATGGCTATGCTTCACCAGAAACTATCTCACCATGGAATATGAATAAGCAAATCCAAAAAGTAAAATCTTCTGGATTTTCAGTATTAAAATATCAGTCAAAAAAGATGGAACAATATGCAAAACCATTTCTATTTTTGGTAATGGTTATCATAGGTGTTCTGTTTACATTGAGAAATTCTAGATCATATAATATTGGTATTTCAGTTGTTACTGCAGTTGCCTCAGGGTTTTTCTTACATTTTTTCCAAAATTTTTGCACTACTCTTGGACGATCAGGTGAAATACCTTTAATTATTGCGACTTGGAGCCCCATTTTATCAATTGGACTTATAGCAATGACATTATTTTTACATTATGAAGATGGATAAGATGGCAAAAGAGATTCTTACTCACTTAAAATATATTTTGATTTCAATTTTATTGTTGATATCAAATCCAATTTTTGGACAAGAATCTAATGTAAGCTTAATTTCAGACAAAATAGATTACAACAAACTATCAGGCGAATTGATTGCAACTGGTAATGTAAAAGTATTATACGATAATACTATTCTATCTGCCGACAAAATAAAATATGATAGCAATCTTGATAAGTTATCAATCATTGGAAAATTTGTCATTTATGATGGTGAAAATACAATATCATCAAACAATGATATAATCATAAATACAAAATTAAAAAACGGTTTGATTAAAGGCGCTCGAGCAATAATTAATGATAAGCTACAAATTTCAGCACAATCTTTAAATCAAGAAAATACTAATTATAATATTTTCAATACAGTTGTGGCTTCATCCTGTGAAATATGCGCAAATAATCCAACCCCTTTTTGGCAAATCAGAGCTAGAAAAATAATCCATGACAAGGAAAAACAGAAAATATTTTTTGAAAATGCTAGATTAGACTTTCTTGGATTGCCTGTCCTCTATATTCCGGCCTTAAATATACCAGAACCAGGTATTTCTCGTGCTAGTGGAGTTTTGGTTCCACAGTTTTCAACATCTGATAAAGTAGGTTTTTCTTCAAAAATACCATACTATATTGTTTTAAATGATAATAAAGATGTAACTTTAACACCATACATTATGTCAAAAAATAGCATCATTGTAGAAACAGAGTATCGTCAGTATACAAGTAACGGATATTTTGAACTAAAGAATGCTTTTTCAATTAAAGATAACTTTAATTTTGGAAGACTGAATGGTTTTATCGAAGGGAAAGGATCATTCGCTTTAAGAAAGAACTATATAGCAGATTTTAATCTTGATCTTGCAAATACCATTGATTTTGCAAACGGTGAAAAACCATTTAAAAATAATTATGATTATGCCGAGCCAGAGGATGATAGATTAAGGAATTCATTTGATATTAGCAAAACCACACCTGATAGTTTTTTTCAGCTTGGTACGTCATTCACTCAAAGCTTTAGATTTAAGGATTTTAATGGAGATGGTTCTAAAGAAGAAGATCCAAATGTACCCTTAATACTACCTGAATATTATTTTAAGAAAAATTTTTATGATACGAACTATGCAGGCAAATATTCACTTACAGCCCAGTCTGTGAATTTGACTAATTTAAACACAGGTCAATATTCAAGAATTGGTGGAATAATTGATTGGAAAACTGATTGGCAAACCAATAATGGATTTAACTTTGCTACATTAACACAACTGAATGCAAATACTTATTTTATTGATAATAATTTTTATAAAAATGCAATGCCCTTAGCAATGATAGAAGCACGGTATCCTTTGAAGAAAACCAATAAAAAAGCATCCCATTTGATTGAGCCAATTACTCAAATTATTTGGTCTCCAAATCAATTAACTGGTTATTTAAACAACAATCAAAATACATCTGATAGCACGACTGCCGAATTTGAAGAAACTAATTTATTCTCAACAAACCGCTTTCCTGGTTTTGACGATGTTGAAGCTGGCTTAAGAGCTAATATAGGCGGTAAATATATTATGTACGATCCAAATGGCTGGGAGTTTACAACAACTGCTGGCCGTGTATTCAGACAAAAAGATTTAAATCAATTTGACGCTTCAAAATCTACAGGATTAGATAAATTAAATTCAGACTATGTAAGTGCATTCAGCCTCAAATCCCCTCAAAATCTTAAAGTCTTAACTAGGTTATTATTAGATGATTCCATGGATGCCTCAAAACATGAAACAAAATTAGGTTACTCTTCAAAAAAATATAGTGCAGATCTTGGCTATGTTTGGCTTGATAAACAAAGTGTTCTGAACCTTGACAACCATCAACATGAAGTAAATATCAGTACTAATTATATGGTAAATAATAATTGGAAACTTGGAGCTGATTGGAGGCAAAATATTGACACACATTCTCCCATTAGTGGAAATTTTGCAATTATGTTTGAAAATGATTGTGCTAAAATGAACTTCTCACTTGATTTGCAATATGATGAGCAGGATAGGATAGATAGAACCTTTGGCATGCAAATATTTTTATCAGGCCTTGGATCAAATTCAAATAAAAAGAAATTTAATAATAGGTGTGGAGGCTGATTTCAGTAATGCAATATATCAAGTATATAATAGCAATATCACTATTTATTCATCCTTTTGCAGCTATATCGCAATCAACAAATAGCTTTAAGGTTGTAGCAGAAGTAAATGATCAAATTATTACAAACTTTGAAATTGATCAAAGAATAAAAATGCTTCAAACGTTTGGTGCAAAGTCTATATCAAAACAAGATATAATGAATTCACTTATTAACGAACGCCTCTACACTTATTCTGCTATTGAATTAGAAGTGTTACCTAATCAATCAGAAATAGATAAAGGCCTAGATGATTTCGCAAAAAGAGGTAATCTGAGCAAAAAAGATCTATTGGCATATCTTGAATCAAGAAATATTTCAAAAGAAACACTTATTGCGTACATAACGTCTGGTTTAACCCAACGTAAAGTAATTCAAAAAAAGTTTGTTAATAATATAATTATATCACAGAGTGATATAGCCTCAGCAATAGATACAGAAAACTTGTTATCGAAAAGTAATTCAAACATTATCGAATACATAAAACTTTCATTTAATGATAACATCAGCGACAAAAAAAAGAATAAATTTTATAATTCAATAAATAAAATGGTCGATAGTTGTTTGGATTTACAATCAGAAGCCAAACGATATGACGATATAAATTTAATTATTCATAAAAAGAAAAAAAATGAATTGCAAAAAGATATTTTAGATAAATTAAATGACTTAGATATTTATGAGACAAAAATAATTTTAAATTCAAATAATGAAAATTACTTATTAATGTTATGCTCTCGGAATTCAGAAATAGATGATAATACTTTAGAAACCGTCAAGAATAAAATTTTTAATACTAGAATAAATAAAATTGGAAATGCATATATTCAAGAGTTAAAAGGCGAAGCCTTTATAAATATAAAATGAGCTTACCTATTGCATTAACATGTGGGGATCCAAATGGAATTGGAATTGATATTTCATTCGAAGCAAAAAAAATATTAAAAAACCGCATACCATTTTTTTTGATTGCAGACATTGGACATATAAAGTCCAGAAAGAATTCACATAATTTTAAAGAAATTCAGCATCCAAAAGAATGTTTAAATATAAATGAAAACTTTTTACCGGTGCTACATCACAAGTTTCCTGAAATACCAACATTGGAAGGAGCTCAACCTGGGAATGCACTTGCAACAACTGAGGTAATAGAACGTGCTGTTAAAATGTATAATAACAAAGAAGTTAAGGCAATTTGCACTAATCCAATTAATAAAGAGGTTCTCAAAAAAGGATGTAAATTCAAACACCCTGGTCATACCGAATATTTAGCGAACTTAGCAGGATTAGATAGTTCTGTAATGATGTTATTATGCGAAGAATTACGCGTGGTTCCTGTTACAATTCATGTTGCCTTAAAAGATGTAACTAAATCATTAACTGAAGAATTAATAAGCAATACAGTGAATGTTACACATGATGCGCTCAAAAGATATTTTGGCATAAAAAAACCACGAATAGCTATAGCAGGATTGAATCCACATGCAGGTGAAAATGGCACTTTTGGCAAAGAAGAAATCAAATTAATAACACCAACTATTGAAAAATTACGTAGACAAGGATTTGATATCATTGGACCGTTATCCGCTGATACTATGTTTCACGAAGAAGCTAGAAAAAATTACGATGTTGCTGTTTGTATGTATCATGATCAAGCATTAATACCAATTAAAACTATAGATTTTTATGGGGGCGTAAACCTGACATTAGGTTTGCCATTTATCAGAACCTCACCAGATCATGGAACCGCCTTCGAGCTTGCGGGTACACAAAAAGCAAACCCAAAAAGTTTAATAAATGCTTTAAAGACTGCGCATGAATTATCAACAGGACGAACTTAATATGAGTTCAAAAACATTGGATGGCTTACCTCCATTAAGAGAAATAATTAATGACTATCAACTCTCTGCTAAAAAATCTTTAGGCCAGAACTTTTTACTGGACTTAAATTTAACAAATAAAATAGCTCGAATGGCTGGTGATCTAAGTAATCATACAATTTTAGAAATAGGCCCTGGACCAGGAGGATTAACTAGAGCACTCCTCAGTTCAGGTGCAAAAAAAGTTTTAGCTATTGAAAGGGACGAAAGATTAATCCCTGCTCTAAATCAAATTAAAGATCACTTTAATGGCAGGTTAGACGTAAAGTATGCGGATGCGTTAAATGAACCCTTAGATAATTATCTAAAAGGTCCCGTTAAGGTTGTAGCAAACTTACCTTATAATATAGGTACTGAATTATTAATTCGATGGCTTACACCCAAAATATGGCCCCCATATTGGGATAGTTTAACCCTTATGTTCCAAAAAGAAGTAGCCAAACGAATTGTCGCCTCTCCTGGCACAAAAGCTTATGGACGTTTAGCATTATTGGTACAATGGCGATGCAATGCAAAAATTGTAATGGAAATCCCACCACAGGCATTCACTCCCCCACCAAAAGTAACTTCCGCTGTGGTTCACATTGAGCGTTTAGATACACCACGCTTTGACGCGAATGGAAAAACACTAGAAAGAATAGTTGCAGCTGCATTTAATCAACGACGAAAGATGTTACGTGTAAGCTTAAAAGCCTTTTCGCCTTCTATAGAAAGTATACTACTCGATGTGGGAATTAATCCTACACAGAGAGCTGAAGAAATTGGACTTGAACAATTTTGTGCTCTTTCCAAAAAAATAAATTAGGTTTCTGCTTTATCTTCATCTCGTATTTTAGATGGATTTTCTCGTACTATTTCAATGTTTTGTTTAACTTGACGTCTTTTATTTTTTTGCTCTGGCTTATCATCTAAAGATTCATTTTTTTGAGTTTCAATAGTTTCAGATATTTCAGCTTCACCTTGAGCAGTTGTATCCAATTGTTGTTCTTCTTTACCAGCATTATTAATTGATCTATTCTCATGCTGTTTTTGCTGTTGCTCTCTTTTAGCATCAAGCTCTTTTTGAGCAACGACCAACAATCTTGAGTAATGTTCTGAATGTTGAAGAAAATTTTCATGAGCAATACGATCGCCCGCAAGCATAGCATCACTAGCTAATGATTGGTATTTATCAATAATCTGTTGTGGGGTTCCACGTACACGTCCTTCGGGACCAGAACTATCAAACACGCGGTTAATAACATTTCCTGGATTTTGACGACGATTATTATTTTTATTACGAGATCGTGATTTATTAGAGGTTCTCATTAAATGCAATTGCCTTATTAGAAATTGAAGAGCACAAAAATGTGTTAATGTCCGAAATTTGGACTTTGAAAGAGGTAATAACCTCTATTTCTGATATTTATTATAAATGATTGCGATATGAAGACAAGTCAAAATTTATAAATTATCAATAGTATATCATATTTTTAAGATAATTAGTCAAACCAAGATGCTGAAATTATTCTGTCTTTGTTATTAATATCTTTAATAACCGTAATGGCTTTGTAATTATTACTTTTTAATAAATATGAAACATCATCTCTTTGATTGTACCCAATTTCTAATATTAATTTTCCATTAGGTTTTAATAGTTTCTTTGCACCATTTAAAATATATTTATATGCTTCTAAGCCATCACCTTCAGGGGTTAATGCTATACGTGGTTCCCAATTTAAAACATCTTTAGATAAATTCATCATTTCATATTCAGAAATATATGGTGGATTTGATACTATCAAATCAAACTGCCCTTCTATATTCTCACACCAGTTCCCTAATTTAAATGATGCCCTATGCTTTAAGTTTAGTAAATCAGCATTCTTTTTTGCTACATTTAAAGCCTTCTTAGATATATCAATACCAATCCCAATTGCTTCTTTATATTCATTGAGTAAACTTAAAAGTATACAACCAGAACCTGTTCCTAAATCTAAAATTCTATTAAATTTTCCAAGAGATAATGTATGTTCAATTAAGGTTTCAGTATCAGGCCTTGGATCTAAGACATCTGATGTAACTAAGAATTTACTCTTCCAGAAATATCTTTGACCAATTATTTGTGATATTGGCTGAAATTTTAATCTTTTTTCAAGAAGTGTTTTAAAAAAAACATAACTATCTTCAGAGATTTCATGATCTAATTGAAACAATTTACCCTGCGATTTAATTGAAAACTCTAATAAAATTTCGACTTCTCGTTTGGAGTTATTTCCTGATACCTCTTCCAATTTATGCGAAGATTCGTTTAAGACTGTAGCAATTGAAACCATTATGGATTTAATTCTGAAAGTTTTGTTGCTTGATCATCGGCAGTCAGCGCATCAATAAACTCATTCAAATCGCCCTGCATGACTTGATCAAGCTTATAAAGAGTTAAGTTTATTCGGTGGTCACTGACACGGCCTTGTGGAAAATTATATGTTCTAATACGTTCTGACCTATCACCACTTCCGACCTGATCCTTTCTTGATGCAGCTCTTTCATCTGCAGCTTGTTGACGCTGTAAATCATATAAACGTGTCCGCAAAACATTCATTGCAATTTCACGATTTCTGTGTTGAGATTTTTCTGAACTTGTAACGATTAATCCAGTTGGCAAATGTGTAATCCTTACCGCAGAGTCAGTCGTGTTTACATGCTGACCACCAGCACCAGATGATCTATAAGTATCAAGTCTTATATCAGATGTGGGAATATCTAAGTCTATATCTTCAGCTTCAGGCATGATTGCTACAGTAGCTGCCGAAGTGTGAACTCGCCCCCCACTTTCGGTTGTTGGAACTCTTTGAACCCTGTGTACACCACTTTCATATTTGAGGCGTGCGAACACTCCCACACCTTTAACATTAATTATTGCTTCTTTATATCCACCAAGTTCTGTTTCATTTCCTTCAACAACTTCAAATTTCCACCCTTGATCTTCACAAAAGCGATTGTACATTCTTAATAAATCTCCTGCAAATAATGCAGCTTCATCACCACCAGTTCCTGCTCTGATTTCAATGATAGCAGGCTTATCATCTGCTTCATCTTTTGGTAAAAGTGCTAATAAAAGTTTGTGCTCAAGATTAGGTAGATTTGCCTTTAGATTTGGAAGCTCTTCCTCCGCTAATAACTTCATTTCAGGGTCTAAAAGCATTTCTTCTGCTTCTGAAATATCGGAAAGTATGGCTTTGTAGGTTTCTATCTGATCAACGACTGGTTTTAGATCTGAATACTCTTTAGATAATTGAGCTATTTCATCAATAGCTGAACCATCTGCCATTTTGGCCTCAAGAAAGGCAAACCGAGCACAAATTTGTTCAAGCTTTTCTTGTGATACCATTTATTCATATTCCTATTTTTTTGCGCTTTAAAATCAATAAAATTATAGAATCTACATTTTTTATCTGAAACAATACTTATTGATTAATATCGATTTCTTTTGAACGTTTTTCAACAAGTTCTACAATATGATCTACCATTTTTTCATTTTCAATTTTATGATCTTGTTTACCTGCCCAATATACCATACCGGACCCAGCACCACCTCCTGTAAAACCTACATCAGTCATAAGAGCTTCTCCTGGTCCGTTTACCACACATCCAATAATTGATAACGACATAGGTGTTTTAATATGTTCCAGTCTCTTTTCTAATTCAGAAACTGTCTTAATCACATCAAATCCTTGTCTAGCACACGATGGGCATGAAATAATATTTACTCCACGATGTCGTAATCCAAGTGATTTTAAAATTTCAAACCCAACCTTAACTTCTTCGACTGGGTCTGCCGATAAAGAAACTCTCAATGTGTCTCCTATACCCATCCATAAAAGATTACCCAATCCAATCGCTGATTTAATAGTTCCCGATTTTAAACCGCCAGCTTCAGTAATACCTAAATGTATTGGAGCGTCAGTTGCTTCTGCCAATCCTTGGTAAGCTGCAGCTGACATAAACACATCCGATGCTTTGACTGAAATTTTATAATTATAAAAATCATTTTCTTCCAAAATTCTGATATGGTTGAGGCCACTTTCGATCATAGCCTCTGGACAGGGTTCGCCGTATTTGTCTAAAAGGTTCTTTTCAAGAGATCCACCATTTACGCCTATTCGTATAGAACAATTATTATCTTTTGCAGCTTTTATAACCTCTTTTACACGATCAGTAGAACCTATATTCCCTGGATTAATTCTAAGACACGCAGCACCAGCTTCAGCTGCTTCGATTGCACGTTTATAATGAAAATGAATATCGGCGATTAGTGGAACTTTGCTTTCTTTAACAATTTTATGCATTGCTTTCGTAGACTCTACGTCCGGGCAACTCACTCTGACCATGTCTGCCCCTGCATCAGCACAAGAGTTTATTTGATCTATGGTCGCGCTTACATCATGTGTTAAGGTGTTTGTCATTGTTTGAACCGATATTGGTGAGTCCCCACCAACAGCTACATTCCCAACATATATCTTTCTTGATTTTCTACGGTGAATAGTTCGCCACGGTCTTATAGAATTCAAACTCATTCAAAACTTCCAAATTATGATAGACAGACAATACAATTTATACAAATAGGATCAACAGAGTTTTACTCAATAGATTGGACTACAATCTTTGTATTTATGGGTGGTTCCAATGGTAAAGTTAAATTGTTTTCTACTAGTGTATAATTTTCTAATATTGTTTCTGCACGTAAATTAACCTTTTTTGCTACGCCAGTTGCCGTACCTAATGGTCCATAAAAATTATTATCAATCATCAAATATACAGAGCCCGAATTACCTGCACGCAGCATAGCAGTCTGTGCACTTTGAGGAACTTCATATCTTTGCCCCGTGTCTAAAATATTTTCAAATAATATATTACCATTTGGTTCATAAATTCTTACCCAAGCAGGTTTTTGAGCAACAACATAAACTGATGGTAGATCTTCTTCTATAACTTGTGGATTTTTTTTAACTTGGATTATATCTTCTTGATTACTTTCTGAAATAACTGAATTTTTATCTTCAACATAAACACCAGATATTGCAGGATCGATAGCAGAAATTGGTCCATCTCTTGGGGTCATCAAAGGCAATACTAATTCAGTTGGCCGATAGAATTCCTCAAGATCAGAGTTAGATGCAATGTTCGTGTTGTTGCTATCAAAATCATTAAAAAAACTATTTTCATCAATTGAAGTTGAAGAAATTGATTGAACAGATGGCGATTGATTTATTGGTGATAAATTAACTTTTTGAACCTCATTTAAAACAGTAACACCACCGTATCCAAGCCCCAATATTAAAACTAATAATGCTGTTAGTGAAAATAACCCTGAAAATGAGAAATTATTTAATATTCCATTGTTTATTTTCTTTTTTTGAATTTGTGGGTTTAAAATTGGCTCATCTAGAAGTTTGGTAGGTTTAATTACTTTATTTCTTTTTTTTCCATCAATCTCTGACTGTAAGCCAATAAAACCACTTTCTTTACAGAATTGATTAAAACACTCATCTGGATCCAGATTTAAATGTGATGCGTAAGATCTAACATATCCTGCAATGAAACTAGGTGCTGGAAATGCAGTAATGTCAGCATTTTCTATTCCTAATAAAAATTCAATTCGAAGCCTTGT